>Ga0208825_1000993_pt1 | contig 23761 bp, 18 predicted proteins | sample AD_UKC113_MetaG_FD_184450 | JGI IMG/M metagenome (GOLD analysis project Ga0208825, IMG submission 184450) | Active sludge microbial communities of municipal wastewater-treating anaerobic digesters from Hong Kong - AD_UKC113_MetaG (SPAdes)... | ecosystem: Engineered > Bioreactor > Anaerobic >...
GATCGGCGTTTCCATCGCCGCGAACAAGGTGCATGGCATACGGGCGGCGCTGTGCACGGATTCCTACATGGCGCGGATGGCGCGGTTGCACAACGACGCCAACGTCCTGGCGCTCGGGGGACGTGTCGTGGGCGTGGGGCTGGCGCTGGACATCGTGGACGCCTTCTTGACCACGGCGTTTGAGGGCGGTCGCCACAGCTCGCGCGTCGAGAAGCTCATGGCGCTCGAATCCGAGCCGTGAGGGTGAGACAGTCGAGGGGACGCTGTGGTTGATCCGATTCGCATTCTACACTTTGCCGATTTGCATATCGGGATGGAGAATTACGGGCGGCTCGACCCGGAAACGGGCCTGAATCTGCGCGTCGTGGATTTCCTGCACCGGATGGACGAGGTGGTGACGTATGCCATCACGCATGAGGCGGACGCGGTGCTCTTCGCGGGGGATGCCTTCCGCACGCGGACGCCCAGTCCCACCCATCAGCGCGAATTTGCGCAGCGCATCCGGCGGCTCTCGGAGGCCGCTATCCCCACGGTCCTGCTCGTGGGCAATCACGACATCCCGCTGATGGAACAGCGGGCCTCCAGCGTGGAAATCTTCAGCACGTTGGGGGTGCCCCATGTGACCGTGGCGGATCGCCCGGAGCTGGTGCGCCTGGAGACACGCCGGGGGCCTTTGCAGGTGGCGACCGTGCCGTTCCCGGTCCATCAGCGCTTGCTCACCCGCGAGCAATACCGTCGCATGAGCCGTGAGGCGCTGGATCAAGCGGTGAGCGGGGCGTTGGTTGACCTCATGCAGCAGCTCGCGGCGCGGGCCGATCCCGACATCCCGACGGTGCTGCTGGGGCATTTCTCGGTTGAAAATGCCCATTGGGGCTCGGAGCGCAACATCATGGTGGGACGCGATGTCACCCTTCCCCTCTCGGCGCTCTGCGACCCGACGTGGGATTATGTGGCCCTGGGGCACATCCATCAACATCAGGCTCTCAACCCCGAGCAGGCGCCGCCGGTGGTGTACCCGGGCAGTCTGGAGCGGGTGGACTTCGGCGAGGAGAAGCAGCCCAAGGGGTTTTGCTGGCTTGAATTGCGGCGGGGACAGGCGGATTGGCGTTACGTCGAGCTGCCGGCCCGCCGTTTTTGCACCGTGCGGGTGGACGTCCGTGCGGAGTCGGAGCCGCTGGCGGCCGTGCGCGCTGCGGTCTCGCGGCGCACCATCACGGACGCTGTCGTGCGGCTGGTGTTGACGCTGACCCCTGAACAGGAGCCGTTGCTCCGCGATGCGGCGCTGATGCCGCTGTTGGAGGGGGCGTTCTTCGCGCAGATCAACCGTGAGATTGACCGTGCCGTTCGGGATCGGCTCGAAGGGCTGGACCCCGAGTCGCTGACCCCTGAGCATTTGCTGAAGCGCTATCTGCTGAGCAAGGGTAAGGGCGAGGCGGAGCTGGCCCCCTATCTGGAAGAAGCGCGCGCCCTGTTTGAGGGGCCGGAGGGCGAGGCGGATCGAGCGTCTGGAGAATAGAGCGCGTGCGTACGTGCCCACGTGGACATGTGCTCAGGTGCCCACGTCAGTTTCATGCCCGGCGATGTCCCGGCCGGCACATGGCAGCTCCTTAATAACTTTCTAACAAGTTCTTGTTACAATCAGAGCATCAGGAACAGGGTCGCGAGGCCCTGCCTGACATCCTATTTCACAAGTTACTAAGGAGGTAAGTGTATGTTCAAAGGTAAAGGCTGGAAACGTGGATTGGTGATTGCAGTGGCGGTGCTCGCGCTCACAGTGGGGACAGTGGGCGTGGTCAGCGCTCACGGTGGCGGGGGATGGTTTGGCATCAAGGGCCTGGACCGCGATGCGCTCCTTGCCGACGAGCTGGGGATCACGGTGGAGAAGCTCCAGGAGGCTCAGCAAGCAGCGGACACCCGCGCGCTGGATCAGGCGCTCGAGCAGGGGCTCATCACGCAGGAGCAGTATGATCAGATGAAGCTCCACTCGCTGGTGGCGCCCTATCTGGATCGGCAGACCCTGTTGGCTGAAGCGCTCGGCATCGAGCCGGCGACGCTCGACGACAAGACGCTGTCGGAGTGGATGGACGAGCTCGACCTGGATCAGGCGACCTTGCAGACCCGCTTGCAGGCGGCGGTCGAGGCAGCGCTCGATCGCGCCGTAGCGGATGGCGTCATCACCGAGGAGCAGGCGACGACCTTGAAGGATGAGGGGCTCCCGATGTTCGGCCGCGACTTTGAGCACGGCATGGGCCCGATGGGGCATCCTGGACGTGGACGGTTCGGTGGGGAGGGTTGTCATTGTCCCGGTACAGATACCGACTCCGACTCCGGATCCGATACGGGCACGCTGCAGAACAATAGCGGCTGGCACATGCGTGGGATGGGAATGTCGTCCCAGCGTTTCTAGCGCGGTAACCGTTGGCGGCGGCGCTCTGAGCCGCCGCCAACACTTTTTCAGGCCCTCTCGCTGAGACTGGGGGCAGAAGTTTCTGATTCTGAGGTGTGATGTGAAAAATAACCCTGCTGTGCGATTTCTGGTGATTCCTTTGTTGTTGGTGCTGTTGGGATGCAGTCTCGTCACCGGGTCCCAGACGACGCAGGAGACGCCCGTTCCCGCAACGGCAACGCCGCCGGCGACGTCACTGAGCGCCGACGAGATCGAGACCCTGGTGGACACGGCCGTGAATGAGCGCCTGGCGCAACTGGAGCGCACTCCCGTGGCTTATACTGCGCCTACCGTCATCGAGACCGATCTGGAGGCCACACTCACCGCTTTGTATGCCCGCGCCAATCCCGCCGTCGTCTACATCATCGTTTCCAACGGCGGTGTGGCGAACAGCAGCGGCAGCGGCTTTGTCTACACCAATGAGGGATACATCGTCACCAATAGTCATGTCGTCTCCGAGGGGAGGACTTTCGAGATCGTGTTCTACAATGGCGATCGAGCCATGGCGAAGTTGATCGGCGCCGATCCCGACAGTGACCTGGCGGTCCTCAAAGTGGACAGCCTGCCAGAGGGGATCGAGCCGCTGGCCGTGGCCCAGACCGACACGCTGCAGGTGGGACAGTTCGTCGTGGCCATCGGCAATCCCTTCGGTGAGCAGGGGTCTATGACGCTGGGCATTGTCAGCGGCCTCGGGCGGAGTCTGCAATCGCAGCGCAGCCTCATGGGCAACAGCACTTACTCTCTGCCGGAAGTCGTGCAGACGGATGCGCCCATCAACCCCGGCAATTCCGGCGGCCCGCTGCTCAATCTCAACGGCGAGGTCGTCGGGGTGAACGCGGCGATCGCGTCTATGACGGGGACGAGCTCCGGCGTCGGCTTTTCTGTGCCCGCCGCCGCCGTGCGTCGCGTCGTCCCCAGCCTGATCTCCGATGGCCGCTATGTCTATCCGTACATGGGGGTGTCCTTCGATGGCGAAATCACCCTCGCCGACCAGGAGCGCTACGGATTGTCACAGATTCAAGGGGCCTATGTGGTCGCGGTCACGGCCGGCGGGCCGGGCGACAAAGCGGGGATTATCGCCGCCGATCCCAACACCGGGCGCGGTGGGGATCTCATCATCGCGCTGGACGATCAGCCCATCAACAGTTTTGACGATCTCAACAGCTTCCTCAGCTTCCACGCGAGTCCAGGGCAGACCATCGCGGTGAAAGTGTTGCGCGGCGACGAGACGGTCACGCTGTCCCTGACTTTGGGAGCACGCCCGTAGCCGGTGCAGCGCTCCCCGATCGGCAACGCCCCAGGCATCCAGGCCTGGGGCGTTGTGGGTGAGGGGGTCAGGACGATTCAGCTCGCGGCTTTTGCGGCGAGCTGCCGTTCCGTGGCGCGGCTGGCGAGGAAGGTCAGGATCGCGCTGAGGACAAAGATGACCGTGATCAACATGAAGGGCAGGCGCCGGTTGAGCGCCGAGAGTTCCCCCGCAATCCAGCCGAAGGGGGAGCTCCCCAGAATCACGGCGAGATTGAGCAGCGCCATGATGCGCGCCCGTTCGGCAGCGTCCACCGTGGTCACGGTCAGCGTGTCGAGCAGGGTATACGCGGCCGGCGTCGCAAAGCCTTCGAGGGCCGTCGCCAGGAACAGGACGAAGTAATTGCCTGGCGGCGTGAGGATGAGGAGGAGCTGGCTGAGGATCAGCCCGGCGAAGCCGAGCAACATGGGTTTGTGGACGCGCCATTTGCGCAGCGCCGGCATGACCAGGAAGAAAAAGAGCAGCATCATGATCGAGCGCACGAAGGGATACAGGGCGAGGTATTTTTCGTCTATGTGCAGTTCTTCGGCCACCAGAATGGACCAGAACGTGCCGCGGATGGAGCTGGCAATGCTCAGCAGGATCATCAGGCCGGCGGTGTAGAGTGTCGCCGGCGTGTGCAGGATCTGGTGCAGCACCTTCCCGGAACCCTGGAGCACGCTGAACAGAGGCTCGTCGCGCGTCTCCTGCATCCGCGCCTGCCCTTGTTGGGTCTCGGTGACCAGGGAGTTCAAGATGATGAATTTGGCGGTCATCATCACAAAAGCGAGGAGGTAGAGAGCGCGGACGGTGGGGACCAGCCCAAAGCGTCCGATGAAGAGGCCCGTCGCCGGAGCGACGAACGCCGCCAGCAGGCCCGCAATGTAGATCCACGAGTAGATGTCTACCAGCAGGTCGGCATCGGTGTCCTCCACAAGGAGGCAATTCCAGGAGTTGTGCGTGACCCGCCACGTCGCGTTGACGATAGCGGCAATGAGGAAGTAGGTGGCGTTCTGCGCAATGGCCCAGATCAGCGTGGGGACGCTCCACGAGATGAGGTCGAAGATGAGGGTGGTGCGTTTGCGCCCCAATTTGTCGGTGATGGCACCACTGAGCACGGTCCAGATCACCTGCACAAACATGCCGATGCTGGCGAACAGGCCGATCTGACGGTCGTCGAGTCCAAAGGCGAGCATGTAGAGGGAGGCGTAGGGCGCGTAGAGGTTGAAAGGGATGCCCCAGAGCGGCTCGGTCAACACGCAGCCGCGCGCATTGCCGCGCAGGCGCCGCAGGGTCAGCAATAATGGATGGCTTTTCACAGGCAGGTCCTCTGGGATGATCAATGGTTGCGGGCCTTACTATACCCGTATGCAGTCAGCAGTCAATGCGCATCCCAGGTGGGAAGGCTTTGCCAGAATCGCGTTTTTGTCTATACTTTGCTGTAGTCCCTTTATTCGTGGCCTTATTCGTGGTCGCATTCGTGGCTATATTCGTAGCCGTATTCGTGGCTGGAGGTGACGGCGTATGAGCGGGATTCCCGGCGATCTCTATGGACGTGTGCAGGCGGCGCTGTTGCGCTGCGGCGCCTGCGACAGTGACCGCGCGTTGAGAGCTCTCTTTGTGGACGCCCGCCTGAGCGCGTGGCGCGACCTGCTGCCGGAGGCCGGCACTCGCGCGGAACGAGCGCGGGCCGTCATCGCTGCCCTGAGTGAGCACACCCATCCGGCGGGGGAAAACGCCCTGGCCCTGCTGCTGCGTGTCCTGGCCGAAAATACCCCGCCCGGCGACGCGCTGCGTGAGGACCTGGCGGCGCTGGCGGGGGAGGTGACGGCTGCCGTGCGTGCGGAGGCAGTCGGCGGCGCGCAGCCTCTGGCCGGCTCGACGGTCTTCAATCAGCAGGGGCAACAGGTCGGCGTGCAGCTCAACGTGGCGGGGAATTACTATGCCGCCCCAACGTCGCCGACCCAGGGAAACATCACCCTCATCGGCGACGGGAACGTGGTGGGGAACGGGAACGTCGTCACCGTCGAGAAAGGCGCGCCCGCGACGCCGCCCATTCCTGCCGCGCCTGTGGATCTCCCGTCCCTGCGCGACCGTCTGCAGCGGCTCGACGCGGTAGAAATCGAGAGCCTGTGCCTTGACCATTTCCCGGCAGTCTTCGACAAATTCGCGCGGGGTCTGCAACGCGGGGAAATGATCAACCTGCTGTTGGATCACTGCCGGCGCAACCCCGACGAGGCCGCGCGGTTGGCGGCGGTGTTGGTGGCTTCCGGGTGAGCGCGTCCTGCGCTTGACAAAATCCCATTTTCCCCTATAAGATTGTTCTATGCTGATACAACATCCCCGGACTTCAAAGCGAGGACTTAGATGAGACCTCAGCGGCGATGGCGGCTATGGCTCGGTCTGTGTGCGTTGGTGTTCAATGTCGCAGCCGCACCCATTTTGGACGAAGCGGTAGACCCGCAGGCAGGGGAGGTGAAGAGCCTTCCACGCCCTGCCGCCGCTCCAACCCCTGAAGCGATGCCCACCCCGACACTTTCGACGTATTGGAGCCCCCGCGTGCGTCAATGGGACACGTTGATCCTTCAAGAGGCAGAGCGTCGCGGGCTGGATCCCGATTTCCTCGCCTCGCTGGTGTGGATGGAATCCCGCGGCGATTCTCAGGCCATCGGCCCGGTGGGGTCGGTGGGGCTGATGCAGGTGATGCCGAAAGAGGCGGGGTTCTCCTGGCGCCCTTCGCGCGCCGAATTGCTGGATCCGACCACGAATCTGTTTTGGGGCACGCGCACCCTGGCGACGGTGATTCACCAGGGCAACGGGGATGTCTTCAATGCGCTCGCGGCCTACAACGGCGGTTGGGAGCAGATCATGTATCGCGCGCCGAAGTTCTTTGCGACCACCATCCTGCGTGATTACGTCAACGCGGTGGCGTTGCGCCATGAGCTGCGAGGGCAGGGGGAGTGGCGCGCGATGTTTGCCGTGAGCCGCTCTGAGATCGGCGGCCCCATCTGGGTGGCGGATTCTGCTCGCGAGGACGTCTATCTGTTTGGCGACCAGAATTGGGTTCCCGAAGGGTATCCGCTGATCCCCGAAGACGTCCCGCCGACGGCGATTGTGGCTCGCTGCACCGACGCCGACGGCAATCCCTACAGCGTGGGGGTGTGGTTTTACCTGGCGCGTCAGGACGATTGGTTTGTGCCCTGAGATGCGGCGGCGAGATCAGGCCAGGGACTTTTCCCTGGCCTTTTTGTTTTTGGATGTAAAATGGAACCATGGGCAGGAGTGACAGACGATTCGCGGAGGGAATTGGGAATTATGGAAGAAGCCGATCTGTTGCTACATTCGGCGGCGCAGCTGTGCACGGTGCCGCCTCACGCGGGCGGACCTCAGCGCGGCGCCCACCTGGGGGATCTGGGCCTGATCGAGGACGGCGCGCTGGCGATCAAAGACGGGCGCATCCTGGCGGTGGGAAAGACGGCTGAGCTGCGCGCGACCTTCCGCGCCGGCCGCGAGATGGATGTCTCCGGCAAGGTGCTCTGCCCTGGCTTCGTGGACCCACACACCCATTTGATCTGGATGGGGGATCGTGCGGCGGAGTTCGAGCGCCGGATTGCCGGCGCGACGTACATGGAGATCATGGCCGCCGGCGGCGGGATCATGTCTACGGTGCGAGCGACGCGGGCGGCCCCGGTGGAGGCGTTGGTCGCGGCGGCGCGCCCGCGTCTGAATCGGATGCTGGCGCATGGCGCGACGACGGTCGAGGTGAAGACCGGTTACGGGCTGGAGACGGAGGCCGAATTGCGCCAGCTGGAAGCGATTGTGGCGCTGGATCGCAGTCATCCCGCGACGCTGGCGCCGACATTTTTGGGCGCGCACGCGGTGCCGGCGGAATATCAGGGGCGTACCGACGCCTATGTGGACCTGATCATCCAGGAAATGCTGCCGGCCGTGGCAGAGAAAGCGCGAGCGCTGGGGCTGCCGCACCTGCCGTTCTGCGATGTGTTCTGTGAAGAGGGGGTCTTCGACCTGGCACAGTCGCGCCGCATCCTCGAAGCGGCCCGCGCGCTGGGCTTCCCCCTCAAGATCCACGTGGACGAGTTCAAGCCGCTGGGCGGGACGGCGCTGGCGGTGGAGTTGGGCGCGATTTCGGCGGATCATCTGGTCGCAACGTCACCGGCGGAGATCGCGCTGCTGGGGACGGCGGAGACGGTGGCGGTCTCGCTGCCCTGTACGCCGTTTGGACTGGGACATCACGAGTACACCCCCGCGCGGGCTTTGCTGGAGGCGGGCGCGGCGTTGGCGCTGGCGACGGATTGCAACCCCGGCACGGCGTGGAACGAATCCATGCCCTTCGTCATCGCGCTGGCGTGCCGCTACTTGCAGCTCACGCCGGCGCAGGCGCTCGTCGCGGCGACGTTGAACGCCGCCTTTGCCCTGGGGATGGGGGATCGCGTGGGCAGCCTCACGCCGGGGAAGGTTGCCGACGTCCTGGTGCTCGATGCGCCGGACTATCGCTACCTGGGATATCGTTTCGGCACGAATCCCGTGGCGCAGGTGATCAAGGCCGGCCGGGTGGTCGTCGAGGCGCCGCAGAATGCAGGATGAGGCGGGACTGCCGACGTTGACTTTCACCGCGGCGGCGGGGGGCGAACGGCTGGACCGCGCCGTCGTGGCGGCCTTCCCGAATCTCTCCAGGGCCTTCGTTCAGCGCCTCATCGAGGAGGGGCGCGTCACGCTGAACGCCGCGCCCGCGCGCGCTGCCGCCAAAGTGCGTCCCGGCGACGTGATCGAGGTCCGCTTGCCGCCGGCCGTGTTGCCCGTCGTGGAGGCGGAGGCGCTGCCGCTCGATATCCTCTACGAGGACGCCGACATCCTCGTGGTCAACAAAGCGCCGGGCATGGTCGTCCATCCGGGCGCGGGGAACCTTTCCGGCACGCTGGTGAATGCGTTGCTCGCGCACTGTCCCGATTTGGAAGCCGGCGTCGCCTCCGGACCCGAAGCTGTGCGTCCCGGCATCGTTCATCGGCTCGACAAGGACACTTCCGGCGTGTTGGTGGTGGCGAAACGCGAGGCCGCGGTCCGTGCGCTGCAGCGACAGTTCAAAGGCCGCGCGGTGACCAAGCGCTACACGGCGTTGTTGATCGGCTCCTTGCCGCAGCCGGAGGGTCTCATCGAGGCGCCGATTGCCCGTCACCCGGTGCACCGGCAGCGGATGGCGGTGGTGAGCAGCGGCAAACCGGCGCGGACGCGCTGGGAGGGGGCGCAGGTGTTGCACGATGCGCAGGGGCGGCCCTATACGCTGGTGGACGTCACCCTGTTGACCGGGCGCACCCATCAGATCCGCGTGCATTTCGCGTGGCTGGGCTATCCTCTCGTGGGGGACGAGGTCTACGGGCCGCGGCGGCAGCCGTTGCCCGCGCCGCGGCAATTCCTCCACGCGCGGGAGCTGACGTTGACGCATCCGACGACGGGCGAGGTGATGACCTTCACGGCGCCGCTGCCGGCGGACCTCCGCGCGGTGCTGGAGCAGCTTGAGGGATTCCACGCGTAGAGTCAGGGGGCTTGCTTCCCCCGGCGTTTCCTCTGCGGTCACTTACGTAGCGTTTTGCCTTACCCCGGAGACCTTCTGGCGCGCAACAGCATCCAATGTCATCAGGCCGATCCGGCCAATGCCGGGCGCCGCTCACGCTGACACCACGCGGCTCCTCCCCGCGCCGGCGCTCAGGCAGCCATCGTCGGGATCGCGGCTAAGGAGATGTCGTGTCCAGGTCCTCCAGCGCCAACACCGGCAAGATCGGTGTGACTCGTGTCAGGTCGCGGTCGTTGGTCACGAAGAGCGTCGCGCCCCCCAACAGCGCCGTCGCCAGTTGGAGCGCATCGGCGGGACGCAAGCGATATTGCGCGCGCAACTGGGCGGCCTGGTGTGCAATGCCCGGCGTCACGTCGAGCACCATCAAATTGGGGAACTGCATCAGCGCCGTCTCGTAGCGCTGCGCGATTTCCGGCTGCCCCAACTGCCATGGCCGCACCGTCAATTCCATCAATGTCACCACCGAGGTACAGGCGCTCCATCGGCCGGCTTCCACGCCGGCCAGCAGCGGATACGTCAGCGAGAAATATCGGGGATGGCGTTCCAGGTGGTAGATGAAGACCGAAGTATCGAGTCCCAGGCGGGTGTGACCGGTCAGTGCGTCGGCGAGGGTTCCCATGCGTCGCGCTCCTCGTGGAGATAGGCGTCGGTATCTACGCCCTTCCAAATTTCCTGATGCAAGCCCGCCAGATAATCGGTGTAACTGCCGGACGGCGCCGGCGGCGGGGATTCCCGTATCTGACGGAGCAATTGCTCATAGCGCGCATATTCCACCAGTACCACAATGGGCCGTCCGTGCTGCGTGATGTACACGGCGTCCCCTTCGGCCTGTACGGCCTCGATCACGTCGGTCGTCCGTCGTCGCAAATCGCTGATAGGCATAATCTTGACTGCCATCGCCCGTTCCTTTCCGGGATAGCCACAAATTCGACAATAGATTTGACGTCATATTTATCATCATTATAATCGGGGACAACTGCTCTGTCAATGCCGGATCTCCCCTTCAGCCGACCGATCTTTCCTCAGAGAGATATTTTTCGTCTGCAAAAGCTGCTATGATTCCTTCAGGTCTCCAAATGCTATAAATAATAAATTGAATAGCTTCACCAATAGGAACATGATCAATTTTATTCTTTCTCAGTACGGTCAGTGAATTCTTAATGATATGGATTTGCTCTAATGACAATCTTTCGTCAGTTGTAACTGTTCAGCCACTGACTAAAAAACGCAAAATTTCCTGGCGACTGCTGAAGATTGAGTATCAACTTTTTCCCCCTATCCCCTGGCCCCTTCCCCCCGCGCAGCGCGGGGGGAAGGGGCACTTTTTTTGTGGATTTTTGCAGGCGGGCTACGCCCGCCTGCAAAAATCCTATTTTTTTTCTCCCCCTCCCCAACGGCGTATGCGCCGTTGGGGAGGGGGCAGGGGGTGGGGCAAAAGCTACAGGCCACAAAGGTTCCTTCATCGCCGTCTGACTACCTGGCGCCAGGCTGAACAGTTACCGTCAGTCATAAAATCTCTCCTGGCAAATTGCCCGCTAACGGTCAGCATCAGCGGCGGGGCGCAGCGCCATCCGCTGCATGTTGTTGTTAGAGCTCCTCTCATGCCGTCGCCCATTCCGCGGACAGGAGCGCAGCCTGCTCGAGCACGGTCTGCGTTGCCTTCTCCTGCTTGTCCGGCGGGTAGCCGTGCTTGCGCAGGATGCGCTTGACGAGCACCCGCAGGTGTGCCCGCACATTCTCACGGACTGTCCAGTCGATCGTCACATTGGCGCGAACCGTCTGGACGAGTTCCCGGGCGATGGTGCGGAGCGTCTCGTCACCGAGAATCTGGACGGCGCTGTCGTTCGTCTCCAGCGCGTCGTAGAAAGCTACTTCCTCCTCCGTCAGGCCCAGCTGCTCGCCACGGCGATCCGCCTCCCGGATCTCCCTGGCCAGCGCGATCAGTTCCTCGATCACCTGCGCCGCCTCAAGGGTCCGGTTCTGGTAGCGCCGGATGGCCTGTTCCAGCATTGCGGCGAAGGAACGGCCCCGGACGATGTTCTTCCGCTGCCTGGTCTTGATCTCGCCTTCAAGCAGTTTCCCAAGGAGTTCAACGGCCAGGTTCCGCTGCGGCATATCCCGCACCTCGGCCAGGAACTCCTCGGAGAGGATCGAGATGTCGGGCTTCTTCAGACCCGCCGCCGCAAAGATGTCCACCACGCCCTCGGGGGCCACGGCCCGGGAGACGATCTGGCGGATGGCGTGGTCGAGTTCCTCCTCCGGCTTGGCCTCGCCCGGGGCGCGCTTGACGAGCACGGAACGCACCGCCTGGAAGAAGGCCACGTCGTCCCGTATCCGGAGCGCCTCTTCGTGCGGCACAGCCAGGGCGAAGGCCCGGGAGAGTTCCAGGACCGCCCGGAGCAGTCGGTCCTTGCCATCCTCCTGAGCGAGGATGTGCTCCAGTGCTGCGGGCAGCAGTTGGAGGCGTTCCTCCGGCGATCCGGCAGTCCACCTGGACCAGTCGAACCCGCCTGCCTGCCGCGCCCCGCCCTTCTCGATGAGTCGTTTCAGACGTTGTCGCCCGTAGCCAGATTTCCATTCTGCTTCCTTCCGAAGGGCTTCCTCACGAGTTGACACAGGTTCATAATGTGCGACACGCACCGGACGATATCTCTTCGTCCAATCGGAAGCGGTTCCTGCCTGGTGCTCACGCCAACGACGCACCAAGTCATCCGTCTGACCAATGTAAAGGCTGCCGTTCTCGCACTCAATGGCATAGACATAGAACGGACTGGGCGGCGGCGCAGGCAGGTGGAAGAGGTCGCAGCAGATCTCGTATTTCTCGCGCATGACTGCTACGGCCTCAGCCTGATCGATCGCGGTGCGGCCCGTCCCGCCACTCTCCGTGTAGGTTGCCAGCGCCTGTTTCAGTTCGTGGGTCAGGCCCAGATAGTCCACCACCAAGCCACCGGGCTTGTCGCGGAAGACCCGGTTCACGCGCGCGATGGCCTGCATCAGGCCGTGCCCGCGCATCGGCTTGTCCACGTACATGGTGTGGAGCGAGGGCGCGTCGAAGCCGGTCAGCCACATGTCCCGCACCAGCACCATCCTGAGCGGGTCCTGCGGGTCGCGGAAGCGGTTGGCCAGGAACTCCCGGTGCGGCTTGTTGCGGATGTGGGGTTGCCAGTCCGGCGGGTCGGCCGCGGAGCCGGTCATCACCACCTTGATCTGGCCGGTCTCATCCCTTTCATCATGCCATTCTGGACGGAGCCGGACGATCTCGCGGTAGAGTTCCACGCAGATCCGCCGGCTCATGCAGACCACCATGGCCTTCCCGTCCATGGCCCCCAGACGCCCTTCGAAGTGATCCACGATGTCCTGTGCCACAAGCCGCAAGCGTTTCTCGGACCCGACGATCGCCTCGAGTTGGGCCCACTTGGTCTTGAGTCTCTCCTTGCGCTCGACCTCCTCCCCTTCGGTTACCTCTTCGAACTCGGGGTCGATCTTCGGCCTCTCCGCCTCGTCCAGTTCCAGTTTCGCCAGCCGGCTCTCGTAGTAGATGGGCACCGTGGCACCGTCGCTGACTGCGCGCTGAATATCGTAGACGCTGATATAGTCTCCGAAGACCGCCCGGGTGTTTTTGTCGGCCAGTTCAATCGGCGTTCCGGTAAAGCCGATAAACGAGGCGTTGGGCAACGCATCGCGCATGTGGCGCGCGAAGCCGTCTATGAAGTCGTACTGGCTGCGGTGGGCTTCGTCAGCAATTACCACGATGTTACGGCGATCAGAGAGTGTCGGGTGTCGGTCGCCTTTCTCCTCGGGGAAGAACTTGTGGATCGTGGTGAAGACCACGCCGCCCGCCGTCACCGAGAGCAACTGCCGCAGGTGCGCGCGACTTTCGGCCTGCACCGGCGGCTGACGCAGGAGATCCTTGCAGCGGGAGAAGGTGCCGAAGAGCTGGTCGTCCAGGTCGTTGCGGTCGGTGAGGACGACGATCGTCGGGTTCTCCATGGCCGGCTCGCGGATGATGCGGCCGGCGTAAAAGGCCATGGTGAGGCTCTTGCCAGAGCCCTGGGTGTGCCAGACCACCCCCACCCGACGGTCTCCGGGGCTGCCGCCAGGCCGTCGCCCGGCCTCATACCGCCCGTGCTCCTCAGTGATGCCCTCGCTTTTGACATGCGACCGCGCCGCCCGGAGCGTCTCGGCCACGGCAACCCGCACGGCATGGAACTGGTGATAGCCCGCCATCTTCTTGGCGAGCCTGCCGCCGACCTCCTCTTCGAAGACGATAAAATCGCGCACGAGCTTCAGGAAACGTCCCCGCTCGAAGACGCCCTTGAGCAGGACTTCGAGCTGAGAAGCCCCCACGTCCTCGACCGCTTCTCCCGCGATGGTCCGCCAGGGCTTGAACCACTCCCGGCCCGCCGTGAGCGCGCCGATGCGCGCCTCCACGCCGTCGGAGACGACGAGCGCCTCGTTGAAGGTAAAAAGGGAGGGGATCTCCGCCTGGTAGGTCTGTAGTTGCTGGAAGGCCGTCCAGATCGTGGCGTTCTCATCGGCCGGGTTCTTAAGTTCAACTACGACGAGGGGAAGCCCGTTGACAAACAGGACGATGTCAGGGCGCCGCGTGTGTCTGTTCTCAAGGACCGTGAACTGGTTGACCGCCAGCCAGTCGTTGTTCTCGGCGATGTCGAAGTCGAGCACGCGCGCCTGCGCCCCGGCGATGGAGCCATCGTCCCGGCGATACTCCACCGTCACGCCGTCAACCAACATGCGGTGAAAGGCGCGGTTTCGGGCCTCCAGCGTTGCGCCTTCCGGCCGTGTGAGGCGGCGGAAACCGTCCGCGAGCGCTTCCGCCGGCAGTTCCGGATTGAGGGCCGCCAGAGCCTGCCGCAGCCGATCTTCCAGCACCACCCGGTCGTAGTCGTTCCGCTCGGGCCGAGGTCCGTCGGGCGCGATCTCTTCTCCGTGCTCGATCTGCCAGCCGAGGCTTTTCAGCCAGGCGAGGGCGATATCTTCAACGTCGGATTCGGTCAGATGCGCCATGGTTCATCCTTTGTAGGGGCAGGTTGTAGCGACCCGACGGGTCGCCCCTACGGTATCCGCAATCCAAATGATTCTGTACACATGATTGGGCATCACCACGAATTCGCGTTCGTCCAATCGTACATACGGGCGAATACGCGCCGCGGCGAACCATTCCTCGCACACAATTTTCCCCGCATCGTTCAACCGCATTCCCCCATCCGCCACCTCACCAAACAAACAGACGCGGTCCTGCGTGACGATGGTGATGAAATACGCCCCGGGCTGGCGGTAATCGTACCCCTTCAGGCGGATGCTGCGGCGGTGGTGTCTTGCGGGGTCGTATTTCATAATCCACGTTCCTTTAGAAACCTCTCCGCATCCTTCACCCGCAACTGGCCGGAGATGAGCCTGGGCAGCAGCGCATCGCGCAGGGCGGCGAGGGTGCGGGATTCTTCGCTGCACGCATTGACGCGTTCACCTAGCGCCTCAGTCATCGAATCAAAGCTCTCCAAGAGCGGCGGAGGCGGCAACACCTGAGGATTCATGTAAGCGAGGTTCCGATTGAGGCCAGGCACAGCCGAGTCCGCGCCTAGAGATGCGAGGTCATGCGTGCGAAGTACATGGAACAGGAAGCGAAGGCTATAGCAGGTTCCCTTTGGCATGACGTAGAACGCAGTGTCGATGACAAAGAAGTCCGTCGGCGCCCACATCACAACTCCCGGATTCCCCTTCCTGCCAACCACGATTCCCGGTCCGCGAGTAAGTCGCTCATCGTGCCAGCCCACTTGCCCGTTTGATCCATACACCGGTACTTTGCCATCGCGCCGATGTTCTGACTTTAGGGCTTTTCCGTAAGCAAGTTCCATCAGGTCGCCGATAGTTTTGATTTTCCACCCCTCCGGAATCTCGCCGAGTTCCGAATCCACAAAGCGGGCGGGGAAGAGGCGCAGGATGGGGTCGGGCAGGCCGAGGGCGTCGGGGTTCTCGCGGTAGTGGGCGGCGCGCTCGGCGAACTTCTCGGGGAGGGGGTTGCCGGCCCGCAGGGCGTTGACCACCACGGGGTCAAAATCCACGAACCAGGACTTGAACAGCGCCTGCGCCATTCTCTCCAGCGTCTCGCTCATCCGCCGGTTGAGTTCGATCTTGTCGTCCAGCGTGCCGAGGATGTGGGCGATGGCATCTTGGTCGACAGGTGACGGGACCGGAATCTTGATCCTTTTTATATCCCGAATCGGCAATTGAGGTTGCGCGCTCCCGGTACGCAATGACTCAACTTGAGACCGAAAGAGAAAGGACCTTAGAAACAGGTACAAAAAGCGAGGGCGCAATTTTTCAGGTTGCGCTCGGAGAATCACCATCCCCGAGTTGATGCGGATGTGATCGTACGGGATCGATTCGTCGAAGAAGGCTACGTTGCCAACGGTACCCCTCGTCGTCAGCACAACATCGTGACGTTTCAGTTTGCCCTTTCGCAACGCCAAATCCTTCTCAGCTGAAATGAATGCGCAGTCAGTGAAGTTGAAGCCACTTGTTGTGACGTTACCGGCATTCAGGAACAGGCAGTGTCCGATTGTGTTGAAGTCTTGTTGCTTCGGATAGTTCGAACCCCGGTCCCCGTCGATGATTTCGAGAGGGCTATCGCCAAGGGTAGTCATGACCCACTCACCCGCCATACCCCAACTCCTCCAAATTTTTGGCAATCGCGGCCTCGGTAGGCTCGCACTGACTCAGCATCACTTTCTCTTGCGTTCTCACGGCACCTCCGTCCCTTCGCTCAGAATCTTGAGGTAATTCTGGTATGCAAACGCCCGATTGCGCTGGCGGCCGGTGATCTCCTGCACGATGCCAAGCGTGGCCAACGTCTCCATAGCCTTTGCCGCCGCGGGAAAAGAAAGCTCGGTTCGCCGGCAGACCTCCTTCAGCGTGACCAGCGGCCGCTCGCACAGCACGCGAAAGACGCGCAGGGTGGTGGAAGCGCGTCGTTGGGCGCGCTGAATGCGCTGCTCGTCTTGCTGAAATAGATCCAGAAGGCGCCGGACGCTTTCGACGGCACTGGTCGCGGTGCTCTCCACCCCTTCCAGGAAGAAATCGAACCACGCTTCCCAATTCCCCTCGGCGCGCACCAGGTCCAGCAGGCGGTAGTATTCCGCACGGTGCTGCTTGAAATAGAGGCTAAGGTAGAGCAGGGGTTGGGAGAGCACTCGGTCATGATGCAGCACAAAGGCAATCAGCAGACGGCCAATGCGCCCATTGCCATCCAGGAAGGGGTGGATGGTCTCGAACTGCACATGGGCCAGGGCTGCCTTGACCAGCGTCGGGTAAGGATTGTCCTCTCCGTGCAGAAACCGCTCCAGGGCGGCCATGCAATCTTCCACGTGGTCGGGCGGCGGAGGGACAAAGTGGGCATTCCCGGGTCGGGTCCCCCCGATCCAGTTTTGCGAACGCCGAAACTCGCCGGGCGATTCTGTGCTCCCTCGGCCGCGCGAAAGAAGAATGCCGTGCATCTCGCGGATCAGCCGATTGCTCAGTGGGAATCCCTCTTGCAGCCGTTGCAGTCCATGATGAAGGGCTGCCACATAGTTGGAAACCTCGACCACGTCGTCTATGGGGACCCCCGGCGCTTCTTCGATCTCAAAAAGCAGCAATTGGGCAAGTGACGACTGTGTTCCCTCGATCTGTGAAGACAGCACCGCCTCGCGGCGCACGTAGGCGTAGAGGAAAAGATCGGGTTCGGGCAAGAGCATTGTGACGCTATCCAGCCGTCCGAGCGCGAGCGTGGCGCGCTCCAGCAATTGCTGGCGACTCGCATCCAGGTCGAGCGGCGGCTGTGGAGGAAGCGGGCTTGGGATAAACGCCCTCACCACCTCCCCCGCAACGCTTGTCATCTGGTATCGGCCAGTGGAACCTCGGCGCATGGCTCTGCTCCTAATTTTCACTTCGTTAAATAGCCCGGCGCGCTATTAAGCGAAAAGGCTCTATCGTTTAATAAAACGTGGGGACTACCCGCCATGCCCCAACTCCTCCAGATTCCGCGCGATAGCCGCATCCAGCCTCGCCGCCTCGGCCTGCTGCTCCCTGAGTTGCGCCACGAGCCGCTGCATCTTCTCCTCGAACGGCTCGTCGTCGTCTTCCTGCGCCTCGGCGCCCACATAGCGGCCGGGGGTGAGCACGTAGCCGTGTTTGCGGATCTCCTCCAGCGTGGCGCTCTTGCAGAAGCCGGGCACGTCTCTGTACTCGCCGGCCTCCTTCTCACCGCGCCAGGTGTGGTAGGTGCGGGCGATCGTCTGGATCTCCTCGTCGGTCAGTTCGCGGTGGGTGCGGTCCACCAGGCGGCCCATCCTGCGGGCGTCAATGAAGAGCACCTCGCCGCGACGGTCGCGGAAGCGGGTGTTCCGCTTGTCCCGCGCCAAAAACCACAGGCAGGCCGGGATCTGGGTTGAGTAGAACAGTTGCCCGGGCAGGGCGATCATGCAGTCCACAAGATCGGCCTCGATGATGTTCTTGCGGATCTCGCCCTCACCCGCTTGATTGGAGGACATGGAGCCGTTGGCAAGCACGAAACCCGCCACCCCCGTCGGCGACAGGTGATGGATCATGTGTTGCACCCAGGCAAAGTTGGCATTGCCTTTGGGCGGTATGCCGTACTTCCAGCGCTTGTCCTCGCGCAAAAGTTCACCCTGCCAATTGCTCATATTGAAGGGTGGATTGGCGAGGATGTAGTCGGCCTTGAGGTCGGGGAAGCGGTCGTTGTGAAAACTATCGCCCTGTTCGATCCTGGCGTCAATGCCGCGGATGCCCAGGTTCATCTTGGCCAGCCGCCAGGTGGTGTAGTTCAACTCCTGGCCGTAGATCGAGATGTCGGCCCGGGCGCGGGCCGCCGCCTGCCTGCCGGCAGGCAGGTTGCCGTTGCCGGTGGCGTGGGCGCGGATGAATTCCATGGACTGGACAACATCCCCCCCGAACCGCAGCAGGGGTCATAGACGCGGCCACAGTAGGGCTCGAGCATCTCGACCAGGAGGCGGACGATGCAGCGGGGCGTGTAGAACTCGCCGCCCTTCTTGCCCTCGGCGCTGGCGAACTGCGAGAGGAAGTATTCGTAGACGCGGCCGAGCACGTCTTTCGCGCGGGCGGCCTCGTCGCCGACCTGGATGTTGCTGATGAGGTCAATGAGCTGGCCCAGGCGGGTCTTGTCGAGCGTGGGGCGGGCGTAGTCCTTGGGCAACACGCCCTTGAGCGCCGGGTTGTCGTGCTCGATCGCCTCCATCGCCTCGTCCACGAGTTCGCCGATGGTGGGCTGTTTGGCCTGACTCTGAAGATGCGTCCAGCGGGCCTTAGGCGGCACCCAGAAGACATTCTCTGCCCGGTACTCATCGGGGTCCTCCGGGTCGGCGCCTTGCTCGCGCTCGGTTTCGAGGCGGGCGTGAAGCGCTTCAAAGGCATCGGAGATGTATTTGAGGAAGATAAGGCCCAAGACCACATGCTTGTACTCGGCGGCGTCCATGCTGCCGCGGAGGGCATCGGCCATCTGCCAGAGCTGGGCCTCGTAGCCGACGGTGGCGGCGCTTGCCTCGGTTGTTGCCGTGCTGTTCTTCCGTTTGTCCATGTTCTACCTCCCGAGATCGTTGTGGCCGTGTGCGAGTCGGGGGCGGCCTAACGGCCTTGTTCAGCCGCCGCTGGTCGCGACCCCGTGACCTGCGCCGCGGCGAGCTCAGGCGGTCGGCTGGAACTGAGGTTAGGCCAAGCCCAAGCACCAGACTCGTAAAAACGAGACCTGTTGCCCGTGACGGCGAACTTTGCTCCCCGTCAACTGCTTGAAAGGCAAACTGATTACCTGTCAGGCTCATTTTGGCATTGAAGCCAAAGCCCAGTAAGCTGGCACCGGATCCGGTCTGAGCAACGACCAGTACGCGAGCTCAGTGTTGGGATAAGTCACGCCAAAGTCAAGATTCCAGAGAAACATGGGCCCAATCCAGCCCCAGGCCTTTGCCATCTCATAAGCCTTCACACTGTACTGGGCCTGTTCCTCAGGCGTATTGTCGCGCGCAAAACTGTAACCTGGCATGGGATCGGTCGCAGAAGCCCAACCGAATTCAGTTGGCCAAATGCGCTTGTTGGCGTCACCGAACGATACCATGACCTTCCGATATGCTTCCAGAGTCTCTCGGAAGAAGAATGAACGATGGTTTTTGAAAGTTGGTTCCGCAGGATTAGTGTATCCGAGTCGCGCATCGGGTGGGTTGTTATAGCCAGACGCGTGGGCGCCGATAGCATCAGAGTAGTTGCGGAGACCCGCTTGATACATCAACTGAAGGTAGGTCACGTCATCCATGGCCCAGGGTGGTGGCGCGCCTGTAGGTTCCGGCGCGCCACTAACCACGCTTATGCTTGGGCAGGCACTCTTGATAGCAAGATAGGCTGAACGCAAGAGGCTCATGTAACGAGCCGCATCTAATGGTTCATCTCCCCACTCGTAATGCAGATTCTGCCCGTTCCAGACCTCGATCGCCTGCACCTTGCCACAATAACGTCCCGAGAACTGGCCTACGAAGCTGGCATAAGTGGCCGGATCAGCGGGCGGGCCTTCGACGCTGAAATTGGTGTTACTGGGACGCGCCCAATTAGGCGCCTTTACTATGCTGACAAGTATCTTTATGCCTTCCGCATGATAAGCGCCGATCAGTTGATCCCAAGCATCCCAGTGATAGTCGCCAGGGTTCGGCTCAACATTTTTCCACGGCATTTGTGCCTTCGTCCAACCGAACCCCAACGTCTTGATGTGTCCTATGTTTGCAGACGTATTACCCCAGGCGTTGACTTGAATGCCATGCCAAGTAGAGAGCGTAACTTGGCTGCCCCGTGTGGTTAACGGCAAGTAGACCCAGTGAGTCGGCGTGAACTCCGATGTGGTAGCAAGGGACAATGCGCGACTTGCCTGCCGAAGCTCCTGCAGAGAAAGAGAACTGGCGTCCACGCGGTAGGCGGCAAATACTCCCACCGCCAACAGGCTCAACAAGACGATGGTCACCGAAAGAGAGGCCACAAGTGAGAATCGGACTTTGGAGCGCAACATTGGGAACTCCTCCTGGTGATATGGAGCCGAGAACAGCATCGTATCCAGGTGTGTTACTTTTAGACGATGCCTATGTTCGACCGCCCAACGAGGCGGCGGATGAGCCGCCCGCCGCGGAGGCGCGTTAGCGCCGACGCAAGGGTCGGCTCCATCCGCAAGTTAGGCGGACGCGAGCGGAGCGAGCGGGAGCCTAACTGCGGATGGGTACAGCCGCCGCCCCGTTAGGCCGGACGCGAGCGCAGCGAAGCGTCCGGCCTAACGGCAAGTGTAAGCTGCGGCTGCGCCCAGTCAACGTTGTCCGCGGCGAGCCCCACCGGCGCAGCCGTCAACTGGAACCAGTGTTAGGCCAGGCCCAAGCACCAGACCCACCCAACGAAACCCGCCGCCCATGACGGCGAATCGCACTCCTCAACTCATGGTAGCATTCTATAGACATTCAGATTAGCGTTGGGACTCGAAGCCTTGGCCGATCGTGTTCCTCGCCCAAGCAAATCGCTCAAGTCTCCAATCTGGAACGAGAGCCCCAGATCTCAATCTGACGAACACTGGAACCAATTGGGTTTACCACCGATAGGCAAGGCTTGTAGAGTGCGTCTTGTCCACGCCCTCCTATCGCGTTAGGTAAGGGAGGTACACGTAATATCGATACGGCACATCGCTGGCCAGTTTCGCTCCGGCGCTCAACTCATACAAGCCGCCGGAAGCGGTACCTAACGTATCCGAGACCTCGGCATATGCAACCGTCTCCGGCGGAATGCCGCTCAGCGGGATGAAGAGATACTCGCTATAGGTTGGGTCGTAAGCGGCCTCGAAGAGCACGGTCGTTCCGTCGGAGCTGAACACGCGCAAGCGCGGTCTCATTCCCAAAGCGGTGTTGGTGATACGCACATAAGTCCGCTCGTTTTTGAGGGTAGTGAATCTGAAGACATCAATGTCTCCGACGCGGTCGATCTTGCCGGAAACCGGGATGTTATTTGCGATGACGAGACTCGCCGTAGCTGCCGTGTCGCCGTGGTCATCCGGCACGACATTGCCGACTGCAATTTGGATTGTTTTCGCCAACGTGAAGGAATCGCTGGTAGGGACCGGCGCTCTCAATGGCACAGCTTCGCCGTTAACATCGGTGGATGGTTGAAAAGACGTTGCCACGAACTGGCCCTGCCCTGCGTTGTTATCGAACTGAACCGTAACCTTGTAAATGCCGTTGGTCTGGTAACCGATAAGGGCGGAATACAAGCCATCTCCGGCGAGCGCATCAGGAGCTTGACCATTATCAGTGAACACCACAGGCAGAGTGGACCCACTAGGCAGGACAACACTCCCCTGCACGCCAAGGTTGGTCAACGGCAGGTCCTGATAAACGAATGCCAGCAACACGATCGGGTCCGGGTACGAGATGTTCTGACCCAAGATCGAAGCCAGTTGTATATTATAAGGGAGGCCAGTTGGTAGGCTTGTCGTCACATCGGTCGCGGTTGTGCTTGGCCACACGATCTTGAGTGCGCTGCGCGCCTCGCCAGGCAGTTCGATTGGAGACTCTTGGTCTTTTGCTGGAGCCACGTCCTTTAGGTCCTCATGATATATCCGGGTCGGAAGCGACGTGCGCTCGCCGTCGCGCGGATCGTCAGCCACGGGTCGCACCAGGGTATCCCATCCGCTCGCGGCATAGACACGGTACTGGGCGGTCTCTTTGGTGTCGTTTTTGGATCCAGAGAAGTTCAGCCAATGGTTGTCGCCGCCCATGGCGTTCCACTGACTGTTCATGATGGAGTTGGTTACGGCCTTGTCGGTGGAGTGAGGGAAGTGGAAAATGGAATCATACGATGTGTCGCCGATATACTCATCGTAGAGCGAAAAGTAGAAGTGCCCCCATTCATGCGCCAGGGTATAGCCTCCACCCTTCTGATGTGAATCGTCGCTCAGGAAGTTGTAGTCACTGCCTGTGCCTGAGCCGTCCTTGAAAATGTCGCACATGTTCACGTGCAGACCGTTTATTCCATGCCCGGCCACATTGGCGTTCGGATGGCACTTCTCGACCCACATGATCTCTGCGCTGTCTGCATCAGTGCCGGAGACGTGGAAGGTGACACGACCGACTTTACGCGCGCCGTTGGACGATTCGTACACGCCATCAGCAAAGTAGCGGATGATTGCCTCGTAAGGTGCGCGTGCCTCGGCCGTCGTGGGGTTATTATACAGAGTGATGTCCACATCTATCGTACCGACGCTGCGCGTGGCACCCAAAAAGACCGCGGCAAACAGGATGTTGTCATCGGCAGATGGGTTGTAGGTGTCGATCTTGATGGATCTGTCGCCATCGTTCACAAAGGGTCTTAGGTCATAGAGTTCGTCGTCGCTGCGGGCGGTAGTCGGTAGCGCGTATGGGTCAGCCGGATTAGCAGTTGAATCGCCGATCCCGCCCACGGTGATGAGCGCGCCGTTGCTCAGCTCCCCATCGTCCTGCCCACCGGCCGCGGTCGTCAGGCGCACGTTGTTCACATCAACCGTGCTGTGTTGGCCGCCGATGCTGCCGCAATTGCTAGATCCCTGGCAGCTGTACGAGATCCCCAAGCTATAACTGAGAACCAGGTTGGGGTCATCCTTATCGATGGGCGCGCCCAAGTCGATGGTGAAACTGTCGCCAGCCACGTTCTGCGCACCGAAATATAGTAGGACAGTGTTGTCAGTTGTCTGGTTTGGATCATCGAAGATCACCGCCAATATCTCGCCATCTATGAGGGCCGAGTTCCGCTCTGTGAGTTCTATATCAACGATCCCTGCAGGCGCAGCATCGACATGCGGCTTGATTATTGTGGTCACGTCCGTCCAGTAGTTGTAAGAGGAAATGCCACTTGCGATCTCTCTGGCCCAAGCGACACCGTTGCCCTGGATACTAACATCGCCGTCGGCTAGACGCGCGTTCTCAAAACCAGTCGTCGCCGCCATGAGGTAAGCCTTCCGCACTGTCGCACTGCGAGGTTTCTCCACCTGCACCTTGCCGGTGGCGCTTACAGTGCCCAAGGCGTCGAGCGACAGGCTAATCTGTCCGTACTCGCTAACCATCTGTGCCAACGACTGACTCGAGATGGCGTCGATGTTACGGTCTGCGATGCGTATACCGATAGGAGGCTTGGGCGCTGCAGACGCAGTGCCAGCGAACAAAATGGTGAACAACGCCATCAGGCCAATGATGGACTTGAAGGTTCGGTAGATCATTGGGTCTACTCCTTTTCTATCTTGAGTTTAGAGATCGAGAAATAGCAAGGGTACCTTAACAAAACAGAAATTGCTGGTAAAGTAGCTGTATGTCAACAGAACAGTTACTTCAACAGTTTCGTGATACAGTGTACCACTGTTTTGACA
>Ga0208825_1000996_pt1 | contig 23679 bp, 8 predicted proteins | sample AD_UKC113_MetaG_FD_184450 | JGI IMG/M metagenome (GOLD analysis project Ga0208825, IMG submission 184450) | Active sludge microbial communities of municipal wastewater-treating anaerobic digesters from Hong Kong - AD_UKC113_MetaG (SPAdes)... | ecosystem: Engineered > Bioreactor > Anaerobic >...
CTCTCGATTGCCGTCGTCAAGAATGTAGACCTGCTTGTCTGGCCAATCGATGTTGAGGGCGGCGCGTGCAGTCTTTTCTATCAGAGCCTCGGGTTCGTTGTACGTCGTGATAAAGATATCGACGGTGGCTGCGTCGGGAGGAGGAAGCGGCTTTCTGTTTGGCTGGCGCCAGGACATAAGCACAAACAGCAGCATATCGACAATCCCGTAGGTTTCCGCGATCACCATGGGAATCGAAAACCACAGCGCCTGCATATTGAGGCTATAGGCGTAACGCCAAACAATGTAATTGAGCCCGGAGGCCACGGTTAAGAGTCCGATGAGACGGACAGCCATCTGGTAGGTCTTTGAATGTTCAGAACGATCGGCCATGAGTGTCTCCCTTTGGGTCGCGTTGATAGTCCGGGGCGCTCGAATCGGCCTTTGGCAGCCTGGGCAAGTACTTCTCTACGTGTAAGCTGCAGAGCCGTGTTGGTTTGAGCACATTCCCTGCGAAGCCCCAGCTGTTTCGCGCAGCGAGCGCTACTTCGCCCCTCGTATATTCAAAAACATCGGAGAGCGACTTGACGATGTAAATGCCGCGGCCCCCTTCCGACAGGGGGTCGGGCAGAACGTCGGGTTTCAGTGTCGGATTAAAAGCCTCGTCCTCATAAAAGAAGTCCAGAACGACTCTGTCCACATCGATTCTAACGCCGAGATCGACCATGGGCGCTTCACCGGAATCGGTAAGCGTGGCGCAACCGTGGGCCACAATGTTCGTAAAGAGTTCCGATGTAATGAGTTCAATCTCGTCCGCGAATTTTTTGCCACAGAATGTTACTGGCCTCCGCGCAAATTGTGAAGTCTTGTCCAGACTGTCCAAGTTTGCTGATAAGGTGAGGGAAAAGCTTCGCGGCAATGCCTTTAGCGCAACCAGCGTGAGGTCGTCCGAGAGAATCTGGCTGCCAGAAAAGCCTCGAACTTCGTCGACGAGCGCGCTTACGACGCTCTGCGCACCGGCGGGATTCCCATTTTGGGGTTGGGAATACAGCCCGAAATATTGAATCAATCGTTCCATACCGAAAAGTTCGCCGCTCGGGTTGGCGGCTTCTGTGACGCCGTCGCTGTAGAGCAGGAGAAAATCGCCGGGCAATAAGGCAAAAGCCAGCTCCCCCACTTCGATATTTTCCATAATTCCGATGGGAATGGCCGTGGACCCGATTCTGACCACCCGGTCCTCCAAATGTCGCCAAACAAGGGCCTCTGTGTGGCCGCACGAGGCGTACGTCACCGTTCCAAACTCAAGATCGAGCCGCACAAGCTGTGCTGTCAGGAATAGAGACGTCCGCTCACAGTCTTCATAGAGCGCTTTGTTCATGTCCTGCAGTTGACCGGCTGGGCCTTTGCCGGCGCCTGGTCCGTAACGAAATAGCGTCCTTGCGGCGGCGGTCATGAGGGCAGAGGGGAAGCCCTTGCCCGAGACGTCGGCGATGAGAACATCGAGCGCACCTGGGTTTGGCGAAACAAAGTCATAGAAGTCGCCGCTTATGGAGCGGGCCGGCAAAGCCGCGGAGGCGAGTTCGAAGGCCTTGAGGCTAGGATCGGTTTCTGGCAAGAGGCTCTGCTGAACCTGAGCGGCAAACGCAATGTCGTGCTCGAGCTGTTTCTGGCGCGTCATCTCGTCCTGCAGAGCGTGTTGCTTGGCAAGATATTCGCCAACCTCATAACCGAGTCCGGCGATCATATCGATAAGACCGATGTTGTGCTGAATCTGGCGTCGACTCAAGAAAAGGGCGACTCCGTAAAGTTGCGCACCATCCATGATCGGCGCGCCGATGGCGGATCGGATTCTGGCATTCTGATAGTACTGACGCAATAAAAGCGAATGGACGGGGTCAAGCGAGTCGAAAATATGGACTTCGCCTTTACTCCAAACCACGCCAGCAAGTCCAAACCCGGGCGCCAGGGTCATAGAGGCGGAAGCCCTGTCCAATTCTTCGAGACTGGGTGACGGTATGTGCCAGGAAGCCTGACGGTGCAGGACAACTTCACTGTTGCCTTGAGAGCTGCCTGGAGAAGACACAAGCCAGATCTGCCCTGTTTCCCATTGCAACGTGGTACACACCGTTTCCAGCAGTGCGGGCAATTCTGTTTCCGGCGAGGCGTCAGAAGCGCGAAGTTCCGTCAGGGCATGGCGCACCTGCTCAAATTTCTCGGCCTTGATCCGGTCGCCAACGTCCCGGACGACAACGACGACTTCAAGATCCTTTGTCTCGATGTCGGAGAAAAAACTGAAGGTCGCCTCGAACCAACCGTAGAACCCATCTTTGCGCCTTAGCCGGCACACTGTTTTTTTGCGAAGCTGGAAGAGAATTTCCGGTTCGATTATGCTGGCAATCGCGCGCTTATCGAGGGGGTGAATAAGGTCGAACGCGTTCTTGCCCACGAGCTCGGCGGAAGTGTAGCCGAGGAGGGATTCGCACGCTGGTGATATGTAACGACAAATGCCGTCGATAGATAGCCGCGCAATAAGGTCGTTGGAGTTTTCGGTAAGGAGCCGGTAGTTTTCCTGATCTTCTTTCGCCCCATTCATATCGATTTTCAACGCCTTGCCCCGTTCAGAATGATGTTTAGCGCGAGACTCCAATCATATCGATTTTATTATTGTACATCGGGTTAGAAGTTTTTCCAACAAATAACGACGAGTCGTTGCTTGCCAGCGGCATTTTAACAAAAAATGACGAATATCTCCATTTTTAGCATTGACATATTTTTCGATGCGGTATAGTTTAAAAAGAATTGATATTTTTGGCGATTTTTGACAAAAAGTGGAGCGGAAAAGTGAAAAAGCTTTTGGGAGCGCTTGCGTCGAGCAAGCCTGTTTGCCTTGCGTGTCTTTTAATGCTCTTTTTAGTTCCTTCCATCGTGCCTGCCCAAGAAAACCAAACGAATTCAAGTGCTCAAAAGGACTTTCTGCGGGTTTCTCTGTCTGCGTCGCTGGTGGTAACCACGGTGGACGAAAAGGGCGTCGCACACGAGAGTCTGCAACCTCTGCCGTATGAAGTCTACCCGGGCAATATAATTCAGTACACGATTACCGCCATCAACACATCTACGGGCTGCCCGTGTTCAGACACGCTCAAGAACACGGTGGTGTTGGGCGCAATTCCGAAAGGCACAGTCTATATAGAGAAGTCCGCTACCTCCCCTTCTATTGCGCTGTTCTCCATCGACGGAGGCGTGAGTTATCACCCTTGGCCTGTCAGCTACACGGTTAAGAATTCGGATGGAACCGAAACGGTCAGGATGGCGACGCCCGAGCAGTACACTGGCATTCAGTGGTCCATCGCTTCTCTCGCGCCACAGGAGCGCTTCGATTTTTCGTACCGGGTAAGGGTTCAGTAAGTCAAATATCTATCCTCTTGAGGCCTTGTGAATATGACTGAATTGGAGTCACTACACGAGATCTTCGAGGTGAGAGAGGTTGGCTTTAGTTCTTCAAATCAATGAGATCAAGAAGACAAAGAGAGTAAAGAGACAGAAGGAGGAGAGAATGAAGAAAGCATTAGTGCTTGCTCTTGCACTGATGACGTTTGTTGGTCTTCCTTTGTTTGCCGCGGGAACCCCTGCGGGCACACAAATCAAGAACCAGGCAACCGCACAGTACAAAGATGCAAATGGTAATGCGCAGTCGTCCACTTCAAACGAGGTGATCACGGTTGTGCAGCAGATTTCTGGGGTAACGGTAACGCCAGATGGCACTACCTCTGCGCCAATTACTCAAACGGCGACAGCAGGTACGAGGGTGTATTTCCCGTACACACTAACCAACACCGGGAATGCTCCCGATACGTTTAATGTTAATACCACTATCGACGGAAGTAGTAACTTTACACCAGACACTGTGAAAATTTATCTGGATTCCAATGGTAACGGTGTTGTAGATGCAGGTGACAACGAAATCACGAATACTGGTACAGTTCCTGCGGACGGCATTGTTTACCTCATCGTCGCATACACTGTTCCTGCGACGGCCAGTACCAGTCAGTTCGCCCTTGTTGATCTGACCGCTACTTCAGCCCACGATAACACCAAGACTGACACAAACAACTGGAACAAAACCACAGTGGTGCAGGACGCCGTAATGACGATCACCAAGAGTGCGACTGTTGTCGGAGGAACTGTTGCCTATCCAGGGAGCAAGATCGATTACGTCATTTCTGGTTCCAATACGGGCTCAGTTGCTACGACACCTTTGACTTTTACCAACATAGACACTTCAGGGGATGGCACTGCGGACACTGCAAGTGGTCTTCTTGTTGAAGATGCCATTCCTGCCGGCATTATCGCTTCCGGAACAAATGGGCCTAATGTTACCTATGTGGCACCAACTGGAGCCACCATACTTTACTATTACGATACTGGGAATATTTGGTCGACAGTAGCCTCCTTAACTGGAAAAGGGAACATAACAAAGATAGGAGTGTATATATCGGGGAGCCTTGCTGCTGGACAAGCTTACAGCGTGCAGTGGACTGGTACAGTAAAGAGCGATGCGCCGGTCGGTATGCTAGTCAATACGGCAGTTTTGCATTGGGCAGGCTCAGGTGGTACAGATAAGGCTACTTCCAGCAATACTACGCAGACCATGATCAACGCGACATTTGGAGTAAAGATTGGTCCGCAGGGCTCTCCTGAAGCAATCGGCACACTGGATGTGACAACGAAGAGCAACCAATTGGCTGGCTCAACAGTGATATTCCAAAACACCGTAAAAAACGAAGGCACCGATACCGATACCTTCAATATTACTACTGCTTGGGCTACTAACGCGGTTTCCGGAGCTACGGTGAGCTTGTTCATGGCAGATGGTTTTACTCCCCTGGGAGATGCCAACTCCGATGGTGTGCCTGATACTGGTGCACTCGCCAAGGGTGCAAGTATTGATGTCGTGGTCAAAGTGACGATCCCGAGTACGGCATTAACTGATGCTTTGCAACACGACCTCACAGTGACCGCTAAATCTACGAAGGATGGGACGCAGAGCGACACTACTATCGATCGAATCGACAAGATCATTGCGGGTTCAACTAATTTGTCAAACAATACTGGTTCCGGAGAGACTCCTTATGGTCTATTGGGCAATCCTGGTTCGACCGTAACGTTCCCCCTTATTGTTACCAATAACAATGGCTATGCGGAGACCTATGCGCTTGACCAGAATACTACTCTTAAGCCAGGTTGGTCTGTAGTTTTCTATCCTGATACCAATAACGATGGGATTGCCGACGCGGGTTCGAACCCGATTTCTTCAACGCCTACGGTTGGTGCAGGCCAGTCTTACAAGTTTGTGGCTGTGGTTACCATAGCGGCGGATCAACAACCAATCGCTGGAGATCCGCTTGCAAGTGGATCTGGCCAAGGCCTCGAATTCCAGGCCACTGGAAGCCTGAGTGGTCAGTCGGACAAAATTCATGATTGGGTAAATGTCAACTCCATCTATACGTTCACCTTCGAGCCAGATAACACTGGTATATCGACAGCTGGCGGCACCGTGATTTATCAACATAAGATCAAGAACACCGGTAACGTTGCACAGACTTTTGGAGTCGGACTAGATTCTGTGCCGAGGAGTGGGTGGATTTATACCTTCTCAAGCGATGGCACGACCTATTCGAGCTCACTGTCAAGTGTTAGTGTCGCGATTGCTGCAGAGCAGATTGTTTATGTAAAGGTATTTATTCCTTCCAGCGAAGCTGTCGGTGCACAGGACACTGGTGTGGTAAAAGCCACAAATAATGCCGGCACCCCAGTCTCGCTCTCGCGGCAAGACGTGACGACAGTGGTTGGTGGAAACCTTAAATTGTCAAAGACAGTTACCTCGGTGAATGTTGCAGATACATCAACAGCGGATCAACCTGGCGATGAATTGATTTACACAGTCAGCTATCAGAATCTGGACTCGAAGCCGCTCACCGAAGTGTACATCTACGATGCGGTACCGCTTTACACAGCTTTTAAGGTTGGAAGCGCATCGGGAGCAACGACGATCGAGTACTCGAAGGATAATGGCGCAACATGGACATACACACCTAGCGGTAGCCCGTATGATTACGCCGTTACCAACATTCGCTGGACTATTGGATCAGTGAGTGGTGGTGGCTCTGGAAGCGTGTCTTTCACGGTCGTGATAAAGTAAACAGTTAAGAACATTGCGAGACGATGCCCCTGCTTCAGGGCAGGGGCATTTCCCGCCCATTTTGTACGGCGATTCAACAATAATTTGAGAAAGTTTCTTAAAGGATTTCTACAATAGAGGTTCGAGAAAAGTGTTAAAGTGGCGTCGATGGGAGGTTCTGTCTCTCTTTTTCTGCTTGGTTGCACTGGTGGCAGTACATGCGAGTCCAACCCCTGCCGGTCGGAAGATTACGAATGTGGCTTCTGCAACCTATGAGGTGGACGGGCAAGTGTATCGCGTGGAGTCCAACAGGGTAGAAACCGTCGTTAAGGCCATTTATGGAATTACAATCAAAGACGACGCCACCAAGACTGCACCTATTTTGTTCGGTGCCTCACCTGGCACTCAGGTCATTATTCCTTATATTGTAACGAATACCGGCAATACAGTTGACTCTTATACGCTTGGATTCGAACTCGGCACTCCATACGATCTGCAGTTTGGGACGATTGGCTTTTATCTGGACGCGAACGGCAATGGCGTTCTGGACACCGGCGAATCTCAGATTTATTCAATTGACGATTTAGCGCCAGGCGAATCGGTTTCGCTCCTTGTTATGCTCGATGTACGGCCTTTTGCCGCAGTCGGGCAAAAGCTTCTCTTTGACATTAAAGGCACCTCGACTTACGACCCGACAAAGACGGACGACGACAACTGGCGTCTCGTGACCGTTACCGGTCAAGCGGTCGTGAACGCGACTAAGTCCAGTTCCGTGAGCACGGTCGGGTCGAATGGTGTCATTCAATATACGATCAACCTCGCCAATATCGGTAACCAGCCCACTGTCCCCCTTATGTTCTCTACAATAGACATGAATGGGGACGCGGTTGTAGACAATACATCCGGTCTTTTTGTGGAAGACGCAATCCCGACTGGCCTTGCGGTTACTGGAGACGCATCGGTCGATTTCCCGCCCACGCAGCGCAACGATGTAGTATGTCTCTATGGTTATACGAACGGATACTGGTCTATTGATGGCAATGCACATGCCTGGGGCGGCACGGCCGCAGTCGATGCTGTCGGATGGCTCCTTGTGGGTTCGCTCTTGCAGGGTCAGTCAGTAGAACTTCAATGGAATGCGAAGGCGCTGCCGGTTCCCCCGGCAGACAAGATTTCCAACGTAGCAACGGTGACGTGGGGCATCTCGGACGGCATAGATACTGTCGAAGAGACAAAGGATACTAACACCGTTATCGTACAAGTCGCCCCCACCCCGGGCGTGACCATCGGCCCAAAGGGAGATCCGTTCGGTATGGGCAGCGGAACGTACAAAACGCCGGATCCGACATTGGGCCCTTATGTGATGAGCTACAGCGCCAACGTGTCGACTGCCGATTTTGTTTCGGTGTCGAGCGCCAGCACGACGAAAGTTGTGTTCTTCCATACCCTTAAGAATACAGGCACGTATGAAGACAGCTACGATCTCTTGTACGACTGGATCGAGAATCCAATACCGGGCATTAGCGTAAAGTTCTTGATGGCAGACGGCGTTACGCCGCTCTATCCGCGCTCGGTTTCGTCAAAATCGAACCTGCTGCTTTCCAGGGCCGCACAGACAACCGCCACGGTCGGCCCACTTGCGCCCGGAGCGACGCTCGATGTGATCGCGGAGATCACGATTCCGTTGGGAACGACCGCAGACGAGCTTGAGCACAAGCTCGCCATCGGTGCAACGTCCAAGACCTCTGGCACAGTGACCGCCACAACGACGGACATCATGAAGTTTGCCACCTCGATGTGGCAGCCTTTCCTCAAAACAGCCATACCATCCAACGACGTCGAGCCCGGAAAGTCCATACACTACACAATCTTCTTTGGGAATGCCGGCACTGTGGACGCTGTCAATTCGACCCTTTTCGACGTGTTGCCTCTGGTGCTCGGAACACCCAGCAATATCACTGACGGCAACGTTACTGGTTCGATCAACGGCACGGCAACAACCATACCCGTCCATGTCGAATTTGCGCCGGACGATCCGGCGGGCACGCGTGGGCGTATAAGCTGGATCTTCCCGAATATTCCGGCGGGCTTTACGGGCAGCGTGAGTTACGACGCCGTGGTAGATGCGAACGCCGCCGATGGAACTGAGATACATAATGTCGCTTCGATAACTGCGCAGGGTATGACCACGTCAATTTCCAATACGACGAACAACATGGTCATGCGGCCCAACCGGCTCATGGTGCAAAAAAGCGCGGACAAGGCGGCGGCGGCTACCGGCAGTACGGTGCGCTACACGGTAAAGGCAAAAAACGTCAGCACGACGGCCAAAATAAGCAGCCCAGTCGCAATCTACGATACGCTGCCCAAAGGCTTCAATTTCGTTTCCGGCAGCGCGACACTGAATGGCGCTCCGCTTGCGGACCCTGTGGTGACGCCGGGCACACGCACGCTCACCTGGGCGGACATAGGGCCGCTCAATCCGCAGGAAGAAAAGTCAGTCTCGTATTCTGTGCTGGTCGGACCGCTCGCCAAATCCGGAGAGAATTATAACAAGGCCTTGGCAAGCGGCATTTTGGCATCTGGGACGCAGACCACCTCCAACACCGCTGCGGCGCGGGTTGTGGTGTACGAAAGCCTCGCGGTAGATTCGCAGACCATTATTGGCCGCGTATACTTCGACTTGAACGGCAACAAAGTGGCGGACAGTGGCGAGCCTGGCCTGCCGGGCGTGCGCCTCTATTTGGAAAACGGTACCTACACCGTCACGGACAGCCAGGGCAAGTATCATTTTGAGGATATCAAGTCGGGCACCCACATTATCAAGCTTGACAAGGGCTCCTTGCCAAAAAACATCACGCTGATGGACCCCTCGCGCGTCGGAGCCTTGGGCGATATCGATTCTGTAATGATCGAACTAAAGAAGGGCGAGCTGGCAAAGGTCAATTTCAGGGTCTTCGATGCCAAACCAAAGGCCAATGCCACAGACTTGAGCGGCGTTGCCAAGACGCTGCCGGACTCGACCTTGGCGCTGAGCGATCAGGCCTGCGCGGGCGTTTCCTATACGGTTTCACCTTCCAAAAGTGTGATCGACGAAAACCTGATATCCGTGTCAGTGGACAAAGCGGCTGCAGGGCCGTTGAGTTATTCATATCTCGTTGTAAAACCGAGCTTTGAGCCTGGTTCTGCCAGCGCGATGTTGGAGGCCGATCCTGTGGCGCGAATCGATCCGAACTCGGTGTTTGTGGACGACAAGCCGCCTGCCGCGGTCTTCTCTTTTGGTGGCGCGCTGTGGATACGCCTGCCCGATACACGTGCGTTTGACGGAAAGCAGTTCGACCAGAATGGTCCGACCGTAAAACCCGAGGCGTTTGCCCAAGGGCAGGTTTACAAGATTCATTACGTCGCCAAAAACGACGTGAAGCTGCGCCACTATGTGCTTGGAATCGATACCCAGAACGCCATAGCCGTGGTGAGCGAAGACAACGGGGCACAAAAGGGCGCCACGGCGCTCTCCATTTCCGACAGTGCTTTGCTGGACGAGAGGAATAGCCTGGTGTCGGACTATCAGGCTATACAGCCGGAAGCGGGCAAGGCCAAATACGACGCGCTTGGTGTTGGACAGACCTCTAAAACCTTCGGGATTATCGGCCCGGCGGCTGGAGAAACCTATTGGATCAGGGACAAGATCTCCGTCATCGTGCGCTTCCCAATGGGGGGCTCTGCAGGCCCTGTTGGCTTGCGCGTAAACGGGCAACCTGTAGCGGAAAGCTCGATCGGTACGAAGATGTACGATTCCGACGGAACAATGGGTCGGTATGACTACATCGGCGTGCCGATTGCGCCAGGCAAGAACATTTTGGAATTTACCTACACCGATGCGACTGGTACTTCGCAGACCGATTCAATCGTCGTGTATCATTCCGGGGCGATAACGAGCGTCAAAGTGGAGACCAATCCCAAGGTGCTCTTCGCAGATGGAAAGACAGAGCCGGAAATCATTGTAAAACCGCTCGATGCGGAAGGCATTCCAATGCCCGAAGGCTCGTTTGTCACTTTGTCGTTGGACGCCGGCAGGTTTGTAAGCCAGGATGCCAACCCTCAGCGCGATGGCTTCCAGGCAAGGATCGAGAATGGCGTCGCAAAGGTCAAGATCACCGCGGAATTTGCGGCGGTAGACAGAAAATTGACGGTGCTTGCTGGCAATTATTCTCAAGATGTCAAACTCGAGTTTATGCCCTTCCTGCGCGATTGGATCATCAACGGGTTTGGAGAAGGCAGCCTCAACTATGCCTTCAACACGCCCAATCAATACGGCGATGTGGAAGGCCCGCCGGACGGTTTCTCGGTGGATGGCAAAGTGTCGGCCTTTGTAAAGGGCACGATCTTTGGTTGCTATCTGCTCACTGCGGCGTACGATTCAAAGCCACCGGTAAAAGAAGATGACAAATTGTACCAGGAATTGCAGCCGGACAAGCTGTTCCCAACGTACGGAGACGCGAGCGTGCAACAGTACGATGCCGAAACCTCGGACGGCAAGTTTGTGAAGATTGAAAAAGACAAGAGTTACGCGCTGTATGGCGATTATGACACCGGCTTTTCCGATACCGATCTTACCCGATACAACCGCAGCTTTACCGGCGCCAAGCTCTCCCTCGATTCCAAAGTTGCGGACGTAAAAGGCTTCTGGGCAAGGACGAATCAGAGCCTTGTCAAGGACGAGATCCGCGGCAACGGCACGTCGGGCTACTACCAGTTGTCGCGCTCATCCATTGTCGAGAATACGGACAAGATCAGCATCGAAGTTCGGTCCGCCAACGATCCGAGCGTCGTGCTGCAAAGAACGAATCTTACGCGCTACACCGACTACTGGCTCAACCCCTTAGACGGGAGCATTCTTTTCAACGAGCCCGTGCAGAGTGCCGATGCCGTTGGCAACCCGACCTTCATCGTCGTGGTGTACGAGGTAGAAGAGTCGAGCGACCTCTACGACGTTTTGGGCGTCAGATCTAAGGTTTCTTTGTTTGGCGATGCCCTGGAGTTGGGCGGTACCGGTGTGTTCGAGCTTGGCGAGGCCTATACGAACAAGCTGTACGGCGCGGATGCGACGCTTCGATTGGGCAAGCACTTTACTGCCCAGGCCGAAGCTGCGTGGAGCGACGTTTTGGACGGTGCCACGGCAACGACGCTACAGGGCGCGGCTCAGAGCGCTTCCATTACGGCAGATTATGGCGATGCCCTGACTGCCGTGGGGCGTTATCTTTCTACGGACGAGAACTTTAGAAATCCCTCGCTTTCTTCGTTCCAGGGGGCGATGCGCGAGTGGTCGCTCCTCGCAAAGCACACCCCTGTCCAAGGTGTGGGAATCTTCTTCGATGGTACCGATAAAGAGAACCTGAAGACTGGCGATACGTTACTGTCCGCGGGCCTGCAGAGCAGGATTCCCTTGAGTCAGCGTTTGCGGACCCTGTTGGGCGTGCGCTATGTGGACCTGGAGCAGGATGCTTTGACGCAAAAGGCGGTTTTGGGCAAGGCAGGGCTCTCTTATGATCTGACGAGCAGGCTCGAAACGACATTCTTTGTCGAACAGGCAGTTTGGGGAGACCATCTGCCCGGTACGCAGTATTCTTCGGCACAAAACCTTTTTGACCGGTTTACGAGCACGAGTTCCAACGCATCTTTGGTGGGTGCGGGTTATATGGATACGGGCGCCGATACGACGCTTGCAGGGTATCCGGACCGCATTTTCTGGGGTTTCAATTATAAGTTGACCTCCGGAACGAATATCGGCTTAGGACATGAGTGGCTGGGCGATCCGGGATCGATGGTGGGCAGGACTGTGCTCGGCGTGAGCTCGGAACTCACTAAGAATACGTATGCATACGCTAATTACGGCATTGAAGATTCGATCGACGAGCCGCGCAACCTCGCCAATTTCGGCGTCAAGAGCAAGTTCGACCTTACGCAGCGGCTTGCCATGAACGTGGGACTCGAATCGTTATGGGCAATCCAAGGGACGACCGGCGACGAGAACTTCGTGGCGCCAACCGTCGATTTGACCTACCTCAGCGATCTGGAGAAGTACACGGTCGGGCTTCAATATCGATATGGCGCCGTGGACCAGAGGATTTTGACGCAAGTGGGGGCAACCCGAAAGGTAACGGCGAGTGTTTCTTTCTCTGCCAAGGATATTTTCGCCCTGACCTTACCGAAGACTGGCGGGAGCGAGTATCGGCACACGTTCAACGTGGGCCTTGCATACCGGCCGCTTTTTACCGACACATGGAATGTCCTTTCCAAATTGACGTTTGACGACAACAAAACGGTGGTTGGCGTAAGGGACCTTAAACTTGTCGGCAGCGTTGAGGCGAACTGGCAGCCGATGCGTGAGCTGACCTTGAGCGGGAAGTACACGGCCAAGTACCTGTACGACCTTGCGGACAACGTTGGAACGGGGAGCTTCCTCGATCTATACGCATTGCGCGCGATGTACGACATTACCGACCGCGTGGATGTAGGGGTGCATTTTGGCCTCATGCCCAACTGGGCCAGCAGCACCTTGGACTACTACGCGGGTATCCAAGCGGGATATCGGATTGTCAAGAATCTTTATGTCTCCGGCGGATGGAACTTCCAGGGGCTTAACGACGCGGATCTTGTCGAAAACAGCTACCGGTCGATGGGATTCTTCCTGGGCTTGCGGTTTAAGTTCGACGAGGGCACCTTTGGTCTTGACAGGTAGGATGGAGAAAGAAAGGAGAGTGTATGACGCGCCGTTCTAGAATGGTGTTGGTTTGTGCCGCGCTTATTGCAATACCGGCGGCAGTCTTTGGGGCGGTGACGCTCTCTTTCCCTACAAGCTCTACTACGCTCTTCGCGGATCAGGTAGGCAATTGGACGGTTCGGGTTACCAATCCAGACACCACAGCGGTAACTGGCGCCACTTTGGTGGTGACCTTGCCAGCCGGGTACACGGTTACAAATAAAGGCGGCGGAACTGAAGCGACAAGTCCGAATCATACGCTGACGTGGACAGGACTGACTATAAGCGCGAATGGCGGAACATTGTCAAAGAGTTTCAGCGCGAAACCAGATTGCTCGGCGATTTCGGGCGGAGTTATTAACGCCGCGGTGGGTTCGGTGTCTTTGAATTCTTCTGCAATCACGATACCTTCTCTTTCCGTCAGTCTTACTTCAGAATCCCCAAGTCTTTCCATTGGCGAACAGGGGACGTGGGTATTCAAGGTAACCAACCCGAGCGCTACAACGGACGCCACGGGGAGATCGATTGTAGCTTCCGTCCCAACGGGCTTTAGAGTGGTGTCGACATCACCCAGCGGAAGCGTAACAGGCTCGACAATAACGTGGTCCTCGCAGACGATAAACAAGAGTAGCTTTATAACCTACACTATTAATGCCATACCGAACGTCGGAGCTAATACAGCCCAGACTATGTCGCTCTATGCGCATTGCCCCAGTACGACGCTCACCAGCTCTCCAATAACGGTGAAGACACCATCTCCTTCAGTAACAGTCACGTCAGGAGGGAGCACACAGCCGGTCATTCATAAAGGCGACACCGTTGTGTGGGACGTGGTTGTGGCGAACGGCGGGCCTGGCGACCTTGTAAACGGGCTCAGTCTAACGGAAACATTGGGGGCAGGATATACCTTTTCCAGTTTGAAAGATTCCGGCGGCACGACGGTCGGCTATACAGGGTCGTGGTCGACGGGCGCATCGTGGAACACCGGTGCTATTGCAGCTGGTGCAAGTAAGGCTTACAAGTTAACCGTTACTGTTACTGGGTGCACCGGTTGGTCGAACAACGTGAGCGGCACTTGGACCGATGGTGTAACTACTGGCGGGACGGTGAGCGCTTCGGCAACGGCGGAGTTCTTAAAGAATCTACCGCAAGTGTCCATTACCCAGGCTTTCCCTTCGAGCCTTGATTACTGCGGATATCCAAACAAAGGAAATAAAGCAACAATAACCGTCGAGAATACAGGTGCAGGTCCAGCTAACAGTATGAACGTGGCGCTGTCTGGTATGCCATCGGACTGGGGCGTCACGGACATAAGTGTTACGACGGGTGGTGTGGGAACGGTAACCTGGAATTCCTCTACGAAGTCTTTCTCTTTAGGCAATTTGGGCAAGAGCGGCGGAACAAGGCCAAAAGTTGCATTCACCTTCACGATAGGCCCTACTGGATCGGCCTGTCCTCCTACGACTGGTGCAACACTCGTGTTGTTTCCTAGCTATACCGATGAATGCGGCGTTTCGGGAGCTCCTCCTGTTGTTGGACCATTTGGTTTGTCCGTGGACATGTCAGGTCTGCCGAATGCTTCACTCACATTGACAGGTCCTCGATCGGTCCATGCCAACGACACCGATCTTTCGTACACAGTAACCGGAAAGTATTCCGCTGCCTCTACCTATGGCTCAGCAACTTTTACTCTAGTGGCAACATACCCGAGTGGCTACACGGTGACCGATCAGGCCGGTGGTACTTTGGACATAAATGCGAGGACCGTTACCTGGTCGGGTATTGCGCTTTCTCCTGGGGGATTAGTTGAGAAAACTATCAAAGTAACTGCTCCTGATACCTGTGGTGCAGGGCAGGACACTGCATTTTCTGCGAGCATGACGGCTTCACCCATAACGACATGCCTGGGATGTGTCATCCCTCTGTCGGCGAGTGCGGGCGTATCTACGTACATAGACGACTACAGGGGCCCGATAACGGCATCGTCAAAGAAGATAACCTATTACAACTCAATGACATCGACACTCGATTCTGGGTTGTCACAAGGTGAGAATGTGACCAACAACCAGTATGAAGTAAGTTACACATTTGCTTCAGGCACAGACGCGCCCGCCAGTTGGTCCGATACTGACAATCTCGGGCTTGGCCACAACATCACTATCAACGATGTCGCTCTTCTGAGCCAGACTTTGGTTTCCATTGACAGCGTAAAGGTCAACGGCACGGAATATACTGGGTTCGGCACGGCCAATTTCCCGGGAACGCCTCTTGATCTGGGATACCTCGACACTGCTGCGGGGGCCCCGAAGCCAAACGCCGGCACCACCACCCTTGTCGTCACCTATACTATGCACTCTAGCGCTGCTGGAGGTGCTGGCGTAGATTTTACGCGCCTTACCATTCCAGGATATCCGCCTGTATGTTCCCAAAAGACCTACTTTGAGACTGGCGTGCCAGTCAGTTTCAGTAAGAGCGCACTAAAAACTTCGGCGAACTCTCCTGACACAATCGACGTAGGCGAAGTAAAGCAATTCACGATAGCTCTTTCCGCCGACACCCCGTGGCCCGCGTACGACCCGATTTTAACCCTCGATACGCTTGGCGATTACACGTTGGTTGGGGGCGTTGGAGATGCGACCTATCCTATAACTTTCAATAACTTTTACACTATCAATGGAACTTCGGTCAGCGCTTTTACCCCGACACAATTGGGGACGAAGTATTCCTGGACTTTCGGTTCCGATTTGAGAAGCCATGCAAATACTGATGGAAGCGGGGCTTCGCCATCTATCACCTTCTACATGAAAAAGACCTGCGATGCCAGTGCAAAAACCTGGTCCGCAACACTCGACTACAACGACCGCGCCAACGACAATTCGGCCACACGGGCCTATTCCACATCCAGTACGGGCCAACCCATTTTGGTGCGCAAAGCTGCCCTCGACATACAGGTCCAGCCGGCGTCCATAAGCGCGTACGACCGATATCCGAAGTTTGGAATTATTATTTGGAATAAGGGTTCAGGAGTCGCCTATAACACCAAAGTATTTGTCGACAATGGCACAAGCCTAAGTTATAAGAGCTATAGCATTCCTTCAGGTTCTTCTCCTGATACGGTGACGGGCGCTTCCGGTGATAACGACGTTAGCTTTGTTTACAACCAAATCGCACCCGGAGAAAAGCGATATATCAATTTGACAGATCTGTTGGCGGGGAACAGTTCGTTGGGGATTTCCGTAGTGACAACGTGGGGCGAAACAGGCTCGCCATGCGAGACTATTACTATTACTACGCCAACTCAGGTTGTGCTACCGCAGCCACAGGTGATAATCTCGGCGCTTTCTGTCGACCATAAGACTGACTATGCGGGCCACAGTTCGCATTTTACGGTCAAAGCAAAAAATGTTGGACCGGTAACGGCTTATAACGCGATAATTTCAGAGACTTTGCCCAAGGGATTCAGCTATGTTGGCAACCCCAGCTATAGCCTAAGCAGTGGCTCGTTCTCCGGTACAGGAGTGCCAACAGTTAGTACCTCTGGTGACCCTGCGAATGGCGTTACTGTTACCTGGGATTTCTCATCGATTTTACCCACCGACAGTTATGGTGACCTGTCCATGAATTCCGGGCTTGAGATCACCATCCAATTCGACGCTGTGATCGACGGCTGTACGGGAGCACAGGCGTATACAAGTGGCGATAAGAAGGCCACTGCTTTAGTCAGATTTGATCCGCCATACAACGTGAGTACCGGTGGTTCGATTCTGGCCTCGCCGACTGCCACGCTACTGACAAGTCCTGCAACACCCAAAGTTACTATTACAAGTCAAAGCCGCAATGTCTCCGATGGCGGGTCTTTTGGGACCGGTCAAGTGCTTGCGGATTATGGAGAGACGGTCGAATACAAAATTGTATTGACAAGTACCGGCGACTTCCTTGCCACTAATGTACAGCTTGCAACAGTTTTGCCGGCGAATACTTCTTGGGTTTCTGGATCAACGACGCTTGATGGCGGCGCAAGTTCATGGCAACCAGGAGTGAGCGGATCGCCGCTTTCCCTGGGTGAAATGGCGGTTAATGCGACGCATACCATAATCTATCAAGTTAAGGTGAACTCTGCTTCCGGCGACGTCATACATGCTTCGAGCGTAACCTGGGGCGTGAGTGGGTGTTCCGGCACGGTGCCTCCCATGCAGCAGACTGTAGGCAGTAATAACCTCTCGCTAAGGACGCAGCCGGTGATTGCCATAACCGTGACGACACAGTCATACGACCTCACAGGTCTCACCGGTTTCAAGACCGACGGTGGTAAACTGCAGATCCAAATTGTCAATACCGGCACACGGGCGCTGCTGAATTCGGGAGATTATCTGACCATACAACCTCCTGTCGGATTTAACTACAACACTAGTACATCGTATGCACCTACCATCAGTGGAAAAGCCGGACATACGCTGTACGCAACTCCGAGTACAGTTACCAACTCAACTGCTGCTGGAGATGCAGGTAGAGGAACACTCAAGTGGGATAACACGAAGATCGATTACGTGGATCAGGGAGAGACAATAACTCTCACCTTTTGTATGGAAGCCGATGGCTACTACTTGGACACAACCTGCGCGGGCTATGGGCAGACGAGCGACCCGCCAGCCATTCCAACTTCCAACGTCCAGGCTACGCTGCAATATCATTATTCGGATTCAAGCACGCCACCACAGCAGAGTAAGAGTTCGGCAGCACTCCAGATCAATCCTGTGCAGCCAAACCTCAATATCTCAATAGCCCCAGTGAGCCCCGTAATCGAACCGGGCGACACACAAAAAGTATTTACAGTCACAATCACTAATAATGGAGATGCTACGGCCAACAATATCGCAAAGGTAGCAGGTTCCATCAATCAACCCTTCGAGTTTACTTTCGGTCCGGGCTTCCAGACACCGTCGTATACCAATAACTGTGGTGGTTCGGTTACCTTCACGGCGGCAACAAATACGATCACTGTTGGCAACATGAATTCCTTGGCTGCCAACGCTTCGATGACTTTCATTGTGACGCTCAATATCGTTCCGGAGCATGCCATTACCGATTACTGGGTAAATGCCCGAATACGGGGCACGGCGCTGAAAGACAGTAGTACAGAAGTGAGCGCCTATTCAGTTGGTGGACCGTCTGCGGGATGTGGGAGCTATTCGGACGATGCGGTGACAGTAAACGTTGTTCAGGGCAAACTCGTGTTGCGGCCGGACAATGCCGGCACGGGGATCCCGGGCGGGCAGGTCATCTACCTGCACTCTCTTCGCAACAACGCATCGTATGGCGATACCATTCTGCTTACTACGACCAATACACTCGGCTGGAGCTCCCTCTTTTACCGTGTGGATGCAAATGGACAGATCACTGGTGGGCCTATTACCCAAATTGTCCTGGGCGCAGCCGGTTCTGGAACCGATGTTGTAGACTTTGCGGTGCGCGTGTTTATTCCGAGCAGTGCCGCTACTGGAGCGGTCAATGTCACCACAGTAAAGGCGACGTATAATTCCGATGCACAGGTATTCCGTACCGTTACCGACATCACAACCGTATCGGACTCTCGCCTTTCGATGAAAAAAGAGACCAGGAACCTGACAACGAGCGGCACTTTCGGCGCGTCTTCGCAAGGCAAACCCGGCGAGACCATCGAATATAAGATCACGTTCAAGAATCTCAGTGCAGAGGAAGTAACGGACTTTATTTTGTCCGACCCGATACCGCCTTTCTCCGACCTTGTAGCTGCCGCATATTCATCGGGTGGTTCAAACTATGCGCTCAAGTTCAGCTTCCACTTTGCAGATGCGACGGTTCTGTGTTATGCAAACTCTTCTGCTACGCACAGCCCTGTGTTTTTGGAACTGAACACGCTGTGTACCTCGGGCGGACCGCTTGCAGGCCGGTTTGCGGGTGGCATCTTTAGGCTAAAAGCGGGAGAGTCCGGCGAATTGTATTATCAAGTTATTATAAGGCAATGATTAAACGGTGAAGTGTCTGTTTAGTACGTTGATTTGATCACATTGATTCAGGGATTTAGGAGATTGTCGATGAAAGTCTTTAAGCGATCCATTCCTTTGCTCGTTGTCTTGATTACGTTGCTTTCTTCGTGCACGAGTCTGTGCTGTAACAAGGAAAGCAGACGCATCGAGGCGGACATTGCCATGGCGACCGAGCGCAAAGAGGATGTCGAGGCGGTGCAAAAAGACGCGTATCAGCGGATGGCGTGGGCAAAATCGTTCGGACTCGACAAGGACTTCCCCAGCGAATATCAGAAAGCGAGCGGCGACCTCGCGTCTGCGGACCTGGCATACGACAATCTCAAGTACCCGACAGCGAAATCGCTCTACTTGGATGTGATTGCTACACTTTCTGACAATTTCCAAACGAATGCACAAGCGTGCCGCGACGAAAAAACGAGGGCGGAAGCAGCGATGCAATCTGCGCTGGAAGCGTGCGCCGACGTTTATGCGCCGGAAAAGTTCAAGGCAGCGCAAAACCTCTACAGCAAGGCTCTCGCGCTCAAAGAAGCAGGGGACTTGCCAAATGCGCTTGCAACCTGCAAACAGGCGGCAACGGCTTTTGATGATGCCGCTCAGATTGGGGCGCAGGCCAAGGCCGAGGCTGACCGTCTTACTGCGAAGAAGGCTGCTGAAGAAAAGGAAGCTATTCAGAGAGCAGAAGCACAGAAGGCCGCTCAGGAAGCAGCCGAGAAGAGGGCTGCCGAAGAACGTGCTGCTGCAGAACGGCAAGCGGAGGCTGCAAAACTTGCAAGCGAAAAAGCTGTGGCGGGCGCCGCTCTTTCCTGCGCTGGCGACGGAATGGCGTGGGCGGACCGTACACAACTCTATGATGATCACCCCAAAGATTATGTGTGGGCAAAAGAGCAGCTCGCTGCAGCACAAGCGTACTTCGCTTCCGGCAATTATGTTGATGCTACCGATGCGGCGAACCAGGTCTGCAACTACCTTAATGCTGGGTATCGCGCAGAAGTAATTGCAGAGCGTAATGCCAAGGCCGAGGCTGACCGTCTTACTGCGAAGAAGGCTGCTGAAGAAAAGGAAGCTATTCAGAGAGCAGAAGCACAGAAGGCCGCTCAGGAAGCAGCCGAGAAGAGGGCTGCCGAAGAACGTGCTGCTCAAGAAGCTGCCAAACTGGCATCGCAGCCAAGTGGCAAGCTCGTCGTGACCAATTCACCGCAGGATTTCAGTCCGGATGGCGACGGCGAGAACGATCTGGAATTTTTTGACATTACAATGCCGACCAATACGGACGTGGCAACCTGGCAGCTCACGCTATACGAAGATGATATCGTCGACCCAAGAGCAAGTACTTATCAAGTAAAGACCTATGCGTTTAAGACATGGACAGGAACGGGGACGCCCCCATCCAGAATTGTCTGGGACGGCAAGTCCGATAGTGGAGAACTCGTCGAGTCCGGATGGACATATCCTTATATCTTCAAATATGTTAGCACAACGGGCAAGATCGAAAGCGCAAGCGGAACAGTCGACGTCGGGATTATCATTCAGAAGCGCGGGAATGACCTTGTTCTTAGATTCCCATCCTTGGTGTTCGATCCTGACAAAGCGACATTCACGCAGCTTGCATCCAGCGTGATAGAACGCAACAACGGTATCATGACGAAGCTTGTAAAATTGCTTGCACAGTATCCGGACTACCACATTACAATCGAAGGCCACGCCAACAACGTGGGCAAGATGATGGGATACTCCAAAGCAAAAATCGACAATGAGGAGAAGACGGAGGTATTGCCCTTGTCCGCCGCCCGCGCCGAAAAAATAAAGGCAATGCTTGTGGCAAATGGCATCACAGCGAACAGAATTTCTACGAGGGGCTATGGATCGAACCAGCCAATCTACAGTTTTACGGATGCGCAGAACCGTTGGAAGAACCGAAGAGTGGAATTTGTGCTGACCAAGGCCTCCAAGGAATAGTTCAAGGAATAGAGGGCAAGACAAGTGGCCAGCCCAGACGCTGGGCGGCCAAGATAATGGGTCAGTGCCGTGCTTACCGCAAGTACCGCCCCTACTGGAGAAGCAGGTAGGCGCCGCCCGCCGCGGCGGCGGCCAGCCTGAAGTACCGGTACGGCTTCTCCGGGATGCGCCGCACCAGCCGGACCCCGAAAAACACCGCCGCCAGCGCGAGCGGCGCCTGCACCATCACAAGGGTCAGCGTTTCTATCGTGAAGCTGCGCCAAACGAAAATAGTAAGGGGGAGGCGAATTGCGTTGGTCGTGGCAAAAAACAAGGTGGTTGTGCCCAGGAGGCCTCCCTTAAGAAGGCCGCACGAGAGCAGATAAAGCCCAAAAACAGGCCCTCCAGCGTTGCCTATCGTGCTCGAAAACCCCGTGAGTAAGCCCAGTGGCGCTGCGACGTACCAGCGCTTGGGCAGGCGTACGCCGCCGCCTTTGAGCTCCTGTACGAACATAATGGCCGTGCTCACAAGGATAATGATCCCTATGACCAGTTTGAAGGTCGCCTCGGACAAATCTTTGCCGATCAGCGTACCCAGTGCAATGCCGGCAATCGCCGCCGGCAAAGTCCGCACAAGAATCTTGTAATCGACCTGTGCATGATAATTCCACAGCGCCGCCCAGTCCGTCACAATCATGATGCCCAGCATAATGGTCGACGACGAGCGCGCGCCAAATGCTTGTGCCATAAAGGGTATTGCCAGAATCGAAGCCCCTTCCAAGCCCGCTTTGGCCAGTCCAACGAGTACCGCGTTGAGCGCAAGTGCCACCCATTGCCCTGCTGTGAGATTTACGAGCTGCGCGAACATTTAGTCACTCGCCTTTGACGCGCCACCCTGCTTTGACGCGCAACCCTGCGTGGGGGTGTCGCCCGCACTACTCACGCTAACCGCATTTTCGCCGCTCTTTGCAGCGGCGCCATCATCGGCGTCATTGGCATCGGCGCCATCATCGGCGTCATTGGCATCGGCGCCATCATCGGCGTCATTGGCATCGGCGCCATCATCGGCGTCATTGGCATCGGCGCCCGCAGCAGTGGTGGCAGCATCGGCTCCAACATCGGCACCGGCGCGAACATCGCCCGCAGCCTTGGCAGCAGCGTCATTATTTCCCTGCACGTTGGCCGCCTCATCGCGATTTAGCAGATTCTTGATGTTCTCGATATGCGCCATATACACAGACGCCGCCTGTTCGATATTGCCCGACCGAATGGCCGCAGCAAGCTCCTGGTGTTCAGCCAGGATTTTGGACCGGTCCTGATACTCGCCTTGCGATTTTTCTATTTCCTTGAAAAGAAATGCCCGCAGCGTATCGTAATAGTCAGCGAAAAGCTCGTTGGAAACGCTCGTGATAATCCGCTTATGAAAGTCGAAGTCTGCCTGGATCACTGCGGAGGCGTCGTTCGCCTCGAGCGCCTTGCCCATGGCCGCCAAAATCGCATCGAGGCCGACAAGCACATCCTTCGTGGCTTCCGGCGTCTCGCGCTGTCGAATAGTGAGCTGCAAAAAGCACCAAAGCTCGATGGCGCCCCTCAGATCGATGAGCATGTCGATGTCGTCCTGTCCAAGGAGCATGGCCCAGGTGAGCGCCTCCCTCGAGATTGAGGACCTTGAACCCACAAAGGTGCCCTTTGCCGATTTTGAGACCAGAACACCCAGGTAATTGAAGACCTTGATTGTCTCGCGGATGGACGAGCGTCCCACGCCGAGTTGTGCTGCCAGCTCGCTTTCCGTGGGGAGTTTGTCGCCGGGTTTGTATTGGCCTGAGGCGATGAGCTCTTTCAGTTGGTCCATGGCTTGATTGACGACGGTGGTTTTTCGGATGGGTTTTAGGGTTGGGCTGGTATTGTTCATTGTTGCCTATCATAAGGCCGGGCAAGTGCGCTGTCAACGAAAATACTATTGTCAGACATTATGATTGACTGATAAAAAAAGCAGTGTTATCCTCAATTGTCACAATTTTGCGGCGCGTTTTGCTGTATCGAATTGCGTCAAGTTGCACCGGTTTAGACGGGCTCGTGCGGACTTGGGCATAGGTGGGTATAATTTCTTGGGTATAATTTCTATAGATGCAGTTTGGAGGTGGAAGGCATGAAAAAGGTACGTGTGGGCGTTGCTGGATATGGAGTTATAGGTCAGCGGCTTGCAGATGGGGTTTCGCTTCAACAGGACATGGAACTCGTCGGCGTGGCCGATGTGGCGCCGACGCTTTCTGTGCGTGCGCTGCGCGAAAAGGGGATGCCCTACAACTTCTACGTGGCTGCACCCGAAGGCAGGCCTGCTCTTGAAGCGGCCGGAATTCCCATAAGCGGTTCGCTGGAAGACCTCGTCCAGAGTGTGGACGTCATGCTGGATGCGACGAGCGCCGGCGTAGGCGCAAAAAACAAGGAGCTTTACGCCAAATATGGCAAGAAGGGCATTTTCCAGGGCGGGGAGAAAAACTCCGTCGCTGATGTGTTCTTCCATGGGTATGCCAACTACGAAAAAGGCCTGGGCGCGCAATTTCTCAAGCTGACGAGCTGCAATACCACGGGGCTCATCCGGGCAGTGGACTGTCTGGACCGGGCGGTGGGTATCGAAAAAGTCGCCATTACGATTATCCGACGCGTCGCCGACCCGGGCGACTATCACCGCGGGCTTACGAATGCGCTGCAAATCGACAAGGCGCCGAGCCATCAGGCGCTCGACCTTATGACGATAATGCCGCATGTTCAGGCAACGGGCATCCTCGTGCACACGC
>Ga0208825_1000998_pt1 | contig 23664 bp, 22 predicted proteins | sample AD_UKC113_MetaG_FD_184450 | JGI IMG/M metagenome (GOLD analysis project Ga0208825, IMG submission 184450) | Active sludge microbial communities of municipal wastewater-treating anaerobic digesters from Hong Kong - AD_UKC113_MetaG (SPAdes)... | ecosystem: Engineered > Bioreactor > Anaerobic >...
GAACGGCTGCATTCGACGCTGGACTACGTCAGCCCGATGCGGTTTGAAGAGAACTGGCAGGCCAATCAACCCCGGCAAGCCAGTGCATGAGAGCAGCTATGGGATACGGATTCCAGGGGCAAGGTCAATCATGCAGCTTGCCAAATGGTGTTTGGCAATAGAAATAAAATGCTAGCTTGAGTTGCTCTTTAGACCAGTTTCCATTGTTTGGAAAAATACTATTTAAGTTAGGGGCTGCTTGCATGGCTGATATTTTTTTAATATTCGGTATGATGCATTTTGCAACAGTGGCGATCATTGGAGCGATAGCACTTGTCGCAAACAACTGATATGCCTGCGTATCACTCACCGGTATCTTGAACGTGTCCGGAAACCCCATCAGCCGCGCGCACTCGCGCGGCGTCAAGCGTCGCGGGCGCTTGCGGGCGCCTTGCGACACCAGAATTTCCGAGCCGTCCTTGTAGTAGCGTGCCGACAGCGTGCGCGTCACGCTGCCGCCGTCGACCAAGCCGAAGCCGAAGCCGTTGCCCGCTGCCTTGTGTTTGGCGGCGTAGTCTTGCAGGTATTTCCACAGATGCGGCGTCAGCGTGTATTTGGCGTTGACCTTGGCCAGCGAGCCCTCGGTGTAGGGCGCCTCGGCAAGCTCGCTGCCGTCTTCGGGGTGCAGGATGCTGGCCAAGCGCGGCCCTTGCGCGGGCAGCTGCAGGTCGTTCCAGCTGAAGTCGGTGACGTCCCGAAAGCCGACGATCAGGATGCGCTCGCGGTGCTGGGGCACGAAATGTTGCCCGTCAATCACCTTCCAGTGGATGTGGTAGCCCAGCTCTTCGCGCAGCACCTTGCAGATCACGCGAAAGGTGTTGCCCTTGTCGTGGCTGACGAGGTTTTTGACGTTTTCCAGCAGGAACGCGGCCGGGCGCTTGGCGGCGATGATGCGCGCCACGTCGAAAAACAAGGTGCCTTGCGTTTCGTCGGCAAAGCCGTGGGCACGGCCCAGCGCGTTCTTCTTGGACACGCCGGCAATGCTGAACGGCTGGCACGGAAAGCCGGCCAGCAGCACGTCGTGGTCGGGCACGTCCTTGGCATCGACCGCAGTGATATCCCCGGCAAAGGTGTGCGTGGCGTCGGGGTGGTTGGCCAGATAGGTCTTGGCGGCAAACGGGTTCCATTCGCTGGTGAACACGCAGCGCCCGCCGTGGGCCTCAAAGCCCATGCGAATGCCGCCGATGCCGGCAAACAGGTCGATGAAGGTGAATGCGGCGTCACGCTGGGCAGAGGCATCGGCCAGCGGCAACAGCCGTTGGCGGATGGCGTCGGCCAAGTAGGGGCGGGGTTCGGCCTCGCCCAACTCCCAGCGGCGCACGGTGCGTACGCTGACGCCCAGTTGCTGAGCCAATTCACGCTGGTTGTAGCGGTCGCGAAGGCTGACCAGCAGGTGTCGTGCGTCGTCCATGAAGTTCTGAAAAGGATGTTGACAAAGACATTATGTCCTTGTTTTGTCCCCCTGTGCAAACATCCAGCAATCACGCGTCGGCCATCGATTCATCGTGGTCGTTCGAGACTGCGACTGGATGGGCAAGAACCGGGGCCATCAAGACCGGTCCAGCATCTGCTCCGACAAACCGATACGTCTTTCGACGATTCGATGAAAACGGCTTGCAGTGCCCGTCTACAAAGCGTCATCAGCTATCAAAACAATAATTTCCCAATCTTAAGTTTCCCCTAACTCTCGCAGTTCACAGTCCCCCCCATCGTCCCAGCCCGGGACAAGACTTGAAAGGACTGATCATGAACTCGCTCAAATTCAAATCTTCCCGTCTGGCCCTGGCTTTGCTGGCCGCGGGGGTGGTGGGCGGCGCGGGCGTGACGGCGGTGCGGGGCTTTTCCACGCCGGTGTTCGCGCAGCAGCCGGCGGTGGTGGCGACGGCCAATGCGCCCGGCCCGATTGGTGTGGTGACGGCGCCCGACTTTGCGACGATTGCGGCGCGCGAGGGCCCGGCGGTGGTCAACATCAGCGTGAGCGGGACCGAGAAGGTCAGCGACGGCGGCGCGGCCATGGACCCGGGTCTGCGCGACTTCATGCGGCGCTTCGGCATTCCGCCGGGCATGTTGCAGCAAGGGCCCAACGGCGGCAGCGAGACGGTGCCGGTGCGCGGTCTGGGCTCGGGCTTCATCATCAGCGCCGATGGCTTGATCATGACCAATGCGCACGTGGTCAAGGGCGCCAAGACGGTCACCGTCAAACTGACGGACCGGCGCGAGTTCAAGGCCAAGGTGCTGGGGATGGACCCGAAGACCGACATCGCGGTACTGAAGATCGACGCGCACAACCTGCCCACCGTGCCGATCGGCAGCAGCCAGGCGCTGCGCCCGGGCGACTGGGTGCTGGCCATCGGCTCGCCGTTTGGCTTTGAAAACACCGTGACGGCGGGCGTGGTCAGCGCCAAGGGTCGCTCGCTGCCGGACGACAGTTCGGTGCCCTTCATCCAGTCCGACGTGGCCGTCAACCCCGGCAACTCGGGGGGGCCGCTGTTCAATGCCCAGGGGCAGGTGGTGGGCATCAACTCGCAGATCTACAGCCGCTCGGGCGGGTTCATGGGCGTGTCGTTCTCGATCCCGATCGAGCTGGCCATGCACATCGAGCAGCAGATCGTGGCCCATGGCAAGGTCGAGCACGCGCAACTGGGCGTGACGATCCAGCAGGTCAATCAGGACTTTGCCGACTCGTTCAAGCTGCCCAAGCCCGAAGGCGCGCTGGTGGCCCAGGTCACCAAGGGCAGCGCGGCCGACAAGGCGGGCCTGAAGCCGGGCGACGTGATCCTGTCGGCCAACGGGCAGACCATCGTCGATTCGGGCGATTTGCCCGCCAGCATCGCCCTGGCCAAACCGGGCGAAAAGCTGCACATGAACATCTGGCGCGACGGCCACAACGACGAGATCACGGCCACCTTGCAGGGGACCAAGGCCTCGGGCGACGAAACGGCGCAATCCGGCCAGGCCGATGGCGGCAAGCTGGGCCTGGCGCTGCGCCCCTTGCAGCCGCAAGAGCAGCGTGAAGCGCACGTCAAGGGCGGCCTGCTGATCGAGCAGGCGGCCGGCGCGGCTGCTGCTGCCGGCGTGCAGCAGGGTGACGTGCTGATGGCCATCAACGGCCAGCCGGCCACCAGCGTGGATCAGGTGCGCGACGTGCTGAAGAAATCCGGCAAGTCGGTGGCGCTCTTGATTCAGCGCGACGGGCAGCAGCTTTTCGTGCCGGTGCCGCTGGGTTGATCGCCCGCGCCTTGCCTGGAGGCCAAACCGCCTGATTGGCGACGGGCCCGAGGCTCCTTCCCCCTCTGGGGGAAGGTTGGGTTGGGGGCCGGCAGCGTTGGGTTGGCCCCGGCATCAAGATGTTTGCGCTGCCGGCCCCCACCCCCGCCCTCCCCCAGAGGGGGAGGGAGTGAACGATGGATAAACCCGCTCCTCACGCTTGTCTGGCAAGCGCGGGGAGCTATTTTTTATGTAGCGCTGTCAGTTGGCATAACCCATGCAGGCGCCCGCGTTGGGCCGGCCGCGGCATTCGCGTGTCAGGCGGGCGTCCTCGTGGCGCTGGCGCTCGGCGGGCGTGTCGCCGTTGGCGTAGCTGGTCTTGGGCGCAGGCTTCAGGCGCGTGCCGCGGGCACCGCCGCGCGCCTTGCGGGGTTTGTCCTCGGCGGACTTGGTGCGCGCCTGCGCCAGCGGCAGCGCGCCCAGCACGGATGCCAGGCAGGCGCCGGCGGCCAGCCGGCGGGTGATGAGCGACATGGTGATTCCTCCCGGGGTGAGCGCCGCAGCGCCGATGTGTGCGATGCTTGCAGGTTCATTAGATAAGCCCCGATTCCATGCGTCAAGCCATTCTCGACCTCGAAGAGTCCAAGATTCGTGAAGTTGCCAACGCCGGCATGGGCCGCGCCGACGTGCTGCCCTTCTGGTTTGGCGAAAGCGACGAGGTCACGCCCGAGCCGGTGCGCGCCGCCGCCGTCGCCGCGCTGCAGGCGGGCGAGACCTTTTACTCGCACAACCTGGGCCTGCCCGAGCTGCGCCAGGCGCTGGCCGGCTACACCAGCGCGCTGCACGGCCCCATCGGGCCCGAGCGCATTGCCGTCACCTCGGGCGGCGTCAACGCCCTGATGCTGGCCATGCAGATGCTGATCGACGCCGGCGACGAGGTGCTGGCCGTCACCCCCGTGTGGCCCAACCTGACGGCGCAGCCGCTGATCCTGGGCGCGCGCCTGCGCTGCCTGGCGCTCAAGCCCCAGCCGGACGGCGCCTGGACGCTGGACTTGCCCGCGCTGCTGGCGGCCATCACGCCGACCACGCGCCTGCTGGTCATCAACTCGCCCAACAACCCCACCGGCTGGACGCTCTCAAAGGCAGAGCAACAAGCCATTGTGGCGCGCTGCCGCGAGACGGGAACCTGGATTCTGGCCGACGAGGTGTACGAGCGCCTGTACTTCCGCGATGACACCGCCAATGGCGCGGCTCCTTCATTTTTGGATGTGAGCGGGCCGGATGACCGTCTGGTGGTGGTGCAAAGCTTTTCCAAGGCCTTTTTGATGACCGGCTGGCGCCTGGGCTACCTCGTCATGCCGGCGGCCATGACGCAGCCGCTGGGCAAGCTGATCGAGTTCAACACCTCGTGCGCGCCGGTCTTTGTGCAGCGCGCCGCCGCCGTGGCACTGGCGCAGACGGACACCATCACGCCGCGCATCGTGGCCCACCTGCGCCAGTGCCGCGACACGCTGGTGCCCCTGCTGCAAGCGCTGCCCGGCGTGCAAACCAGCCCCGCACCCGGCGGCATGTATGCCTTCTTGCGCATCGACGGCTTTGCCGATTCGCTGCAACTGGCCAAGTGCCTGGTGCTGGAGGCCGGCGTGGGCCTGGCCCCCGGCGTGGCCTTTGCGCCCCAAGCCGAGGGCTGGCTGCGCTGGTGCTTTGCGTCCAAGGACGTGGCGCGCCTGACGCAGGGGGTTGAACGCGTGCGGGCGTGGCTGGCCGCGCAGGTCAGGTGAGGGCGTTTCCGTAGCGGGCATGCGGCAGCAAGAGGCCCCAATGAGGGACTTCGCTATAATCAACCGGTTTTGCATTTCGCGAAACGCACGTGGCATGCAGTTCCGGCGCGCCACGCAAGTCAAATCATTTGGAACGAGGTTGATTGAAATGATCTCCAAAGAGAACAAGGCCGCTGCGGTCAAGGACAACGCCCGCGCCGCCAACGACACGGGCAGCCCCGAGGTGCAAGTGGCCATCCTGACGGCCCGCATCAACGAGCTGACGCCCCACTTCAAGGAGCACGCCAAGGACCACCACGGTCGCCGCGGCCTGCTGCGCATGGTCAGCCGCCGCCGCAAGCTGCTGGACTACCTGAAGGGCAAGGACGCCGACCGCTATCTGGCGCTGATCGCCAAGCTGGGTCTGCGCAAGTAACCGCATGAATGACGAAGACGCCTGACGCCCGCAAGGCTCAGGCGTTTTTGTCTTTTCTCATCGGGGCGCGGGGTTCAGAAGCGCAAGCTGTGTCATTCCATCAGGTCGTTCGCGACGAATGCGGCGAATTGCTGGAATGGCATCGTTTTCTGATTCAAATCCGGCTCCAGCGCGCTTGGACAAAGCGCAAAAAGCTATCAATCAAGGAGCAAACATGAGCCTGTTCAACAAAGTCACCAAGTCCTTCCAATGGGGCGACAAGACCGTCGTCATGGAAACGGGCGAGATCGCCCGCCAGGCCAATGGCGCGGTGCTGGTCAACATCGACGGCACCGTGGTGCTGGCCACGGTGGCCGCCAGCAAGTCGGCCAAGCCGGGGCAGGACTTCTTCCCGCTGACGGTGGACTACATCGAGAAGACGTATGCCGCCGGCAAGATCCCGGGCAGCTTCTTCAAGCGCGAGGCCAAGCCCAGCGAGCTGGAGACGCTGACCAGCCGCCTGATCGACCGCCCGATCCGCCCGTTGTTCCCGGATGGCTTTTTCAACGAAGTGCACGTGGTCATCCACACCGTCTCGCTCAACCCCGAGGTGGACGCCGACATCGCCGCCATGATCGGCGTGAGCGCGGCGCTGTCGATCAGCGGCGTGCCCTTCAACGGCCCGATTGGCGCGGCGCGCGTGGGCTATGTCAATGGGCAATATGTGCTCAACCCCGGCCCGACGGCGCGCAAGAGCAGCCAGCTCGACCTGGTGGTGGCCGGCACCGAGGCCGCCGTGCTGATGGTGGAAAGCGAAGCGCAGCAGTTGCCCGAGGACGTGATGCTGGGCGCCGTGGTGTTCGGCCACGAGCAGGGCAAGATCGCCATCAACGCCATCCACGATCTGGTGCGCGAGGCCGGCAAGCCCCTGTGGGCCGAGAACGGCACCTGGGCGCCCGAGGCCAAGGACGAGGCCTTCATCGAGCAGGTGGGCACGCTGGCCGAGCCCAAGCTGCGCGCGGCCTATCAAATCCGCAGCAAGCAGGCGCGCACGCAGGCGCTGCGCGAGGCGACGGCTGCCGTCAAGGCGGCGCTGACCGAGCAGGGCACGGCGTTTGACCCCGTCAAGCTGGACAACCTGCTGTTCGAGATCGAGGCGCGCATCGTGCGCAGCCAGATTTTGGCTGGCGAGCCGCGCATCGACGGCCGCGACACGCGCACCGTGCGCCCGATCGAAATCCGCAACGGCGTACTGCCGCGCACCCACGGCTCGGCGCTGTTCACGCGCGGCGAGACGCAGGCGCTGGTCATCACCACGCTGGGCACCGACCGCGACGCGCAGCGCATCGACGCGCTGGCCGGCGAGTTCGAGGACCACTTCCTGTTTCACTACAACATGCCGCCCTTCGCCACCGGCGAGGTGGGCCGCATGGGCTCGACCAAGCGCCGCGAAGTCGGCCACGGCCGCCTGGCCAAGCGCGCGCTGATCCCGCTGCTGCCGGCGCGCGATGAGTTCCCCTACACCATCCGCGTGGTGAGCGAAATCACCGAGTCCAACGGCTCCAGCTCGATGGCCTCGGTATGCGGCGGCTGCCTGTCGCTGATGGACGCCGGCGTGCCGATGAAGGCGCACGTGGCCGGCATCGCCATGGGTCTGATCAAAGAGGACAACAAGTTCGCCGTGCTGACCGACATCCTGGGTGATGAAGATCATCTGGGCGACATGGACTTCAAGGTGGCCGGGACGACGAACGGCATCACCGCGCTGCAGATGGACATCAAGATCCAGGGCATCACCAAGGAGATCATGCAGGTGGCGCTGGCGCAGGCCAAAGAGGCGCGCATGCACATCCTGGGCAAGATGCAGGACGCCATGGGCGCCGCGCGCGAGGAGATCAGCTCGTGGGCGCCCAAGCTCTACACGATGAAGATCAACCCCGAGAAGATCCGCGACGTGATCGGCAAGGGCGGCGCCACCATCCGCGCGCTGACCGAAGAGACCGGCACCACCATCGACATCGGCGAAGACGGCACCATTACCATTGCCAGCAACGACGCCGCCAAGGCCGACGAGGCCAAGCGCCGCATCACCGAGATCACGGCCGAGGCCGAGATCGGCCACGTGTACGAAGGCCCGGTCACCAAGATCCTGGACTTCGGCGCGCTGGTCAACATCCTGCCCGGCAAGGACGGCTTGCTGCACATCAGCCAGATCGCGCACGAGCGCGTCGAGAAGGTGAGCGACTATCTGCAAGAAGGCCAGATCGTGAAGGTCAAGGTGCTGGAGACCGACGACAAGGGCCGCATCAAGCTGTCGATGAAGGCGCTGCTCGACCGTCCCGCGCGCGAAGACGGCGGCGATCGCCCCCCGCGCGAGGACCGCGGCGGCCGTGGCTATCGCGAGGACCGAGGCGAGCGAGGCGAGCGTGGCGAACGCGCCCCCCGTGGCGTGCGAGGCGAGCGCGGCGAACGCACCGAGCGTGGCGAGCGCGATGACCACGCCGCCCCCGACGCACCGGCCAACGGCCATCCGCATCCCGAGGCCTGATCGGCATCCGCCGCCCCTTGCATCGGTGTCTTGACATGACGATGAACTGCATCGAAATCAGCACCCCCGGCGCGCCGGAGGTGCTGCGGCCCGCGCAGCGGCCCACCCCGGTGGCCGGCGCGGGCGAGGTGCTGATTCGCGTGCGGGCATCCGGCGTCAATCGGCCCGACGTCTTGCAGCGCCTGGGGCACTATCCGCCTCCGTCCGGCGCGTCCGATTTGCCCGGCCTCGAAGTGGCCGGCGTGATCGAGTCGGGTGACGAGGTCGCGTTGCGCGCCGCCGGCTTGGCCGTGGGCGATCGGGTGTGCGCGCTGGTGGCCGGCGGCGGCTATGCCGAATACTGCGTGGCCCCGGTGGTGCAATGCCTGCCCGTGCCCAAGGGCCTGACGGATGCCGAGGCCGCCAGCCTGCCGGAGACCTTCTTCACCGTCTGGTCCAACGTGTTCGACCGCGGCCGTTTGCAGGCGGGCGAGACCCTGCTCATCCAGGGCGGCACCAGCGGCATCGGCGTCACCGCCATCCAGCTGGCCAAGGCCTTTGGCGCGACGGTGATTGCCACGGCGGGCAGCGACGACAAGTGCGCCGCCTGCCTGCGCCTGGGTGCCGACCACGCCATCAACTACAAAACGGCCGACTTCGCTGCCGAGGTGCTTCGGCTGACCAACCAGCGCGGCGTCGACGTGGTGCTGGACATGGTGGCGGGCGACTACGTGCGCCGCGAAGTCGAGTGCCTGGCCGAGGACGGCCGCATCGTCATCATTGCGGTGCAGGGCGGCGTCAAGAGCGAATTCAATGCCGGCCTGGTGCTGCGCCGGCGCCTGACGGTGACCGGCTCCACGCTGCGCGCGCGCCCGGCTGCCTTCAAGGGCGCCATCGCGCAGGCGCTGCGCCAGCACGTGTGGCCGCAGCTCGAGGCGGGCCGCGTCAAGCCGGTCGTGCATGCGCAGTTCGCGGCCTTGCAGGCGGCTGATGGCCTGCCCAGTGGCGCCGCCCGCGCGCACGCGCTGATGCAAAGCGGCGATCACGTGGGCAAGATCGTCTTGACCTGGGGAGCGGACTGATGCGCAAGCTGATTGCCGGCAACTGGAAGATGAACGGCAGCCTGGCCGCCAACGAGGCGCTGGTGCGCGGGCTGCTGGCCGGTCTGGACCAGCCCGCGTGCGACGTGGCCGTGTGCCCGCCCGCCGCCTATCTGGCGCAGGTGCAGCACCTGCTGGCGGGCAGCAATGCCGTCGCACTGGGTGCGCAGGACGTGTCCGAGCACGAGGGCGGCGCCTACACCGGCAACGTCTCGGCTGCCATGCTGCGCGATTTCGGCGTGCGCTACGCCATCGTCGGCCACAGCGAGCGGCGCCAGTACCAGGGCGAAACCGACCTGCAGGTGGCGCGCAAGGCCGGCCGGGCGTTGGCCGCCGGCATCACGCCCATCGTGTGCGTGGGCGAGACGCTGGCCGAGCGCGAGCAAGGCCTGACCGGGTTCATCGTGCAGCGCCAGTTGTCGGCGGTGATTGCGCTCAATGCGGCGCGCCTGGCCGACATCGTGGTGGCCTACGAGCCCGTCTGGGCCATCGGCACGGGCCAGACCGCCACCCCCGAGCAGGCGCAGCAGGTGCATGCCGCGCTGCGCGCCCAGCTCAAGGCCGCCAGCGCGGCAGCGGCCGGCGTGCGCATTCTGTACGGCGGCAGCATGAACGCCGCCAACGCGGCCACATTGCTGGCGCAGCCCGACATCGACGGCGGCCTGATTGGCGGCGCCGCGCTGAAGGCGGCCGATTTTTTGAAGATTGTGGGCGCTTGCGCTTGATGGATCAGCGCAAGCTGCTATTGTTTTTGGAGTAATTGAATGAACTTCGTGTTGAACCTGGCGCTGGTGCTGCAAATCGTCTCGGCGCTGGCCATGGTCGGGCTGATCCTGATGCAGCACGGCAAGGGCGCCGACATGGGCGCGGCGTTTGGCAGCGGCAGCTCGGGCAGCCTGTTTGGCGCCAGCGGCAGCGCCAACTTCCTCTCGCGCACCACGGCGGTGCTGGCCACCGTGTTCTTCGTCTGCACGCTGGCCTTGGCGTACTTCGGCTTCAGCATCCGCACGGCCGAGCCCGGCAGCGGCAGCGTGCTCGATCGCGGCGCGATCAGCACGCCCGCGCCAGCCGCCTCGGCGGCGGCGGCGCCGGCCGCGGCTTCGGGCGTCGCGGCCGGCATCCCCACCGGCGTGCCGGCCGCCGCCGATGCCAGTGCCGCGGTGCCCGCCGCCCCGGCTGCACCGGCTTCGGGCGCGGCGCAAATCCCCACCCGCTGAGCGCGTTTGAAAAGCGCCTCAATTGCATCGGCTTTTTGCAGGGGCAGGGGGCTTTTCAGGGTAAACTCTTACAGTTTTCCGATGCATGTTTGAAGGAGCTGAGGCTGCCTTCGGCATCGAAACAAATGCCGTCGTGGTGAAATTGGTAGACACGCTATCTTGAGGGGGTAGTGGCGAAAGCTGTGCGAGTTCGAGTCTCGCCGACGGCACCAAACAAGCAGGGTTCAGCGCTCGGGTTGCGAGCCACTGACCCCAGGCAACCGAGAACGCACGATGAACCTGGCCGACTACCTTCCCGTACTTCTGTTCATTTTGGTGGGTCTGGCTGTTGGCGGCCTTTGTCTCGGGATGGGCGCCTTCCTCAAGCCCCACAAGCCCGACGCCGCCAAGAACTCGCCCTACGAGTGCGGCTTCGAGGCCTTCGAGGATGCGCGCATGAAGTTCGACGTGCGCTACTACCTGGTTGCCATCCTGTTCATCCTGTTCGACCTCGAAATCGCATTTCTCTTCCCGTGGGCGGTCTCGCTCAAGGAGGTCGGATCGGTCGGCTTTGCCGCCGTCGTCATTTTCCTGACGATTCTGGTCGTGGGCTTCGTCTACGAATGGAAAAAAGGGGCTCTGAACTGGGAGTGAGGGGTTCGTCCCAACTCGACTTCAGGAATCACGCTCATGAACGAACAGTTTCAGCAAAAAGGCTTTGTGCTGACCGGCATCGACGCGGCCGTCAACTGGGCCAAGACCGGCTCCTTGTGGCCGGTCACCTTCGGTCTGGCCTGCTGCGCCGTCGAGATGATGCACGCGGCGGCGGCGCGCTACGACATCGCGCGCTTCGGCGCCGAGGTGTTTCGGGCCAGCCCGCGCCAGTCCGACCTGATGATCGTGGCCGGCACGCTGTGCAACAAGATGGCGCCCGCGCTGCGCAAGGTGTATGACCAGATGGCCGAGCCGCGCTGGGTCATCTCCATGGGCTCGTGCGCCAATGGCGGGGGCTACTACCACTACAGCTATTCGGTGGTGCGCGGTTGCGACCGCATCGTGCCGGTGGACGTGTACGTGCCGGGCTGCCCGCCCACGGCCGAGGCGCTGCTCTACGGCATCATCCAGCTGCAGCAAAAGGTGCGCCGCACCCATACCATCGCGAGGGCCTGAGACCATGGCCGAACATGCCATTGCGCCCGAGGCGCTGAAGGACAACGTGGCTGCCGCCCTGGGCGCGCTGGCGCAAAGCGTGGCGGTGTCGCGCGGCGAGGTCACGGTGATCGTGGCTGCCGAGCACTACCTGCAAGCCATGCAGACGCTGCGCGATGCGCCGGCCTGCCGCTTCGAGCAGCTGATCGACCTGTGCGGCGTTGACTATTCCACCTACGGCGAGGGCGCGTGGGAAGGCCCGCGCTTTGCGGTGGTGTCGCACCTGCTGTCGGTCAGCCTGAACCAGCGTGTGCGCGTGCGGGTGTTCTGCCCCGACGACGAGTTTCCCGTGATTGCCTCGGTCGAGCCGTTGTGGAGCAGCGTCAACTGGTTCGAGCGCGAGGCCTTCGATCTGTACGGCATCGTGTTCGAGGGCCACACCGACCTGCGCCGCATCCTGACCGACTACGGCTTCATCGGCCACCCGTTCCGCAAGGACTTCCCGCTGTCGGGGCACGTCGAGATGCGCTATGACGCCGAACGTCAGCGGGTGATCTACGAGCCCGTCTCGATCGAGCCGCGCGAGATCACCCCTCGGGTGATCCGCGAAGACAACTACGGTGGACTCCACTGAAATGGCGGAAATCAAGAACTACACCCTGAACTTCGGCCCCCAGCACCCGGCCGCGCACGGCGTGCTGCGCCTGGTGCTCGAGCTGGACGGCGAGGTCGTGCAACGCGCCGATCCGCACATTGGCCTGCTGCACCGCGCCACCGAAAAGCTGGCCGAGCACAAGACCTTCATCCAGTCGTTGCCCTACATGGACCGACTCGACTACGTGTCGATGATGTGCAACGAGCACGCCTACTGCCTGGCGATCGAGAAGCTGCTGGGCATCGAGGTGCCGGTTCGTGCGCGGTACATCCGCGTGATGTTTGCCGAAATCACGCGCATCCTCAATCACCTGATGTGGCTGGGGTCCCACGGCAACGACTGCGGCTCTTCCACCATCCTGATCTACACCTTCCGCGAGCGCGAAGACCTGTTTGACATGTACGAGGCGGTGTCGGGCGCGCGCATGCACGCGGCCTACTTCCGCCCCGGTGGCGTGTACCGCGACCTGCCCGACGCCATGCCGCAGTACAAGCCCAGCAAGGTGCGCTCGGCGCGCAACCTGGCGGCCATCAACGCCAACCGCCAGGGCTCGCTGCTGGACTTCATCGAGGACTTCACCAAGCGCTTTCCCAAGCTGGTCGATGAATACGAAGTCCTGTTCACCGAAAACCGCATCTGGAAGCAGCGCACCGTGGGCATCGGCGTGGTCACGCCCGAGCGCGCGCTCAACCTGGGGCTGACGGGCCCCATGCTGCGCGGCAGCGGCATCGCCTGGGACCTGCGCAAGAAGCAGCCCTACGAGGTCTACGACCAGCTCGACTTCGACATCCCCATCGGCAAGACCGGCGACAGCTATGACCGCTACCTGGTGCGCGTCGAGGAAATGCGCCAGTCCAACCGCATCATCAAGCAATGCGTCGATTGGCTGCGCGCCAATCCCGGCCCGGTCATCGTGGACAACCACAAGGTGGCTCCGCCCAAGCGCGAGCGCATGAAGTACGGCATGGAGGACTTGATCCACCACTTCAAGCTGTTCACCGAGGGCATGCACGTGCCCGAGGGCGAGGCCTATGCCGCGGTGGAGCATCCCAAGGGCGAGTTCGGCATCTACCTAATCAGCGATGGCGCCAACAAACCCTATCGCCTGAAGATTCGCCCGCCGGGCTTTGCCCACCTGGCCGCGTTCGATGAATTGTGCAAGGGGCACATGCTGGCCGATGCGGTGGCCATCATCGGCACCCTGGACATCGTGTTTGGAGAGATTGATCGATGAGCGCAACCGTTGCCGACGCGCCCGTGGCGGCGCTGTCCGATGCCACGCGCGCGCGCTTTGCGCGCGAGGTGGCCAAGTACCCGGCCGAGCAAAAGCAGTCCGCCGTGATCGCCTGCCTGGCGATCGCCCAGCAGGAGCAGGGCTGGGTCAGCCCCGCCATGGAAAAGGCCGTGGCCGAATACCTGGGCATGGCGCCGATGGCCGTGCACGAGGTCACCAGCTTCTACAACATGTTCAACCAGCAGCCCGTCGGCCGCTTCAAGCTGAACGTGTGCACCAACCTGCCGTGCCAACTGCGCGGTGGCGCCGATGCGCTGGCCTATCTCGAAAAGACCCTGGGCATCACCGACGGCGACACCACGCCCGACGGCCGCTTCACCCTGCAGCACTGCGAATGCCTGGGCGCCTGCGCCGACGCGCCGGTGATGCTGGTCAACGACCGCAGCATGTGCAGCTTCATGAGCGACGACAAGCTGCAGCAGCTGGTCGATGGCCTGAAGGCGGCGGAGGTTGCACCATGAAGGTCGATCAAATCCTGTCGCAGTTTGCCGCGCATGGCGTGGAGACCTGTTTTCATGACCGCCACATCAACCCGCAGATCTACGCCGGCCTGAACGGCAGCAACTGGCGCCTCGCGGACTACGAGGCGCGCGGCGGCTACCAGGCGCTGAAAAAGCTTTTGGGCAAGGACGGCGGCGCGGGCATGACGCCCGAGCAGCTGATTGCCATGGTCAAGGAGTCGGGCCTGCGCGGGCGCGGCGGCGCAGGCTTTCCGACGGGGCTGAAGTGGAGCTTCATGCCGCGGCAATTTCCGGGCCAGAAGTACCTGGTGTGCAACTCCGACGAAGGCGAGCCAGGCACCTGCAAGGACCGCGACATCCTCATGTACAACCCGCACATCGTGATCGAGGGCATGGCAATCGCCGCCTATGCCATGGGCACGAGCGTGGGCTACAACTACATCCACGGCGAGATCTTCCAGGTCTACGAGCGCTTCGAGGAGGCACTCGAAGAGGCGCGCGCCGCCGGCTACCTGGGCGATCGCATCCTGGGCAGCGACTTCAGCTTCCAGTTGCACGCCTATCATGGCTTCGGCGCCTACATCTGCGGCGAGGAAACCGGCCTGCTCGAATCGCTGGAGGGCAAGAAGGGCCAGCCGCGCTTCAAGCCGCCGTTCCCGGCCAGCTTCGGCCTGTACGGCAAGCCCACCACCATCAACAACACCGAGACCTTCGCGGCCGTGCCCTGGATCGTGCGTCACGGCGGGCAGGCCTATCTGGAGTGCGGCAAGCCCAACAACGGCGGCACCAAGATCTACTCGGTCAGCGGCGACGTGCAGCGCCCCGGCAACTACGAAATCCCCATGGGCACGCCCTTTGCCAAGCTGCTGGAACTGGCCGGCGGCGTGCGCGCCGGGCGCCAGCTCAAGGCGGTGATCCCGGGTGGCTCGTCGGCGCCCGTGCTGCCCGCGTCCATCATGATGGACTGCACCATGGACTACGACAGCATCGCCAAGGCCGGCTCCATGCTGGGTTCGGGCGCCGTCATCGTGATGGACGACTCGCGCTGCATGGTCAAGTCGCTGATGCGCCTGTCTTACTTCTACATGCACGAGTCCTGCGGCCAGTGCACGCCCTGCCGCGAAGGCACGGGCTGGCTGTGGCGTGTGGTCGAGCGCATCGAGAACGGCCACGGCCGCCCACAGGACATGGACCTGCTGGACTCGGTGGCCGGCAACATCATGGGCCGCACCATTTGCGCGCTGGGCGACGCGGCGGCCATGCCGGTGCGCGCCATGCTCAAGCATTTCCGGCCCGAATTCGAGCATCACGTCGAACACAAGTGCTGCATGGTTGCGGCGGCCACCGTCTGACGCCGGGGCGACTGGAAGAATCTGTCATGGTTGAACTGGAAATCGACGGCAAGAAGGTGCAGGCCCCCGAGGGCAGCATGGTGATCCAGGCGGCGCAAGAGGCCGACATCTACATCCCGCACTTCTGCTATCACAAGAAGCTGTCCATCGCGGCCAACTGCCGCATGTGCCTGGTCGACGTGGAAAAGGCGCCCAAGGCCGTGCCGGCCTGCGCCACGCCGGTGACGCAGGGCATGATCGTGCGCACCAAGAGCGACAAGGCCATCTCGGCACAGAACTCCGTGATGGAGTTCCTGCTCATCAACCACCCGCTGGATTGTCCCGTGTGCGACCAGGGCGGCGAGTGCCAGTTGCAGGATCTGGCGGTGGGCTACGGCTGGTCGTCCACCCGCTACGACGAGGAGAAGCGCTCGGTCAAGCCCAAGGAGGTCGGTCCGCTGATCTCCATGAAGGAGATGACGCGCTGCATCCATTGCACCCGCTGCGTGCGCTTCGGCGTCGAGGTCGGCGGCGTGATGGAACTCGGCATGTCCAACCGCGGCGAGCACGCCGAGATCGAGACCTTCGTCGGCACCTCGGTGGACTCGGAGCTGTCGGGCAACATGATTGATCTCTGTCCCGTCGGCGCGCTCACCAGCAAGCCGTTTCGCTTCAGCGCCCGCACCTGGGAGATGGCGCGGCGCAAGAGCATCAGCCCGCACGACTCGACCGGCGCCAACCTGAACGTGCAGGTCAAGAACAACAGGGTTCTGCGCGTGGTGGCGCAAGAGAACGAAGCCGTCAACGAATGCTGGATTGCCGACCGCGACCGGTTCTCATACGAGGCACTGAACAGCGCCGAGCGCCTGACCAAGCCCATGCTCAAGCAGGGTGGCCAGTGGCAGGAGGTGGACTGGCAGACCGCGCTCGAGTATGTCGCCAACGGCCTGCACGACATCAAGGCACAGCACGGCGCCGGCGCCATCGGCGCGCTGGTCAGCCCGCACAGCACGCTCGAGGAGCTGTTCCTGGCCGCCCGCCTGGTGCGCGGTTTGGGCAGCCAGAACATCGACCACCGACTGCGCCACAACGAGTTTGCCGCCTTCGAGGGCGTGCGCTGGCTGGGCACGTCGATCGCGTCGCTCGGCGAGTTGCACGCCGCCCTGATCGTCGGATCCAACCTGCGCAAGGACCATCCGCTGTTTGCCGCGCGCATTCGGGTGGCCACACGCCACGGCACGGCGGTGACGGCCGTCACCTCGCCCGCCTTGTTGCGCCAGCCGGACGCCTGGGCCATGCCGCTGGCAGCTACTGCGTTGGGCGAACCCGGCCAGTGGCCGCAACTGCTGGCTGACGTGGCCGCGGCGGTCGCAGCTGCCAAGGGCGCGGCTGCGCCGGCACCCGGGACGGCCAGCGATACGGCCCAGGCGACCGCCAAGACCCTGTTGTCGGGCGAGCGCAAAGCCGTTCTGCTGGGCAATGCCGCCGCCCAGCACCCCGCGGCCGGCAGCTTGCTGGCGCTGGCGCAGTGGATTGGCGAGCAGACCGGCGCCAGCGTCGGCTACCTCACCGAAGCGGCCAACACCGTGGGCGCCCAGCTGGCGCAAGCGCAGCCGGGCGCGGGTGGGCTGAACGCGCGCCAGATGCTGACAGGCGGCCTGAAGGCGGCGCTGCTGCTGAACTGCGAGCCCGGCCCCGACACGCGCGGGGTTCCGCTGACCGGCTGCGACATGGTGGTCACGCTCAGTCCCTTCAAGGCCAATCTGGACGTCAGCGACGTGCTGTTGCCCATTGCACCCTTTACCGAAACCTCGGGCAGCTTCGTCAACGCCGAAGGTCGTGTGCAGAGCTTCCACGCCGTGGTTCCGCCCTTGGGCGACACGCGCCCGGCCTGGAAGGTGCTGCGCGTGCTGGCCGACATGCTGCAGGTGGTGCAACCGGCCTACCAGACCTCGCAGGAGGTGCTGGCCGAGGCCCTGGGCGGCGCGGTGACGGAGTTCGTCGCCGCCGAGCGTCTGAGCAACCGCACGCAGGCGCCGATCAGCGTCGCCGCGACACCGGTCGATCTGGCGCCGGTGGGCATCTACCAGCTCGATGGCCTGGTGCGCCGCGCCCCATCGCTGCAACAAACCACCGACGCACGTGAAGGAGCGCCGGCATGATTGACGCCATCTACAACGCCGGCCTGGGGCTGTTTGCCAGTGCTGCCTGGTCGGGCATCGTCTGGCCCGTGATCTGGGCGCTGATCAAGATCGTGGTGGTGCTGGTGCCGCTGCTGGTGGCCGTGGCCTACCTGACGCTGTGGGAGCGCAAGCTGCTGGGCTGGATGCAGGTGCGCATCGGCCCCAACCGGGTGGGCCCCTGGGGCTTGCTGCAGCCGATTGCCGACGCCGTCAAGCTGCTGACCAAGGAAATCATCCAGCCCACGGCGGCCGCCAAGGGCTTGTTCCTGCTCGGCCCCGTGCTGGCCATCATGCCGGCACTGGCCGCCTGGGTGGTCATCCCGTTCGGGCCCGAACTGGCGCTGGCCAACGTCAACGCCGGCCTGCTGCTGGTGATGGCCATCACCTCGATCGAGATCTACGGCGTCATCATCGGCGGCTGGGCGTCCAACTCCAAGTATCCGTTCCTGGGCGCGCTGCGCGCCTCGGCGCAGATGGTCAGCTACGAGATCGCCATGGGCTTTTGCTTCGTGATCGTGCTGATGGTCTCCGGCAGTCTGAACCTGACCGACATCGTGATGGGGCAGGGCAAGGGCATGGCCGCCAGTGCCGGCTGGACCTTCCTGTCCTGGAACTGGCTGCCGCTGCTGCCCATCTTCGTCGTCTACCTGATCTCGGGCGTGGCCGAGGTCAACCGCCACCCCTTCGACATGGCCGAGGGTGAGTCCGAGATCGTCGCCGGCCACATGGTCGAGTATTCGGGCATGGGCTTTGCCATCTATTTCCTGGCCGAATACGCCAGCATGTGGCTGGTGTCCATCCTGGCCGTGATCATGTTCCTGGGCGGCTGGATGGCGCCGGTGGTGTGGCTGGACTTCATCCCCGGCTGGATCTGGCTGGGCGCCAAGACCTGCGTGGTGGTGTCCATGTTCATCTGGTTCCGCGCCACCTTTCCGCGCTTTCGCTACGACCAGATCATGCGCCTGGGCTGGAAGGTGTTCATTCCCGTGACCCTGGTCTGGCTGCTGCTGGTGGGCGCGTGGCTGCACAGCCCGCTCAACATCTGGCATTGAGCGGGGGAGATTCGAATCATGGCTTCCGTTACCGCATCCCCGTTTTCCGTTCGCGATTTCTTGCGCAGCTTCATGCTCGTGGAGCTGTTCAAGGGCATGGTCCTGACCGGGCGCTACGCCTTGGCGCGCAAGGTGACCATCGAGTATCCCGAAGAGAAGACACCGTTGTCCCCGCGCTTTCGCGGACTGCACGCGCTGCGCCGCTACGACAACGGCGAAGAGCGCTGCATCGCCTGCAAGCTGTGCGAGGCGATCTGCCCGGCCATGGCCATCACCATCGAGTCGGCCGAGCGCGAAGACGGCTCGCGCCGCACCACGCGCTACGACATCGACCTGGCCAAGTGCATTTTCTGCGGCTTCTGCGAAGAAAGCTGCCCGGTTGATTCGATCGTCGAGACGCACATTCTCGAATACCACGGCGAAAAGCGTGGCGACCTGTACTACACCAAGGACATGTTGCTGGCCATTGGCGATCGCTACGAACCCGAGATCGCTGCCGCCCGCGCGGCCGACGCCCCCTACCGCTGAAGGCGCCCAACCCCGCACAAGACCATGGACGTCCCAACCGCTTTTTTCTACCTGTTCTCGCTGGTGATGCTGTTTTCGGCATTCCGCGTGATCACCGCGCGCAACCCCGTGCATGCGGTGCTGTTTCTGATGCTGGCCTTCTCGCAGGCGGCTGGCGTGTGGCTGCTGCTGCAGGCCGAATTTCTGGCCATCACGCTGGTGCTGGTTTACCTGGGCGCGGTGATGGTGCTGTTCCTGTTCGTGGTGATGATGCTGGACATCCACATCGACAGCCTGCGTCAGGGCTTCTGGCGCCACTTTCCGCTGGCGCTGGTGATCGGCGCGGTCATTTCGCTGGAGATGGCGGCGGTGCTGTTTGGCGGCTTCCGTGCCAGCGACGCGCGTCCGATGCCCGAGTTGCCCGCGGTGGCCGGCCAGGTCGCGCAATACTCCAACACCAAGGCGCTGGGTGTGCTGATGTACACCAAGTACCTCTATCCGCTGGAGATCGCCGCCGTCATCCTGCTGATTGCCATGATCGCGGCCATCGCGCTGACCCTGCGCGAAAAACGCAAGGACAACAAGGCCATCGATCCTTCGCTGGCCGTGCGCGTGCACGCGCGTGATCGCGTGCAGCTCGTCAAGTTGGCCCCCACCCAGGCGCCGGTTGCCGCGCCCGCGCCCGCTGCGGCGCCTGCCGAGGAGGTGAAGAAATGACCTTGTCACTGGCTCACTATCTGACCTTGGGCGCCATCCTGTTTGCGCTGGCCATGGTCGGCATCTTTCTCAATCGCAAGAACCTGATCGTGCTGCTGATGTCCATCGAGCTGATGCTGCTGGCCGTCAACATGAACTTCGTCGCCTTCTCGCACTACCTGGGCGACATGAACGGACAGGTCTTCGTGTTCTTCATCATGACCGTCGCGGCGGCCGAGTCGGCCATCGGCCTGGCCATCCTGGTGCTGCTGTTCCGTGCGCGCAGCACCATCAACGTCGACGAGCTCAACTCGCTGAAAGGGTGATGCAAGCCATGAGTCAAACCCTTTCCGCGTCCACCCTGCTGATCGTGCCGCTCGCGCCGCTGGCGGGTTCGCTGATCGCAGGCATTCTGGGCACCGCCTTCGGCGGCAACCGCATCGGCCGTACCGGCTCGCACAGCGTCACCATCCTGGGCGTGCTGATCGCCTTCATCGTCTCGGCCTTCGTGCTGCGCGATGTGGTGAATGGCGCCAGCTTCAACGCCACCCTCTACGAATGGATGACGGTGGGCAAGCTGAAGATGGAGATCGGCTTTCTCATCGACAGCCTGACGGCCACCATGATGTGCGTGGTCACCTTCGTGTCGCTGATGGTGCACATCTACACCATCGGCTACATGGCCGACGATGACGGCTACAACCGCTTCTTCTCCTACATCTCGCTGTTTACCTTCTCGATGCTGATGCTCGTCATGAGCAACAACTTCCTGCAGCTGTTCTTTGGCTGGGAGGCGGTGGGCCTGGTGTCCTATCTGCTGATCGGCTTCTGGTACCAAAGACCCACGGCCATCTTCGCCAATCTCAAGGCCTTCATGATCAACCGGGTGGGTGACTTCGGCTTCATCCTCGGCATCGGTCTGGTGGTGGCCTATGCCGGCACGCTCAACTACGGTGAGACCTTTGCCCAGGCCAAGGCCCTGGGGACCATCATCTTTCCGGGCACCGACTGGCTGATGATCACCGTGATGTGCATCTGCCTGTTCATCGGTGCCATGGGCAAGTCGGCGCAGTTTCCGCTGCACGTGTGGCTGCCGGACTCGATGGAAGGCCCCACGCCGATCTCGGCACTGATCCACGCGGCCACCATGGTGACGGCGGGCATCTTCATGGTGGCGCGCATGTCGCCGCTGTTCGAGCTGTCGGACACGGCGCTCAACTTCGTTCTGGTCATCGGCTCCATCACGGCTCTCTTCATGGGCATCCTGGGCATCGTCCAGAACGACATCAAGCGCGTGATTGCGTATTCCACGCTTTCGCAATTGGGCTACATGACGGTGGCGCTGGGCGCATCGGCCTATTCCGCCGCCATCTTCCACCTGATGACACACGCGTTCTACAAGGCGCTGCTGTTCCTGGGCGCCGGCTCGGTCATCCTGTCCATGCACCACAACCAGGACATCCGCTGGATGGGCGGCCTGCGCAAGTACATGCCCTGGACCTGGATCACCTTCCTGGTCGGCACGCTGGCGCTGATCGGCACGCCGTTCTTCTCGGGCTTCTACTCCAAGGAATCGATCATCGACGCGGTGCACGCCAGCAATCTGCCGGCCTCGGGCTTTGCCTACTTCGCGGTGATGGCGGGCGTGTTCGTGACCTCGCTGTACTCGTTCCGCCTGTACTTCCTGGTGTTCCACGGCCCCGAACGCTACGACCAGAACCCGGACGCCCACCACGACGACCACGGACACGACCATGGCCACGGACACGACGCCAAGCCCAAGGAGCAACCCTGGGTGGTGTGGGTGCCGCTGGTCTTGCTGGCCATTCCGTCGGTGGTGATCGGTGCCATGACGATGATGCCGATGCTGTTTGGCGACTTTTTTGCCAAGGCGATCGCCGTGGATGGCGCGCGTCACCCGGCCATGGCCGAACTGGCCCACGAAATCCATGGCTGGATGGACATGGGCCTGCACGGGTTCCTGGCGGTGCCGACCTGGCTGGCGCTGGCCGCAGCGGCACTGGCCTACTACCTGTACATCATCAACCCGGCCATGCCGGCGCGCATCAAGGCCCTGTTCGGCCCGATCTACACGTTGCTGGACAACAAGTACTACATGGACTGGGTGTGGATCAAGGCGATCGCCGGCAGCTTGCGCGGTCTGGGCGTCGGCCTGTGGAAGGGCGCCGACGCGGGCCTGATCGACGGCGCGGTGGTCAACGGCTCCTGGCGCCTGGTCGGCTGGAGCGCGGGGGCGTTGCGCTGGTTGCAGTCGGGCTATCTGTATCACTACGCCCTGGCCATGATCGTGGGCATCTTCGTGCTGATGACGTACTTCGTCTGGCTCGCCCAATAAAAGCAGGAACGGGAAAAGAAACATGGGTTGGTTGAGCCTCTCCATCTGGACGCCCATCGTCATCGGTGCGCTGCTGCTGCTGTTTGGCAAGGACAGTCAGGCCACGCTGGTGCGCTGGCTGGCGCTGATCGGCTCGGTGATCAGCTTTCTGGTCACGCTGCCGCTGTACAGCGGCTTCAAGCTGGGCACGGCCGAGATGCAGTTCGTCGAGAACGTGCCCTGGATCGAGCGCTTCAACGTCAACTACCACCTGGGCGTCGATGGCCTGTCGGTGTGGTTCGTGCTGCTGACGGCCTTCATCACCATCATCGTGGTGATCGCCGGCTGGGAGGTGATCCAGCGCAAGGTCAACCAGTACATGGCGTCCTTCCTGATCCTGTCGGGCATCATGATCGGCGTGTTCTGCGCCCTCGACGGCATCCTGTTTTACTTCTTCTTCGAGGCCACGCTGATCCCGATGTACCTGATCATCGGCGTCTGGGGCGGGCCCAACAAGATCTACGCGGCGTTCAAGTTCTTCCTGTACACGCTGATGGGCTCGTTCTTCATGCTGGTGGGCTTCATCTACATGTACGCCAAGTCGGGCGGCAGCTTTGACCTGGCCACCTGGCAGCAGTTGCCGCTGTCCGGCACGGCGCAGACCCTGCTGTTCTTCGCGCTGTTTGCTGCCTTTGCCGTCAAGGTGCCGATGTGGCCGGTGCACACCTGGCTGCCGGATGCCCACGTGGAGGCGCCCACTGGCGGCTCCATCGTGCTGGCGGCCATCATGCTGAAGCTGGGCGCTTATGGCTTCGTGCGCTTTTCGCTGCCCATCCTGCCCGACGCCTCGCGCCAGTGGGCCTGGTTCATGATCGCGCTGTCGTTGATCGCGGTGATCTACGTCGGCCTGGTGGCGCTGGTGCAAAAGGACATGAAAAAGCTCGTCGCCTACTCATCGGTGGCGCACATGGGCTTTGTCACCATGGGTTTTTTCCTCTTCAACGACCTGGGGATCTCCGGCGGGCTGGTGCAGATGATCGCGCACGGCTTCGTCTCGGGCGCCATGTTCCTGTGCATCGGCGTGCTGTACGACCGTTTGCACACCCGCGAAATATCGGCCTACGGCGGCGTCATCAACGTCATGCCGCGCTTTGGCGCCTTTGCGCTGCTGTTCTTCATGGCCAACTGCGGCTTGCCGGGCACGGCCGGCTTCGTGGGCGAGTGGATGGTGATCCTGGCCAGTGTGCGCACCAATTTCTGGCTGGGCTTGCTACTGGCCACGGCCCTGATCTCGGGCGCGGGCTACAGCCTGTGGATGTTCAAGCGCGTGTATTTCGGCGCCGTCGGCAACGACAACGTGCGCACCAAGATGCCCGACATCAACTGGCGCGAATGCACCGCGCTGGCGCTGCTGGCCATCGCCGTGCTGTGGATGGGCGTCTACCCAAAACCCTTTACCGACGTCATGGACGCTTCGGTGGCCAACCTGGTCAAGCAGGTGGCGATTTCCAAGCTGAACTGAGACCCCGAACATGATTGACCGATTCAGTTGGATGGCCATCTATCCGGAGATCGTGCTGCTGGCCATGGCCTGCGTGATCACGCTGGTGGACCTGCTCGACCGAGGCCAGCGCCGCATGGCCGCCTATTGGCTGTCGTGCCTCACCCTGGTGGTGCTGGTGGTGCTGACCGCGATGTATGCGATGAACGGCCAGACCGTGTACGGCTTTGGCGGCATGGTGGTGAGCGACGTGATG
>Ga0208825_1000999_pt1 | contig 23646 bp, 21 predicted proteins | sample AD_UKC113_MetaG_FD_184450 | JGI IMG/M metagenome (GOLD analysis project Ga0208825, IMG submission 184450) | Active sludge microbial communities of municipal wastewater-treating anaerobic digesters from Hong Kong - AD_UKC113_MetaG (SPAdes)... | ecosystem: Engineered > Bioreactor > Anaerobic >...
CTTATAGGTAGGCTAAAAACTAACATAACTGAAGAGAATATTAAACAAATAAACAAAGTTTCAATCCCTTATAGGTAGGCTAAAAACGCTCACCTTCTGCTATCTGTGAATTTCAAAAATATGGTTTCAATCCCTTATAGGTAGGCTAAAAACTTGTATCGGTGGATGGATTTTATGCAGAGTATCAGGGTTTCAATCCCTTATAGGTAGGCTAAAAACCAATCTTCTCTGCACCAAATAAGAAAACTTTTCAAAGACATTTTTGTTCTATTTATTATAATATATTAAAATTTCTGTCGTGTCAACTATTTTTTTTCTGTCGGTCTCCTGTATTTTTTTCACTATTGGTGATTGACGAATATATAAACTCCTGCAAATTGATAAATCAAAAAATTTTAAAGTATGATACCCTTATTCACTTTTTTTTCGCCAAGAATTTCTCTTTTAGTATATCTTTCATCTTTTAAAATATATATAATGACTGAATCTTCTGTGCTTTTTATTACTTTTTTATTTAATTCTGATTTTAATTTTTCAAGTTTTGGAAATGTTATTTCACCTTCAAATACAGAATTTTGAACCCAATATAAATATTTTCTACATATTTTCAATGCTTTTGAAACTCTTTTTTCATTTATATCATATACAAGTATTGCATACATTTACCACCCACTCACAAATGGTTTATATTCTTCTTCTCCTATAAGATGCTTTTCTATTTTATATAGTTCCATTCGTATTAACCTTCTATATGAAACATTTCTCCCAAGTCCTTTATGTTTTATTGTTGTTCTAAGACGATTATCAAATTCCTCAACAAATATTTGTTTTCCCGGGTCTTTTAGTATTAACCCACCCATTTTATCCTCAAAATGTTTTTGCTGAATAATTTTCTTATTAACAAGAGTAAATATTATTCTATCAACAATTATTGGTTTAAAAATTTCTGCAATATCAAGATTAAGGGTAAATCTTCTAAAATTTGTTGTATGTAAAAAACCAATTCTGGGGTCAAGATGTGTTTTATAAATTTCGCTCAAAACAGCAACATATAATAAACTATTTCCAAAACTTATCAGTGTATTTAATTTATTTCTTGGGGGTCTTCTACTCCTTTTCTCAAAAATAAATTCTTCGTCTTCAAGGATTTTATCAAAAGAAGAATAATAATGTTCTCTGATGTTCCCTTCAATAGCCATTATTTCTTCTATTGAATTACAATTATCAACCTTTTCTTTTAAGTTTTCTATTTCTTTAATATACCCACCAACTTCTTTTCCTCTATTTGAATAGTAAGTTAAAACCTTTTCAATATTTTCTACCGCTCCATTAAAAATTTTTTTTGCAAGAGATATTCTTTTTCTCTCATCATTATAAAACTCTGCCTGTTTAAGAATTATATATCCTGAATTATAATGTTGCCTTGGGTAAAATGAACCAATGTAATATCCATAGTGATTGAAAAAATGAAGAATAATTTCTGTTTGAGATAAAAATTCAAGAAACCTTTTATTTAAATCAACTTCTCCCATTACCATTATTTCGCTTATATTTTCAACTGGAAGATATTTTTTCTCTCCTTCTTTTGTCTCAAAATATAAAGTATTTCCTTTTCTCTGAAACTGCCCATCTGAAAAAACAAATATTGTTTTTTTCATATTTTTTAACTCCAACAGAACTCATCATAAGCACAATTTCTACAAAATTGATTTTTTACCTTTTCTGGTAGTTTATTCTGACTTATTATATTTTTTATTTTTTCTATATCCAGAAGTAATTTTCTCTCATTTTCTTCATTAAGAACAACTTCAATCCTTTTTTTCTCTTTTGGAATTAACAATTCCCCTTTTGCTTCTACCCCTTTTTCTTTTAATTGATATAAATAAAACAGCAATTGCATTTTTGCTGCCTCTAAATATTTTGAACTCTTCTTTACTTCTCCAATAAGAAGTTGTCCGTCCTTACATTTTATGATATCAATTATCATTGACTCTAATTTTATTTCTTTTTTCTCTCTTGGGTAGAATTCTTCACTAATTAATCTTCCAATTTCAATATATGGATTTTCTTGTGATGGTTGAATATTATGAGCCATAAACCACACTTCTCTTTTACAAATAAAATAGTACCAAACAAAAGTTCCTATTATTTTAAATTCCATTGATTTTCACTATTTTATGTTCATAAATTAAAATATTAAGGTATCTATTTCTGAACAAAACCCTGTTTCGGGTGAATAAAAATTTTTAATTTCGTTTTTTGGAATATATCTCATTCCACAAACCTCAGAAGGTAAAAAAATATCTTTATAATTTCTAATAGATATAATATAACTTCTAAATTCTTTACGAATTTTCAAATAATTATTTCGCCGAATTAGAAAATCTCTTTCTTCATATATTTTTTTACAATATCTCTCCCAAATATTTTTTGCATCTTCATCTATTTCTACAAAAATATCAATATATTCTCCCTTCTCTTTAATTAACTGAAAAGCACTTACCATTTTCTCAAATCCATTTCTTACTGGAGGGTTTTTTTCATAAAATCTCAGTTCAAGCATAGATTCCCAAATATATCTTGAAACATCATCATTTATTTTGAATTTTACTTTCTCAAAATAATTGTTAATTAGGTCATAAAAATTGCTTTCGGGTATTTCTTTAGCATTAAGTAATTCCCTTGAAATTTCTGGATGAATTTTCCCATAAACATAACTTGCAAATTGTCCAAGAGAAAAAACATAAAGTTCTTTTTTATCTTTTGTATATTCTCTGTTACATCTTCCTGCAACCTGAATAATTGAATCCAACGGGCCTATATCTCTTATTACTACATCAAAATCTATATCTACCCCTGCTTCGACAACTTGCGTTGAAACTAAAATTGGTATATTGTTTTTATCAAGAAGTGATTTAATCTTTTTTATTCGTTCTGCTCTGTGCTTCGGAATAATACTTGTAGATAAATAAAATAAAGGATTCTTTAATTTATAAGTTTTTATTTTTTCATAAATTTCTTTTGAGGATTTTATAGTATTTGCTACTATAAGATAAGAATTTTCTTGGTTATAGTTTTCTATAAACCATTTAATAAAATCGTCTATATTTTTCTTTTCTAAATCTGCTTTAATTAAAACACGGTTTAACTTTTCAAAATAAGTTTTAGGATTTTTTACAATTTCTGTGGCATATTCCTCTTTTAAAATTAATGGTTTTGTAGCGGTAAGTAAAATAAAGTAACATCCAAAATATTCAGCAACTATTTTTATAACTTTTTCAACCAAATCCCAATATTCAATTGGAATATTTTGAACTTCGTCAAGAAGAATTATACTTCCTGCAATATTATGATATTTCTTTAAAAAACTATTTTTAAAACCAATTATTGTGTGAAGAAGTTGAATAAAAGTAGTAATTACTACTTCTGAGTTCCATGATTCAATCAAAAGTAAGGACTCATCTAAAGGTTTAAGTTCATCTCCTTCTTTATACTCTAAATCGGATAAATAATGATGTTTCAGAATATAAGCAGTTTCATTCTCTTTAAAATCTTCTATTTCAGAACAAAGCACATTCCGAATTACTTCATAATTTTGTTCTATAATTGTTATAAATGGTAAAGAATATATAATTCTCGGCATATATCCTTTTTCTTTTTCTATACGAGTTCTAAGATTTAATGCCACAGAGAAAGAAGTTAAAGTTTTCCCTGACCCTGTGGGGGCTGTTAATGTATAAAGATGATTTTCAAGAGATACTTCTTCAATTTTTAATATAGATTCCTTGTAAATTTGATTTCGTATTATATCCATAGTTTTTCTTGAACAAAGATTAAACTGTTTTTCTCTATATCTATCAACTAAATCAGGCATTAACTTTTTTCTTTTTATTATAGAAACATTCCCAGCATCTCTTTTATCAGAATCAATAAGAATTGAATATAAAAGTAAGGTAAATAGGAAAAGGGCAATTTTAATTCCATCTCCTTCATTTTCATAATTTTGCCTTAATTCATTTAATTTTTTTAATATACTTAACCATGTATTTAAGAAATCTTTTATATCGCTTGCTCCCACCATTTCTTTATATTCATTTTCTATGATACTTATCCTATTTGGTCGTTTAAAATCTTCTATTTGTTTATACGTCATTTGTAATTTTTCTCTTGTGCGAGGTTCCGCGTAGGAAAAACAAGGGGGATTTTTAAAATCTTTGTAAGAAGGAATATCTTCTCCAATTGACCTTAAATCTCCATGATGATGAAGAACAATAAAATATCCAATTAAAGGAATATAAGAATAACTCTTAAAATTATTATTTACATCAAGATATTCTTGAATTTGCCATGCAGTAAATATTGCAGAGATAAAAGAATGCTGTGATAATTTATTTTCCTTTTGATTTATTAGATATTCCTGAAAAAAAGATGTATATTTCCCAAAATCATGAGAAATACCTATAAGATAGGATATATCCGAAAAAAAACATTTGTCTTTTATTGGTAATTCACATATAATATGCCTACTTTCTTCTCCAACTCCTTTCAGATGGTGTTTTAACTCTTTTTTACCCCCCTTTTCGCCTATATGTGAGTAGAATTTCATTTAACTTTCCATAAAAACAATATTTTCTTCTATCTCTTTTTTCTCAGAGTTATTATAATTTATTTTATAGTAATTCTCTTTAATTTTTAATTTAATGTTACTATTATTTTTTTCGTAAAGAAAATTTGCTCCTTTCTTAAAATTCCTTTGTGAATCAAATTCAAGAGGCATTTGTTCTTTTATGTATTGTAAAATTTTTCCTGAATCCTCTTCAAAAATAAGACCCCCCTCTTGAATTTTTTCTGTATTTACAACAGTTACTAAATCTGTTGTAGTATCTTTTTTAGAAGCATATACCATAATATCAGTTTCTTCAAGGCAGTCAATAAACTCTAATTCTCCAATAAATTCACTTAACCCTAAATAAGGTGGATAGACAAATTTTTTTTCTTTTAATACTTTCTTTAATTGTTCAAAAACTTGCTCTTTGTGATAAAAGTATATCCGATATTTAAGTTCTTCAAAACCTCTGTCTGGTAATATTATTTCTAAAGGTATCTGTGTATGTCCAGCACTAAGATTTACTCCTTTTATTCCACCTTTATCACTTTTTGTCTGTATATAATTAACTGTTTGCATAATTTTTCTCACTGGCGTTCTTATTGAGATTGCTATCTTACATTTTTCAGTACTAAATTCTTCATAATATTGGTCTCTTTCCCTACCTAAAATTCCTGCAATTAAACCTGTAATAGTTGTTCTTGGAGGAAATGAATATGAAAGCGAAGATGAATTGGTGTAAAACTTCCGGAAATGCGCTACTGCCCCTTTTATATCAAAAATAAGAAGTCTATCTATCTTATATTCCATTTATTTACTCCTCTGAATGAGGTAAATCTATAATCTTATCTTTAAAGCCATTTTCTATAAGTTCTTTAAAAATTTGCCCTTCTTTTAATTTTAAATCATCATCTTGCCAGAGATATATTTTATTAATCTTACTTTTATTATTTGTGACTAAATTTACTAACTTGTTTACTTCTAATTCAAACTCGTTTATATCTCGCAAATTATCATCAGGTTCTATCTTAATATATCTTCTTAAATCACCTAAAAAAGTTGTGTTATCTATATATTCAATCCTTACCAATAATCTTGGTTTCTGTCCAATTTTACTTCTGGTAGTTGCTTCTTGTGGTATTGATTTTAATAAGGCATTATCCAATATCTTTATATCTTGTTCTGAAAACATAGTTTTTTCTGCTCGTTTTCCACTAATTATCCCGTAAAAAGCAATTAAAGAATAATAAACTCGCCAATCCTTACCCATTGTGCTATATTCCTCACCTCTTCCTGCAAGCATAGAAGTTATAGTTGATGACTCTACAATTTGAACTTTGTTTAAAGAATATCCCCAATTAAACTGAACTGGTCCTGTAAAAGCATTAGATGCTCCTTTTGCTATTCCCTTTTTTGCCTTGATAGGCATAGTTGCTCCAAACATTCTGACATCAATAACTCTTTGTAATAGCCATTTAATATGTTTTTCTTCAAGTTTATTAATTTCAACTCCTCCTTTTTTCCCATTTTCTTCATAATTTTCAAAAAGTTTCTCTACCCTTTTTGTAGCATCGACTGTCATATCATCTATCTTGCTCACAAAAACTTCATATCCCTGTGCATATAAATAATCCCTTATGTATCTTTTTAACCTTACATCACTTACAAGATTCCTGCTAGTTTGATAATCCATACGCGGTTTATTCTCATCATCAGGGTCACCATTCGGATTACATAACTTTGCATCGTAAATAAAAATAATATCTGAATTTTTAATTTTTTCTTCATTCATTTTCTACCTCCTCATTTTTATTTTCTTTTAATTTGTTTTCATCAATTTTCTTCAACATATTATAAGCATATCCTGAAAGAATATAAAAAACATTTTCTTGATTAGAAAGTTGCCAGTTGTTTAGATTTTTATCCAATAATCTTTTACATTCAGCAAAAATTTGTTCATTATAAAGAATATTTCTTTTATACTGTTTTAATTTTTCAAAAACCTCATTAGTTAATCTTAAAATTTTTTTTACATCCATTCCTTGATAAACAAGTTTATTAAGAATTGGTTTATTCGGATTTTCTTTACTCCACTGGGCATTCCCAATTTCTCCTATCAGATATCCAAGTAGAAAAAGTGCAGATTGTTCTTCTCCATATCCCATTTCTTCAATATACTTTTTCATACCTTCGGAAAGTAAAGAAGTATCTATGTTATTCATATTATCACCTCCTCTTTGTAAAAGTTTTAGTTTCTTTAAATAGAGCAAAAGAAGATTTGCCTCTAATACCGAATAAATTAATCCAGTATCAGTATCTTTTGGCTTTTTTATATTATAACTATCAAATTTCCCAAATCTATAAACACCTATTAGGTCAACAAACTGTTTAATTAAAAATTTGTAAGATATAGATTTTGTTGAAAAAATAGCATCGTAGAAATCTAATACTTTCTTATAGTCCCCTATTTCTTGTTTACTTATCCTCACTGGAAAAAGATAATACATTCTTTCTAAATTCAAATACCATCTGTTATCTTCCCCAAAAATTTTTTTTGCTATTTCATATATTTCATTTTCCTTTTCTTTTAAAAAATCTAATCTGCTGGGTGGAACATCTAGTATTAGTTTAAGAATTTTAAATTCACTTTGATATTTTCTATAATACAGAAGATTTAAAATAAAGTTATTTTTATGTTGCTGAAATTCACTATACTCTTCTAATCTATCTTGAAATTTTCTTAAACCTTCAAGATTTACAACAGAATTCAAAGATTGTTTTATGTATTCTGCCCATTTGTCAAGTTTCTTTATGGGAAATGATATATCTCCAAAAATAAATTGTGGAATTATATAAAGATTTAAACCAACTTTTGTCCTCATCTTATTTTTTATAAAAGATTCCCCAACAAGAATTTTTTTATAACATTCTTCACAAAGAGTAAAATTTTTCAAAAATCCTTTTTCCTCTAACTCTGAAGCAAAACTAATTTTATCTGTTATATAATAACTAAATTTAAATCTCATATCTTTTGTAACTTCTTTTTCTTTTTGACAAAGGAAACATCTCCCTCTAATTGTTTTAGAAAACAACTTTTTTATTAAAGAATCTTCTAAATGTTTTCTATATTCTGGGAAATCAGATATCAGTTGATTATCAATTTTTAAATTGAAAAGTCCTATTTGTTTTTTAGTAAGATTTTTTTCTCTTTTCAAATATTCAAAAATTTCATTTTTAACAGTATTAACTAATTTTTTAGGATTATTATTTACTTCTTCTAATATTTGTTCTATACTTTTAGATGAAATTCTTATTTTTTCTATATCCAATATATACTGATATTTTTTATTCTGTTTACTATGGTCTCCCAAATCGTAATAAAACTTATTTTTCACTTTTTCTAAGAGTTTTTTTAATTCCCCATCAGAAATTGCCTCTATAACATTAGGAATTGTTTGTGATATTAAATATTCCAAATTATTCGTTGTAAACCTGTCTTGAGGATTATTTGACAAAGCATTACCTATCCATAAATATTTTTTAGGTGTATCGTCTTTCATTTCTTCAAAATCAAAGGTTACAGTTTCTTCATCAGTATTAAAATCAATAATAACAATATACTGTTCCTCCCCATTTATTTTTTTAGGTACTTCAACCAAATTTTCTAAAAACTTATCAGGGGAAGTATTAGATAAAATTTTCTCTCCGATTTCTTTAATTGCCTCTATCATTTTTTATTCCTCAGGGGTTTTAAGTTCAAGGTCATTATATTCTAACCATTTAAGAACACGCCTTTTTTCATAATGTTTTTCCCAGAAATTTATTGTTTTTGGATGTAGACCTTTTTTATTGTGGATAACTTTTTTTATGAGATAGTCAGGATAAATTCTAATCAGCCATTTCAGAGATGGAACATCACCATAATCCAATACTCTTTTGATAATAAATGTAGAGTGCTTTTCTATATCTAAATCTTCTTTTCTGACATCCCAGAAGAGTTTTTTTACATATTCAGGAATTGTTTTTTTGTTTTTATTTTCCATTTCCTTTTTTTATTTTAAGATAAATCATGTATTCTGGCAATATCAATCACCCCCTAACTTCCTTTTCAGAAAATAGAAGTAGTTCAAAACAACCAAATCCCTGAGGGTTTTTACTCCCAATACCACAATCATAAGCAACTTTTAAAATTTCTCCTTCTCCTTTTATTTTAAATTTCCCCATCCATCCCTTTATAATTGTCCCTTTATAATTTATAATTTTGAGATTTGAGGTATTAATGTCTATTGGAGTTATTTCAAAATTATTTATTTCAGTTTCTTCCTGATAAATTAGAAAATATTTTTTCTTCAAATTTTCTACAATAAGAGATTGAAATTCCTTTTCTGCTGGTGAATAATAATATGTTTTTTTCTTATTGTTTTCTCCTTTTAATGTAGAATAGACGGTAACAGGGGATAGCATTTTTATTTCATATTCTTTTTTTGAAAAATTAGGATAGAATTGGACTTCTACGCCTTCTATGTAAATAAAGTTATTATTTAAAATAAAGATGTTTTTTTTCACAAGAGTCTCAGCAAAACATTCTAAAATTTCTTCTTTTGGAGAGGATAGTATAAAAGAAATTGGAGGGGAGAAAATAAAATTTTCTTGTTCTTTTCTGAATTTCCCATTTATTCTTGAAAATGTGAAAAGTTTAAAACTTCTTTTTTCATATATATAACCATCTTTGTGAAGAAAATTACTTAAAAAGGTATTTAAATTCCTGTATATAAAACTTTGAAGAATATAATTGTAAGAAATTGGGAGTATAATTTCTTTTTCAGAAAAAAATGTTATATTGAGCCTCATTTTAAAAAATTATACTCTGATAAATTTTTACTTTCAAATTTATGAATTGAGATATACTAAATTTATTATAAAATTTCATAATAACTTTTGACAAATAACCTATTTATGGTCAAGTAATATGAAAATATCCGAAGTATCCTTCGGATATTTCCCTTCCTTTATAAACCTAAAATCCTGTAATATTAATAACTATTTTCTTATCTGATAAAATCTATTGAAAAATCAGGAATTGAAACAGATGACATTTAAATTTTAAATAGTTATATAGAATAGAAAATAGGGAAGAATGTTTATGTATATGAAGGAGAAAGTTATTGGGATAAAAAGAAGAAACAAGCGAGACAATTTTTAAGTTTCCTTTCTTTTATTCTACATTCAGGTGTTTGTAAAATTATGAGAGAAAAAGATATTTTTAAAGATTATACTCTTATAAAACTTCTTTATGAATTAAAAAAATCAAAATAGTAGAGATGGAAAATGGTAAAATATTTTTGACTGAAATTTCTAAAAAACAAAAAGCGATATTTTCCCAAATTCCGCCATAATTAGGCACTAAGTAAGTTTATTATATCATATATTCATCACAGCAACAGGGTTTTTTAACAAAAGTAGATGCTATACCTAACGCCTATATGAACATTATAAGAAGAAAATATGTCTTTATCCCCATTTGAGTTTATACATACAGTAAAAACAATATGAATATCTTAATGTCCAAAAATATGGGAATTTAGGATTTTAAAACTTGAGAAAGAAATTGAAGTTCTTGAAGTCCTGATTATTGATACTAAAGTAGAACACCTATGGCAGAGAGAATTAAGAGACCTGAGCGATATAAAAAATAAATTAGAGATTTGTTTAAGAGTTCTGACAAGCAGAAGTTAGAGAAAAGAATTTATTGTTTTTATATATCCGGAGTAAAAAGAAATTATTATATAACCAACATAAGCAGCAACTATAAGATAAATAACAACAGGAATAACTTTTAATATCTGGTTTATTATAAATTTTGTTTCTTCTTCTGTGTATTGGATAACTTTTTCAATTGTTTTATCCATATTTCCGCTTATTTCTCCTGTTTCAATCATCCCTTTAACTTCATCTGGTAAAAATTGATTATTTTTAATTGCTTCTGAAACAGGTATATTTTCTTTTAATAAAGCAAAATTTTTATCAAATTGTTTCTTTATTGTTTCATTTCCTATAACCTCTGTTGCATCTCTAAATGAACTTATAATATCAATTCCTGCTTTATACAAAATAACAAATGTTTTTAAAAATATAACTACTTGAAAATTTACTAAGATTTTTCCTAAAAAGGGGATTTTTATAATTATTTCGTCTAACTTTTCTCTCAAATTTCTCTTTTTATAAATATCAGGTAGATAACCAAAAACAAAAATACTTCCATAGATAATAATAAAAGGAATAATAATTTTACCCAAAAATGGGAAAAATCCCTTTAAGAAAAGAGTAGGGATGGCAGGAATAATAATTGCTAAATTTAAAAGTATAAATGGATAAGTTAAACCAGAAATAATGTTTCTTCTTATATTTTCAAGAAAAGAAAAATAGTCAGATAGAGAAAGGAGTGTCTCAGGAAGATTTCCTGATTTAATTCCAGCAGAAATACTCTTTATTTCAAAATTAGAAAAGAGAGAGAAATTTTTCATTGCTTCTGATAAATTTTTCCCTTTTGATATCTCTCTTTTTATAAAAGAAACAATCTCTTTTTGATGTAAGGGGTTATTCTTTTCAAGATTGGAAATAGCAGAAATTATATCAAATCCAGAAGAAAGCAAAGAGGATAATCTAAAATAAAATTCTTTTTTCCCAGAAAATATATTTTTTAACAAGAACAATTTTTTCCCTTTTGAAATACTTTTATATAAGAGTTTAAATTTCAAGATTCATTCCATCATATGCAATTATAACATCTGTTTTTGCCCTTTTGCTTATTTCTCCCTGTTTTTCCCATATTTTATTTTTAATCATTGTCATACCAAAATGTGTAATAATTGCCTTTTGGGGTTTTATTTGAGATATTATATCTTCTGCTTCCTGTAAAGAAAGGTGTAAAACATTTTCTTTTTTTTCATATAAAACAGTATTTATAATGAGAATATCACTTCCTTTATATTTTTCTATAATTTCTGGGAAAAAAGCAGTATCCGGGATATAAGAAATAACAGGTATATTTGCGCTTTTTAATTTAAATCCATATGTTTCTACTCCATGTTTATGTCTTACAGGTATTTCAAATTTTATATCTTTTAAATTATACTCTTTTCCCTCTTGTAAAATTTCTATTTTTTCAGGGAAGTTTCTTATGTATTTTAATATAACAGGGTCATTTGAGATAGCATCCAATGGAGTAAAAACAATTCCTTGCTTTTCTCTACCTCCTTCTGTCATTGCCTCAATCATTAAATTTATTTCACAGGAATGGTCTAAATGTTTATGAGAAAGGTATATTCCATCTAATTTTTCTGGGTGCAGTTTTGGTTTGCTTTTAATTATTCTAAAAAGGCAACAGGGACCAGGGTCAACAATAAAATTTGTGTTATTTATTGAAAACCACATTCCACCACTTGCTCTTAATTGTTTCAACATTACAAATCTTGCCCCTGCGGTCCCAAGGAATTTTATAAATGACATCTTTCTCCATTTCTATTATATTACTTGGTAGGTATTGATGTTTCAAAACTTCCTTCAAGAAATAATGCTAATTTTTTTGAATGAATTGAATTTTTTAATTTTTGTATTGCTTTTGATTCTATTTGTCTTATTCTTTCCCTTGTTAAATTGAAATAATCTCCAACTTCTTCTAATGTTCTTGAATATCTTTTTTCATCAAGACCAAACCTTAATCTTATAATAATTTCTTCCCTTTCATCCAAAACCTTTAATGCTTTTTCAATTTCTTCTGCAAGAAGAGATTGTTTTACTCGCTTTAATGGATTGGGACTCTTGTTATCTTCTATAAAATCACCAATTGTTGCTCTTTCTTCATCTCCAACAGGTAAATCAATAGATATAGGGTCTGGTCTCATAGACCTTCTTATATTTTTTATTTTCCCAACAGGTATTTTCAGTTTTTTTGCAATTTCTTCATCTTCTAATTCACCATTATTTCCTTGATTAGATTTTGCTTCTAATTTTTTCAGTTTATTTATTTTTTCAATCATATGGACAGGAATTCTTATAGTAGATGAATGGTCGGCAATTGCTCTTGTTATTGCCTGTCTTATCCACCATGTTGCATAAGTACTGAATTTAAAGCCAGTTTTATATTTGAATTTTTCAACTGCTTTCATAAGTCCAATATTGCCTTCTTGAATTAGGTCAAGAATTGAAAGTTTAGGATTGTTATATCTTTTTGCAATATTTATAACAAGACGAAGATTTGATTTTATCAAGAGTCCCCTTAATTCATTTAGTTGTTGACAACAATTCATGTATTGAACCTGGGAGATTTTTTTTCTTTTTTTCATTTGATTTATTTTTTTCTTCATTTCTTCAATACCTTTTGCAAGCTCAACCTCTTTTTCATGAGTTAGAAGAGAATAACTACCAGCAATTTTCATATATGACCTTAAAGCATTTTTTGCTTCCTCAGTATCAATTATTTTTTCTTTCTCAATAGAAAAAGGTTCTTTTTCATCAATATCAATATCCCAGTGGTCTAATTCATCAAAAAGATTATCTATTTCTGACTGGTCTGTTATATCAATTGGTAGGATATCATTTATTTCTTCTAATGAGAGATGTTTTTTCTTTCTTCCTAATTCAATTATCTCAGAAATTTTTTTCTTTTGTTCTCCTTTAGAAAGATTCTTCTTATTTCTTCCCATTTTACCTCCCTTTTTGCAATTGATATATTATTGTTTGTATTTCTTCTAATTCATTTTTTGAAGGAGAAGGACCCTTTTCAAATATTTCTTTTTTTCTCTTATTGAGGGTTTCCTTTAAAGATATTTCTTCTACTTTCTTTAAGCAATCATCAAAAATTTTTCTTTTTTTATCTTCTGAGATAAGATTATCTTCAATTGCAACATTTGAAATAAGATTTAAAATCTGCTCATCATCAATTATTCCTATTATATTTGCAACAGTTGGTTTTATGTTTTTGTTTATCAATATTTCAACTGCTTCAACAACTTTTTTTAATTTTTCTGTCAATTTCTCTTTTTTCTCAATTATTTGTTCTAAATATGTCTGGTCGTTTAAAATAATATCAAGAAGATAAATTTCCGCATTTGGTTTAAGAGGTTTTTTTTGCACTGGTTTTATTTCTTCTTTTGATTGGCTGTTTTCTTCTACATATTTTTCAATTGTTTCTTGTGGGATAGATGTTTTTGATGATAGATATTTTATATATTCTTCTTTTTCAATTTCATCAGGTATAACAGATAATAATTTACTTATTTCTTTTATAATAATGGATTTTCCTCTTGGAGAATTTATATCAAAATTTTTACTTTCATTGGTAATCATAAAATCAATAAAGTTTTGAGAGTTATTTAACAATTTTATAAATGAACTTGTACCAAATTCATCTATAAATTTATCAGGGTCAAAACCAGTTGGAAGAGGGCATAACTTTACTTCAAATCCGCTTTTCAGAATATTTTCAAGTCCTCTAATAGATGCATTTATTCCAGCAGTATCAGAATCAAAAACAAGTAAAATTTTATCAGTGAACCTTTTTAATATATTTAAGTGTCCTTCTGTTAAAGATGTTCCCATAGGTGCAACAACATTTTTTATGTTATTACTCAATAGTTTTAGAACATCAAAATATCCTTCAACGATAATTGCATAGTTATTCTCTTTTATTGTTTCTTTTGCCCAGTTTATTCCATAGAGAGTTCTGCTTTTATTAAAAATTATATTTTCTTTTGTATTTAAATATTTTGGCAGACCATTTTCTTCTATTGTTCTACCACCAAAACCAACTATATCATTATTGGTGTTTATTATAGGAAATATTATTCTATTGGTGAATACATCTTTTTCTCCATTCTCTGAAATAAGACCACTTTTTATGAAAACATCTTTTGCCAGAGAATGTTCATTTATTTTTTTTAAGAGAAAATTTCTATCATAAGGAGCATAACCAAGAGAAAAATTTTTTATTGCTATATCATCAAAATTTCTATTGTACAGATATTCAGATGCCTGTTTTCCCTGGGAAGAAAAAAGTACCTCAGAATAAATTTTTAAAGCAAACTCATTTGCTTTTACTATTTCCTGTTTATCTTTATTTGAAATTTGTTTTGTTTGAAAATTTATTTCTATACCAACTTCTTTTGCAATTTTGACAACAGATTCCGGGAAAGAAATATTTTCAATATTCATTATAAACTTAAAAACATCACCACCTATTCCACATCCAAAACAATGGAAAATTTGTTTTTCAGGATTTACAAAAAAAGATGGGGTTTTTTCTGTATGGAATGGACAAATACCTCTATAATTCTTACCACTTTTTTTAAGATTTACATATCTTGAAATAATTTCAACAATATCAACTTTTTCACTTACCCTCACAATCTCTTCTTGTGAGATATATCCTTTCATTAAACTGGTAACCTCCACATTTTTCCTTGTTATACCTTTGTGTTTTTTGAGTGTCAATAGTTAGGCGGAATTATCCCAGACATTTGAAAAGTTTAACCATTGAGATGGGTAGGCAAGAATAAGTTCTTCAATTATATTTGCCCCTTTTTGAGTTAAAAATTTAATTTTCTCTTCTTCTGTCAAATTTGAAGGTGGCTTTTCTATTTCCCTGAAAAACATTCTATAATTTTTCCCTTCCATAATTAAAAAACCTGCAATGTATTCGGCTTTTGTTTTAATAAATAAAGTTGCAGGACCTCTCGGGAATAATACATTTTCTCCCATGAATTTCACATATATTCCCTTTTCCGTAAATGGTCTATCCCCAAGTATTGCAAGAACCCTGTTTTCTCTTAATGCTTTTATTATATGTTTTGGATTACTTCCTGTAAGTATTACATCCACTCCTTTATCTTTTCTTCTTTCAACATAAATTTTTGTTACAGAAGGGGATAGATAAGGAATAGCAATAGCACTGACTTTATATCCAAGAATTGAAGCAACAATACCAGCAAGTTCCCAGTTTCCAATATGAGCAGTTAAAGCAATAACTCCTTTACCTTTTTCAAGACATTTATCAAGTAGATTGAAATTTTCTAAAAAAACCTTATTTTTAACAACTTCTATATCCCATTTTGGTATATTAAAAAAATCAGTCATATATTTAGCAAAATTCAAATATGCTTTTTTGGTTATTTTTATAACATCATAACTTTTATAATCAATTCCAAACTTTTTTTTTCTATATGCAAGTGTTTTTTTTATATTATTTCTGACAGTTTTTCTTAAAGAGGGAAAAAAAATATATCTTAATCTTGCGATTTGTTCAGCAATGAAATAAGCAACTTTTAAAGGCAAATGAATACCTAAAAAACAACAAAATTTGTAAATTAAACAAAACATTATAGTCCTCTTCTTCCTTCAATAGATTTTTTTATTGTTTGAAGGTCAACATATTCAATTTCTGCCCCAACAGGTAGGCCATAACCAATTCTTGAATGCGGGATATTCAATTTCTTGAGGATTTCAGATATATAAGCGGCAGTATCTTCTCCTTCTTTTGTTGTACTCGTTGCAATTATGACTTCTTTTGTCTTTTCTTTTTGAACTCTTTCAATAAGTTGCGGAATTCTTAAGTCATCAGGGTCTGTTTTATCAAGAAAGGAAATTCTTCCCCATAAAACATGGTATTTCCCTTTGAAAGATGCCTTTTCAAAAATTACCAGGTCTTTAATATTTTCTACAACACATATTATATTTTCTCTTGTTGTATCTTTACAGACATTACATATATTATCTTCAGAAAGATTAAAACAATTCTGACATATTTTTATTTTCTTTTTCAGGTTGGCAAGGTTTTCTACAAAATTATCAATGAATTCATTATCACCTGTAATTAAAAAATTCGCAATTCTTTCTGCACTTTTAGGTCCTATACCAGGTAATTTTGAAAAATTTTCAATAAGTTTTTCAACAATTTCAGGATAGTATTTCATTGGTTATATTTAGGCACAAACTTTTCAACAATTGCAATCTTTTTCCATTTGTCCAAAATTTATGATTTTCTTAACTACCTTCTTTTTAAATTTCAATGGCACTGCTATAACAAGGGTATTATAATTACCATCTTTTGATATATGCAAACCATCCGTCTTTTTAACATAAATGTTTTCAGGAGCATAAATAAATACTGTTCCACTTTCCCCTTTAGGTCTTTCAACTGTAAAACAGCATTCCATTTTTTTAGAATTATATTCAAAATCCTTAATTTCCATTTCCCCCATCATAATATGCATATCTGTTCCAAGTATTACTGGTTGTTCTTTATCTTTTACAAATCTCAAAACTGTAACACTTTCTTGTCGGACATTTATATCAATATTATCTATTCTCTTGCCTTCAAACTTTTCATTCCAGAAATCCCACACTAAATAACTTTGTCCTTTTTCCATTCCAAGAGTTTCAAAAGGCACTTTTATATTTTTAGGAACCGGGTCAAAATTGTATATTGCAAGAACTTTATATTCACCCCATGGTTTAACAATAGAGCGTAAAAATAATTTTGGATAATCAGGTGAAACAGATGTAAAAAGGTCTACAGGAAAACCAATTTCTTTACTTCTTGGTAATGTTTTTTTAATAATGTTTAATCTTTCTTCACTAATATTACGAATATCATCACCTAATATTGTTGGTCCACCACTGAATGCGTGAATAGTAGCATGTATTTGTGCGTGAGTAAGTGGGATAGGTTTATCTACTGTAAGAAGATTTGAAGAGTCAGCAATGTAAAATTTCCGGTGTGTGAAATAATTGGCTGCCTGTGAAAGCAATGCTTCTTTAGGTCCTGTCCAGAAATCACATTTGTTAATTACATAGGAAGCAGGATAAAAAAAGGACTCTTTATTAATATCCCTTCCTTCTCCAAAATCATTACCAACACGAACTCCATCAAGTATTCCTGCATTGTGAAGTTGAGGACCTGTAGAACTTAACAAATATGTGTCTTTCCCAGCAGCTTTTTTTAATATTTTAAGAGCATTTGTATATACCTCTGGACCTGCTACGAGTTTTTTATTAAAATGTTTTTTATAAGGAAAACGATGAATATTGCCTGCTCCCGCTTCAAGAAAATCCACCATATAATACCTTATTCCCCATTTTCTATATGTTTTAAAAACATTTTTAAGAAATTTTATTGTTTTTGGATGAGATGGGTCAAGAGCGTAAATACAAGGACGCTCTTTCTTAGGTAATTTACCTGCATCTCCGTGCCTCCATTCTTCACAAACTATCATTTTTTCACCTTCAAGATTTTGTAAAATAGCATCTTCCAACTCTTTCAATAAATCCGTAAGGGAACTACAGAGATAAAATGGTGCTATCCAGAAACCAGGCAAAAATCCTTTACTACGGACCATCTTTATAAATTTTTTCCTACCACAAGGAATATGCTTATAATTCCATTTAAGCCAGTTACCAGGTAGACCGCCTTCAAAATTATGCATACTTGTCCATAAATATTTAAATCCAAATCCAGCAAGGCGTTTATTTATAGCATTAAGATTTTCAGAAACAACTTTTGCATAATTATCTTTCCCATCAAATATAGCCCAGGCACAACCATTAAATCCTAATGGAGTATTTTCCCAGATGTCCGGTTTTATTATATCTTTTACTTTATCTGCCCAGTTTTCAAGTTGTGTATAAGGATTATCACCAACTATTATACGAAATATCTCTGTGGATGTTGATTTACCCGGTGCCAGTTCCCATCCTGCAAAATCACAATATGCTTGCAATCCATCAAGACCATGGACTGACCTTTTAACTACAAGTTTGGTATTGCACCTTTGGAAAGTCAGAAAAGCACCTTGGAGAGATAAATTCTTTGTATTATTGCAGAATTGAACTATTACTTGACTATTTTCAGGCATTTCGGGGTCATCTATTCTATAAACTTTCTGCCCATATATTTGTAATGGAAAAACAGCAACTTCATCTTGTTCATTCCTAAATCCTTCAATTTTAGTATCCAATAAAAATACTTTACCAAGTTTAACTGCTCTCTTACCATAATTCATTATTTTTGATTCAATAACCTGTTCTCCATTACTTTCCTTAAAAAATATCTCCCACTCAATATTTTTTTCTGGAAACTTACAATGCAAAATAAAATTAGATTTATCCTTAATTGAAATTTCTGAAGATACACTTTTAAGGATACCATCATCAACATCAAGAGACATCAAACATTCCTTAAACAAAATCTCATTTAAACAAAAACTTATAAGTCCATTTTCAATTTTAACCATTTTTTCTTGTATTATTAAAAAGGTAATTTAAAAGAACCTAATTGAGACCCGACTTCTGTTGCCATCCATTTTTCAACTTCTTTCTGACATTGAGAAAATGTTTTTTTAATAATTTTTTCAATATATGCTTTATTTTCCTTTTTTAAAATATCTTCTTTTATTTCAATAGATATAAGTTCCATCTTTCCATTAACTTTTATTTTAACTTCATCATTTGGAGATGATGATTCAAATATTTTAGACCTCATAAGTTGTTCAATTTTATTTGCCTGTTGTTTTAATTGTGCTAATTGTTTTAAGTTATCAAACATTTTTTATTCCTCCTTTTCAATTATTTGTCCATTGAATTCTTCAAGGATTTTTTTTACATCTTCATCTTCAATTATATTTTTTTTTGTATCATTTTTCAACAATGTCTCAATCTTTATGTTTTTCCCTGTTAATTTACTTATTATTTTTTCAATTTCTTTTTTATTTTCATCAGCCCTTTTTTTGTGAAAATTAAACTTTTTTTCATAAGAGATAAAAACAGTATCATTTTCAAATTTTTCAACTTTTCCTTCTCTTATCGCTGCTTCCAATATTCTGCTTTTGTTCTTTATTTCTTTTAAAATTATATCCCAATTTCCAATTATGTCATCTATTAAGTTTTCTCTGCTTTCCTTCTCTATTATCATCTCTTTTGTATCTTTTTTTATTTCCTCTTTTGTTTCTTCTTTTATATTTTTTTCTTTCTTTGTTATTTCAAAAATATCTACCTGTTGGTTTTCATTATTTTTAATTTCTTTTCCAAGAATAGAAGAAAGTTTAAAAAGAAGAATTTCTGATAATAGTATCGGTTGTGTTTCTCTTCTTAATTTTTCTTTAAATTCAATAACAATTGAACTTGCCTGTAATAATTCATCAGTTGTTATATTATCAAAAGAAGAAAAAATTTCTTTTTTTTCTCCACCTTCAATTTTGTAAAAAAGAATATCTCTAAATCGTTTAATAATACCTTCCATTATAAGAGATGGGTCTTTACCCAGTGAAATTAAATTATGTAGAAATACAATAGCATCTTTAACTTTTTTTTCAACTAAAAGTTTCAAAATTTCATCTATCCCTTTTTCATCAACTATCCCTAAAAGTTTTCTTACATCTTCAATTTTAATGTTGTTTTCTGAAAAAACAATCAACTGGTCTATTATACTTAAAACATCTCTTAAAGAGCCATTAGCAAATTCAGAAATTTCTTCTATGGCTTTTTTTTCTATTGTGAAATTTTCTTTTTTGCTAATTTCTAAAACCTTATTTTCTATTTCTTTCAACGTAAGTGGTTTAAAATCAAATCTCTGACATCTTGAAATAATTGTTGGCGGTATTTTTTCAGGAGCAGTTGTTGCAAATATAAATTTTACATATTCAGGTGGTTCTTCAAGCGTTTTTAAAAGTGCATTAAATGCTTCTGTTGTTAACATATGAACTTCATCAATTACATAAATTTTATATCTTGCTTTTGATGGTCTTAAATTTACATTCTCTCTTAATGTTCTTATTTCATCTATCCCCCTATTTGAAGCACCATCTATCTCAATTACATCTAAACTTGTTCCTAATGAAATTTCATTACAAATTTCGCACTTATTGCATGGATTTATAGTTGGACCATTTTGGCAATTTAATGCTTTTGCGAAAACCCTTGCCATTGATGTTTTTCCACTTCCTCTTGGTCCAGCAAAAAGGTAAGCATATGCAGTTTTATTTTTTTCAATTGCTTTTTTTAATGTTTCTACTATATTTTCCTGTCCAACAAATTCATCAAAATTAAGAGGTCTATATTTTCTTGCTAAAACCTTATACATTTTTTCTCCAATAATTTTAAAATTGTTCTTTACATCCTGAAAGTAATTTTATATCATAATTATATAGAAGTGTAAAAATATTTTATGAGAAGTTATATTTCCAGAAATATAATAGGCCTGGTAGCCAAGTGGCAAGGCAGCGGTCTGCAAAATCGCTATTCGCCGGTTCAAATCCGGCCCAGGCCTCTTTCTCCCATTAGGAAAATTATTCTGTTCGGGAAATTGCAAATTTTAAAAGTCGGAATTCCTTGATAGTAAAGAAAATTTTTGACAAATAATTTTAAATCCTTTATCATATTTGAAATTCCTCTTGACAAATTTTTAAAATAGTTTATAAATATATAAAAAACAGAAAGGAGGTGAGAAAAAATGAATAAAGGACAATTGGTAGATGAAGTCGCAAAAGTTGTTTGCTCAAAAAAAGAAGCAGTTGCAGCCGTTGATGCTGTTATAGAAGCAATTAAAAAGGCGTTGAAGAAAGGAGATGTTGTTACATTGGTGGGATTTGGGACATTTAAAGTAGCAAAAAGAAAAGCAAGAACAGGAAGAAATCCTCAAACAGGTGCAACAATTAAAATTCCAGCCAAGAAAGTTCCTGTTTTCAGACCAGGAAGTGAATTGAAAGAAGCAGTAAAGTAAAATTGAAATGAAGAAAGCGGACTTTATTCTAAAAAGTCCGCTTTCTTTTTTAACTTATTTCTTTTCATCTTTGCGAAAAGAAATTATAGCAGAAGTTACATCTGCTCTCGTTCTCTCAACAATTCCTCTCATATAATCAATCTGTCTTCTTAATCCTCTTGTTAAAGCATCTGTATATTGAAATTCCAAAACAAAATAATAAATTTCATCAATTATTTCAAGATATAATTCAATTTCTTCAATTTCTCCACTTCTTATTTTATCAAGTATATATCTTCTTATTTCTCCTGTACTTTCGCATAAACCATGTAAAAAACTTTTTACATCAAAATCATCTTTGTTAAATTCAGGAATTTTTTTGTCTCTTATGAGATATAAAGTTATAAGTGCTTCTATTATTTCTTTTTCAGCAGAGTGAAGAAAACCAGCATAATATATTTCTGGGAAATTAGATAATAATTTTTTTGCTTTTTTAAGGATTTTAAGTCCATTTTCTATTTCTTCTTCTGCCTCTTTTATTTTTCCCTGATGGATTTCTTTAACTGATTTAAATGCACTTCTTCCTATTTCTCTTACCAGTTTCAAAGTTTCTTCTCTCACATTATCCTGTTGTTCAAAAAAATCCCTAAATTCATTTTCCAATTTTTTCAAATTAAGTATTTTTTCGTAGTTCATAATAGTTTTTTAATTCCTCCTCTATTTTCTTTTTTTTACTATAACTTATTTTTTTTTCTATTGGACCTTTTGGCTTATTATTTCCTTTTGGATTTACAGTATTCAGAAATGTATCAACTGACATAACATTACATCCAAAAAGTTTAGATGATATTTGAACCTGTTTATCATCTGAAACAACTGTTATTTCTTCATTTCTTTTTCCTTTTTCAAGTATTTTTTTAATATATTCATCTGCTGTTATCTCACCAGAAAAGAATGTTTTTATTCTTTTATCTCTTAAAAAAGGGAAATCAGATGTATTAAAACCATCCAATACAACAGAAAAAATTACAGATAGATGGTTTGCTTTATAATTATCAAGGATTTGATAAAGTGACAATTTCCCCTTTAAGTCCCCTTCTTTCCCTAAATATGAACTTTTAATAACATTATAACCATCAATTAAGTATTTCATTTTTTAAACTTCCCAGAGTGCTGTTTATAATTTATGCACATATGCACAAAGCGAGTATTTCAGCGTCCACTGGTATTGTAGCGGATTAAAAGTGTAAAATGTAAAACGAAAAGTGCAAAACGAAAATGTAAAATTCAAAACTGACAATAGAAAAAAATTTAAAATTGTTTCGTTTTAAATTTTAAGTTGTAGTTTTAAATTTAGCACTTTAAATTTTAAGTTTATACTCTCTACTCACTACTTTCTAATCTGTTAACATTCTCTTTTATTACTTTTATACACTTATCACATAAGTCAGGAAATTCAGTATTTCTCCCTACTTCTGGAAAATATCCCCAGCATCTCTGACATTTTTTATAATCTGTCTTTTCAACAATTATTTCTTCTTTCCCTTCTATAAAATTAACTTGAGAAACCATTAAAAGTTTTTCTATATTCTGGAAACTTTTTAAAAACTCAATTTGTTCTTTTTCAGTTTTTATTGTAACTTTAACTTCTAAACTGCTACCTATCAATTTTTCTTCTCTTTTTTCTTCTATTTTTTTCAAAATATCTTTCCTTACCTGAAAAAATTGTTCCCATCTATCAAGCAATTTTTTATCCGGTTCCCCTAAATCTGGCCAGGTGTTAAGGAAAATACTCTCTTTGTCTTTCCATTTTAAAAATTGATATGCTTCTTCTGATGTAAATGAAAGAACAGGTGATATAATCATAAGAAGAGATGAGAGAATTTCTAAAAGAACCTGTTGTGCTGTTTTTCTCTCTTTTGAATTTTTACCATAAGTGTAAAGTCGGTCTTTAAGATAGTCAAGATAAAAAGAAGAAAGAGAGATATTACAGAAGTTATTTATTTCTTCAAATCCCTTATTGAAATTAAATGAATTGTAATAATTATCAACTTTTCTGACAACTTCTTTAAGTTTGTTGATTGCCCATCTATCAACTTCAAAAAGATTGTCATACTCAATTTTCTCTTCAATTTCAAAATCATATAAATTACCAAGTAAAAATCTTATTGTATTTCTTATATTTCTATATGTTTTTGAAAGATTTTTTATAATTTCTTCTGATATTCTAATATCTTTTTGATAGTTCTCACTAACTGCCCATAATCTTAATATTTCAGCACCATATTTT
>Ga0208825_1001003_pt1 | contig 23554 bp, 19 predicted proteins | sample AD_UKC113_MetaG_FD_184450 | JGI IMG/M metagenome (GOLD analysis project Ga0208825, IMG submission 184450) | Active sludge microbial communities of municipal wastewater-treating anaerobic digesters from Hong Kong - AD_UKC113_MetaG (SPAdes)... | ecosystem: Engineered > Bioreactor > Anaerobic >...
ACGTCCGGTCATCCACATCGGCTTCATCTTTATGATCTGTTTATATGCAGGGCAATCCTTGTCGTGCTGAACCGGCAGATAACCTATGCTCGAGAGGAACTCGTTAACAATCTCCCCCCCGGTGAAAGTAAAAGTCTTCCTGAACAGACTTACCCATTCCTCCAACGTCTTCGGATGATTTGTCTCAAGCCATTTATTGAAAGAGCCGTATTCCTTCTGAAGGTCAAGGATCACCTTGGCGTTCAGTATTGCAGCGTTTATCTTTCGTCTGTTACGGATAATGCCGGAATCGGCAAGCAGTCTTTCAATATCCTTTTCTTTGAAAGCGGCCACCTTTTCTATATCCCAGCCGCTGAAAGCCATGCGGAAAGCTTTTTCTTTCCTTAGGATTATTTCCCATTTCAGCCCTGCCTGGTTTATCTCAAGGACAAGTCTCCCGAAAAGTTCATTATCGTCGTGTAAAGGAAATCCATAGTGATTGTCGTGGTAGTTCTTGTGAAGATCCCGTTTCTCACCTGGAGGAAGCGACTCAATATACTGACAGTAAGTCATATTATAAGATTAAGTAAGATATTTATTGCATCCGCAACAATGTGTTACAATGACGTTCAACATTTTTCAGACTTTTCTCCCGATAAAGAACACATACCCATAATACTCCTTGTATTTTATGTATAGTTGTGCTTCACGTTGTTCTGAGGCAATGAAACTGATTGCAGCATGGTCGCCTTCATGTTTCCTGAGAAAAGCTTTTTGTGCTTCAGCCTGGGGGGCGTAGAAGTTTTCGGTCCAGCAACTGTCGGGCAGAATAAAATGTGCAACCGGAATAAAACCCGATTTTTGCATAATGGCAACCTGGTTTGGGATGGTATCGATTCCCGGATAGGCATCTGTCCAGAACCTGTTAATCTCCTCCGGCCGGTTTTCACTGAACCACGACACTTCGGTGACAGCTACAAAGCCTCCGGGCTTCAGAAACTTTCTCCAATAGGTCAGGCCCCGTTCAAATCCTATATTATATATCGCCCCTTCCGACCAGATCAGGTCTAATTCTTCCTCACCGAACGGGAGGTCATCCATCGATCCCACAATACCTTTTACCCTGTGCCCCAGGTTCAGTTTCGCGGCATTGGCATTGAAAAGATCCACAAATTTCGGAAACAGATCGATCCCGGTGATATGTCCTCCGGTATGCCGGGCCAATACCATTGTCTGGCCTCCGGTTCCGCATCCGATGTCGGCGATTGACGATTCGGATGAAAGGTTTTTGACAAAGCTTAATGCCTTTAAGGTCATCTCCGGGCTTCCCGGTCCCTGCCGTTCAAGGCCTGAGAAATATTCACAGATCAGGCCGAAGTCGAAGTCGTGAATTGATTTGTTCCCGTTATCCATTGAAGTTGTTTTGTTATGCAGGTAAAACATCTGAAGAGGAATCTTGAAATATACAATTCCTCGCGATACAATGTCGCAGAATGCTCACATTTTATTTTTCAGAAAGTTGTTTGAAGTGTAGATAAATGTGTGGATTATTTGATTATCTTTGCTCCCTTATTAACAAGGTGATTTCCAAGTAGCGTTTTCACGCATTTAATCCAGTCTGCATTTGAGTACATTTCAGCCGGGATATTAAATAAATCGCTCCCGGATATGCACCACAAACAGAATAAATGATACAATTTGAAGAAATGGGATTTACTCCCGGCATCCTTAAAGCTGTTAAGGAACTTGGTTTTGAACATCCTATGCCTGTGCAGGAAAAAGTCATACCCCTGATGCTGGGCACAGAAAATGATATTATAGCTCTTGCACAGACAGGAACCGGAAAGACAGCTGCATTCGGCCTTCCGCTTGTCCTGTCGGCCGACCCGGAAATTAATTCAACACAGGCACTGATTCTCTGCCCCACCAGGGAACTATGTATCCAGATCACCGGTGATCTTGCTGATTACTCAAAATATACAGGCAACCTTAGGATACTGGCAGTATATGGCGGTTCGAGCATAGAGAACCAGATAAGGGAACTGAAAAAGGGAGTGCATATAATAGTTGCCACCCCCGGCCGGCTTATCGACCTTATAGAAAGAAGGGCAGCAAGGCTGAACAATGTCCATACTGTCGTTCTTGATGAAGCGGATGAAATGCTCAATATGGGGTTCCTCGACAGCATAAATGAGATCCTTGAGGAAGTGCCGGAAGGAAGAAGAACGCTTCTCTTTTCAGCAACCATGTCGCCCGAGATAGCATCAATTGCCGGAGAATACATGAACAGTCCGAAAGAAATAACAATCGGTACCAAAAACTCTTCGGCGGAAAATGTAAGCCACAATTATTACCTTGTACATGCAAGGGACAAATATAAGGTACTGAAACGCATTGCTGATTTTGAACCTGATATTTACTGTATTGTTTTCTGCCGCACCCGTAAAGAAACCCAGGAAATTTCATCAAACCTGATCAATGACGGCTATGATGCAGATGCCCTGCACGGAGATCTGTCGCAGGCTCAGCGCGACGCGGTGATGCAGAAATTCCGCCAGAAGAACCTCCGGATACTTGTTGCAACCGACGTGGCTGCACGGGGATTGGATGTTGACGATCTGACGCACGTCATAAATTACAGTCTGCCTGACGATCCGGAGGTTTATACACACAGGTCGGGACGGACCGGAAGGGCTGGGAAAACAGGTATTTCGATAGCTCTCGTCCATCTTAAGGAAAAGAATAACCTCAATAAAATTGAACGTCTTATTAAAAAGGCATTCAAGCCGCTTCCCATCCCCACCGGGACGGAGATCTGCGAAAAACAGCTGTTCAACTGGGTCAGTAAGATTGAAAATGTCACCACCGGCCATAAGGAAATAGAAAAATACATCCCCGGAATCAGGAAAAGATTTGATAACCTCAACAGGGAAGAGCTTCTCAGAAGAGTTGTCACACTGGAATTCGAACGGTTTCTCGACGATTACCGCAATGGTGACGACCTTATTGCACCGGTGCCCGACAGATCATTCGGATCCGAAGGGAAAAAAGGGAAGAAATCACGCGAACATTTTGACGGGGACTATACAAGGTTGTTTATAAACAGGGGGAAGTCAGACGGTTTTTATCCGGAACAGTTAATTGACCTGATAAACCAGAATACAAGAGGTTCACAGATACCTATCGGAAAGATAGATCTCATGAAGGATTTTTCATTTTTTGAAGTCGGATCCGAACATGCAGATATGCTTATAAGAACACTTCATAACAAGCAATATATGGATAACCGGCTTGTCCTTCAGAAGGCACTGGAAAAATCGGATAAGAAAGACAGGACAGGCGGGTTCCGCGGGAAAAAGCATTCAAAACGACCTGAAAAAGGAAAGAGCTTCAAAAGACAAAAAACCGAAAGGCATTTTTACAACCAATAAATGAATTGCCTTTTCAGTGTCAGCCCCGATACGGCATGATCATCCTAATCCCGGGAATTTAATACCGTATCTGGAAGCAGTTTCCACTATTCCCTTTACATCGGGCGGGCCCTGGGGACGCGGTGGAACCGTGTAGGTTTTTGCTGGTTCGCTCATTTCCCTGAAATATTCTTCAAATCCTCCGGGCGACAGATGAATAAGTACCTCAGCCTGTTCGGTCTGAACCTGAAAAGAATGAAGTATGTTCCCCGGGAGAAACACCCAATCACCTTTTTTGGCCTTAAAAACCTCATTGCCAACATTATAAATAATCTCACCGTCGAGCAGGTAGAACGACTCATCTTCCCTTGTATGAATATGCGGCGGTGGCTCAAGGCCTTTGATCTCTATCCCGTGAAGAAGGGCAAATGATCCGCTCGTATCTTTGCTTGTGACAAGGAAACTCATAAGATGACCGATATACCAGTATGAGTTCTTCAGCACCGGGGCTGCCATCCTGGGCGAGTTTTCACCTGATGACTCTTCTGGTTTCAGGGAAATTGCATCGGCAATCGGGGCAATACCTGTGGCAGTAAGTCCGAAAATGAAAGATTTTCTATCCATGGCAAAACTATTTAATGGTCTGGCCATATATAACAATTAGCCGCACGGAAGGTTTAATATTGAAACATACCATTGACTGTCAAAGAAGTATCGTTGTATTTATTTGATCTTCACCGGTCTGATCATATTTTCCGGAGCCAGGATCTGATCGAGCTTTTCCTTTGAAAGAAGACCTCTCTCAAGGACAAGTGAATAGACACTCTTTTTGTTGTCGAGGGCATCTTTTGCGATGTCATTAAGGTCCTGATAGCCAATCCATGGAACCAGGGCTGTTATAAGCCCGATGCTGTTCTGAACAAGATCACGGCATCTTTCCTCATTCGCAGTTATGCCTTCGATACAGCGGTATCTGAGAGTATTCATGCCGTTAATGAGCATTTCGACCGATTCGAAGATGGAATGTACTATTACAGGTTCAAAAACGTTAAGCTCGAGCTGCCCTGCTTCCGAGGCCATGGTTACGCTAAGGTCATTCCCGATTACCTTGAAGGCGATCTGGTTTACCACCTCGGGAATTACGGGATTTACCTTGCCCGGCATTATTGATGATCCGGGCTGCATGGGCGGCAGGTTTATCTCGTTAATACCTGCCCTGGGGCCGGATGAAAGAAGTCTGAGATCATTGCAAATTTTCGAAAGTTTTACCGCGAGTCGCTTTACAGCAGATGAATACATCACGAAAGCGCCTGTATCCTGTGTGGCCTCAACAAGGTTGGACGAAAGAACCAGTTTAAGACCTGAAATCTTTCGCAGGTATCTGACAACAAGCTCTGTATATCCGGGTACAGTGTTTATGCCTGTTCCGATTGCGGTGGCACCCATGTTGATCTCGAGGAAAAGCCTTGCATTCTGGTTAAGTCTTTCAATTTCTTCAGCAAGGGTAACTGCATAAGCTTCAAATTCCTGGCCGAGGGTCATAGGCACAGCATCCTGAAGCTGGGTTCTTCCCATCTTGATTATACCGGAAAACTCCTCCCCTTTCCTTTTGAACGAATCAACAAGATTTGTCAGGACGGCTACCAGGTTCCTGTTTGAATTGAACAATGCAATCTTTACAGCTGTAGGATAGGCGTCATTTGTCGACTGCGACAGATTCACATGATTGTTTGGGTGGCAGTATTTGTACTCTCCCCTGTTGTGCCCGAGTATCCTCAGGGCACGGTTTGCTATAACCTCATTGGCATTCATGTTTGTCGAAGTACCGGCCCCTCCCTGTATCATATCCACTGTAAAGTGATTATGAAATTTCCCATACCTTATCTCGCGGCATGCCTGGACTATGGCTTCCTTAATGGTTTTATCAAGAAGGCCCAACCTGAAATTGGCTTCGGCGGCCGCTTCCTTAACAGTGGCCAGGGCTTCAATCAGGGCCGGGAAAAAATTCAGGGTTATACCGGTGATGTTGAAATTTTCGACTGCCCTGAGTGTCTGAATACCATAGTATGACTCCCATGGGACTTCGCGCTGTCCCAGAAGGTCGCTTTCCACCCGTGTCTTTCCCGAGACATATTGTGCCGCAGTATTCATTATCCTGCTGTTTGCATTACGCATCCTTCTCGATACTATGCCTATAATATTTGAAAGTACTTTCAGTGTCGTCGAAGCATTGAAACTGAGAAAATCTTTCCTGACATCGAGAAGGGTTGCCTTTGTCACAGCCATGGCAGAGGTCGAATGAAGCGAATCGGGATCAAGGATGCCCTCGCCAAGAAAATCGCCTTTGCCGAAAAGTGCAAGCCTGACCTTTGCCCCGTATAAATCGGTCTTGAACAATTCGACCTTACCTTCAAGGATAATAAAGATATCCTCCCTTGGATTATTTTCGCTGAAAAGAATTTCCCCGGGTTCGCAATGTTTTTCTTTCATGCTCCGGACAAGCTCACCAAATTCCCTTTCGTCCAGATTTTTGAAAAGCTCAATGTCGCGCAGTAATGGAAGGATCGTATCTTTTTTCATTTTGTTCTGTGTTATTGTGATACAAGGATATCTAATTTCATATCTAAGGTATTCTGAATTTTTGATTTAATCAGAACTGAAAATATAAATGACACGGTTTTCAAGGCATAATTTAATTATTCCTCCTCAGGATGGAAATAAAATGAACAAGCCCGTCCGACAATTGTTAATTTATTAACAGAACTCAGAAACAGCTGAAATGGAATCAGAAAATAATGCAAACAACAGAAAAGTAGTTGTTGTAGGAGCCGGCGCTGTTGGTGCAACATATTGTTATTCACTGGCTCAGAGCGGTCTGGCCGACGAAATTGTGATTATTGACAGAAACACGGATCTTGCTGAAGGACAGGTTTCTGACCTTGTACACGGTCAGCCCTTCTTCCCTACTGTCAGCATCCGTCAGGGGTCTGCAATTGATTACAGCGACGCAAACCTGATTGTCATAACTGCCGGAGCGGCCCAGAAACCAGGTGAAACAAGGCTCGATCTTCTTAAAAAGAATGCCTCCATAGTCGGGGGCATTGCAGAAGAGGTTGCAATGAACAACTCAAAGGGTGTAATGCTGATCGTCACCAATCCTGTTGATGTTCTTACATGGATCGCGCTGAAAAGGTCGGGATGGAATCCCGGCAGGGTGATTGGATCCGGGACAGTCCTCGACAGCGCCCGCTTCAGGCATTTCATCGCCGGGCATTGCGATGTTGATGTTCATAATGTCCATGCGTATATACTTGGAGAACATGGCGACAGTGAAGTGGCCGCATGGTCGATGACACATATAGGTGGCATCCCGATCGACAGGTATTGTCCGCTCTGCGGAGGATGCTCAGGATGGAAGGAAGAGAGGAAAAACATAGAACAGAAAGTCAGGGAGTCGGCATATCACATAATTAATGCCAAGGGATCGACACATTTTGCTGTAGGCCTTGCCCTGGTGAAAATCACTGAATCAATATTGAGGCGTCAAAATTCCGTGCTCACTGTGTCAACCCTGCTGCAGGGCGAATACGGGATCAGTGATGTCTGTCTAAGTCTCCCGGCTGTCGTGTCTGACACAGGCATTGTCAGGATTGTGGCCGGACCTTTATCGGAAAATGAAAAAGAGCTGTTGCAACACTCGGCAAACGTATTAAAGAAATCGATTGCATCTTTAAAAGTACAGGCGTGATGCCTTGAAAGAAAAGGCTGGTGTGATCAGTTCCACCGGGGAACCGTCACATTTCATATTTTCTGGCAACACTCATTACAGCTTCAGTAATTGCTTTGTCTGTCAGCCTCCCCCGATATTTTTCGGTCACATTGAACAATTCCTTTATCAGGTCTTGTTTCAGTGAATATTCATTTGCCTTGTCAAAAGGAGAATCACCGGGCACCCATTCACCTTTCCAGTTGATATGTCCTTCACCTGAATTTGCTGCCATAGATTTAATATTTCGCCGCGAAGCATTATTCCCCGGCTTCCGGCCCTGAAAGTTACAAAATTAATATGAGCCAGGTTAAGACATTATGAAGGTTGCAGTAATTATCTTTACGTAAGAACAATATTACACTTAATTTTGTCATAAATCATTTGGCGGGATACTCTTACCTGTTTCTACTATTTCCCTGTACTATGAACGAAGAAACAATAATCAGAAAAACAGCAGACTATATCAGAGAAAAATTATCAGGCGAAGGTTCAGGCCACGACTGGTGGCATGTTTACCGGGTATGGAAAAATGCAGTTCATATTGCCGGGGAAGAAGATGCTGATCTTAATGTTGTTCAGCTTGCAGCATTGCTCCATGATATTTCAGACTGGAAATTAAATGACGGTGATTGTGAGGCCGGACCGCGATTAGCAAGGGAATGGCTCGAAAAAATGAAGGTTGACGAAGCTCTTGCTGATCATGTCTGCGAAATTATTAAAGACATCTCTTTCAAGGGTGCAGGAGTAAATACTTCTATGCGGACAAAAGAGGGAATGGTAGTACAGGATGCCGACAGGCTCGATGCAATTGGCGCAATAGGAATCGCCAGAACCTTTGCTTACGGAGGCTTTAAGAAAAGAGAGATCCATAATCCAGAAATCAGGCCTGAATTGCATGATACTTTTGAAAAATACAAAAACGGGACAGGTCCGGCAATAAACCATTTTTACGAAAAACTGCTCCTTTTAAAAGACCTTATGAATACAGCCACTGCCAAAAAAATAGCGGAAGGAAGACATTTGTACATGGAACAATTCCTCGAGAGGTTCCATAAAGAATGGAATGGAGAATATTAACCGGAAAGCTCCAGATTAATCCGTGTAATTATCCAGTATGTTCCATAATCAGGTTCCGGCTCAGGTATCCCCTGACAGCATACGGCCTGTTCCATCAGGTCAGAAATGAACCTGGCCCGGGAATGCAGGCAGGACTGAATTTTTAAAATCCAATTGGATTTCGTATATTTAACCAGACCGGTAAATCATAAAGAATATCAGACAATTGTATCATTGTGATCCGATTATTCCGGACCGGCAGAGATTTGCAGATGATTAAGAAATAAAAAACAATATGAAACACAAGGAATCACTGGCCGCGGAACAATGGCATGCATTTCCGGCAGAAGAGGTCTTCAGAGAGCTAAACACATCTGAAAATGGTATCAGACAGGAAGACGCGAAAGAAAGACTGAATTTTTACGGGGAAAACAAATTGCCTGAGAGCAAAAAGGTTACTCTCTTACAAATAGTAATTCGCCAGTTGCTGAATCCGCTGATCTTTATTCTGGTTGCTGCGGCCATTGCATCAACAGCCATTGGAGAAGGGAAAGATGCAATATTTATTTTTCTTGTGATCTTTATTAACAGTGCACTGGGAGCTTATCAGGAATATAATGCAGAGCGTAGTGCCAGCAGCCTTCAGAAGTTAATAAAAATCATGGCAAGGGTAAGAAGGGATGGAAAGGAGAAAGAGGTGCATTCGGAGGAACTGGTACCAGGCGACATTGTACTTCTTGAATCAGGGATGAAGGTGCCCGCGGATATAAGGCTGATTGAGGTATCGGGGTTGGAGATTAATGAAAGTTTCCTTACCGGCGAGTCGATATCAGCCATAAAACAAACCGGATCTCTGCAGGAAAAACTGGGTGTTGCTGAGAGAACAAACATGGCATTTGCCGGGGCCACAGTAATGAAGGGAAGGGGAACGGGAGTAGTAGTCTGCACCGGCGCTGACACTCAGGTCGGAAAGATTTCGCAGGACGTCACAGAGTCTGCTTCAGCAAAACCTCCCCTGGTACAACGCATGGAGAAGTTTATAAAGCAGATCAGCATTATTATCATTGCAATCAGCGTAATTCTGGCTGTTTTGCTGAGGATACAGGGAATGGATCTTACAGCTATCTTCTTTTTTGTAGTCGCATTAGCCGTTTCAGCCATACCCGAAGGACTACCGGTGGCTATGACGGTGGCGCTGTCAATTGCAACAAGCCGTATGGCAAAACGTAATGTTATTGTCCGTAAACTGACTTCTGTTGAAAGCTTAGGCAGTTGCACGGTAATCGCAAGCGATAAAACCGGAACACTGACAGTAAACGAACAAACAGCCAGAATAATTCTTCTGCCCGATGGAACCAGTCTTTCTATAACAGGAGAAGGATACAACGGCAATGGTTCGGTAATGACTTCAGATGGTAAACCGGTTGCAGTTTCAGACATCGAAGAGATATCGAAACTTGCACGAGTCGCTGTTTATGCCAACGAGGGTTACCTCGTAAAAGAAAATGACAAATGGAACTACCATGGAGATTCCATGGATGTTGCCTTGCTGGGAATGAGTTATAAACTTGGAATTGACCCTGAAAAATGGAGAACTGACAAAAAGCCTGTTGGCAAAATTCCTTACGAATCGGAGCGAAAGTTTTCAGCTGCATTCTGCGATCTCCAGGATAAAGTCTTTATAGGCGTTAAAGGTGCCGTGGAGACTGTACTGGATTTCTGTAATTCTATGTCGGAAAAAGGGGTGACAAAAAACATTGAAAGGGAGAAAATACTTGCAAATGCAGAAGGATTGGCCAAAGCCGGATACAGGGTACTGGCTTTTGCCAGTGGGGAATATAAGAATTACCGGAAAAAAGAAACCTATGAGGATCCGGATATCAGCTCACTTACATTCCATGGTCTGGTAGGGTTCATTGACCCGTTAAGGCCTGAAGCCAGGGCATCAGTTGAACAATGCCATGGTGCCGGTATAAAGGTTATCATGATAACCGGCGATCATCCCGAAACAGCCGGAACTATTGCCCGTGAACTCGGTATTGCTGATGACACGACCCCTGTAGTGACCGGAAATATGCTTCTGGAAGCAGGGCCACACGACAGCCCTGCATATGAAAAGCTTGTGGCATCAACTACTGTTTTCGCAAGGATCTCTCCTGCCCAGAAGCTTGAGATAGTTGATGTGCTTATAAGGGAGGGAGAATTTGTTGCTGTTACAGGGGATGGGGTTAACGACGCTCCTGCCCTTAAACGTTCCAATATTGGAGTGGCAATGGGTTCAGGAACGGATGTTGCAAAAGAGGTGGGATCAATGATCGTCCTGGACGACAACTTCAAATCAATCATAGCAGGAGTTGAGGAGGGCCGTTTTGCCTATGATAATGTCCGTAAAGTAATATATCTTCTGATTTCAACAGGAAGTGCAGAAATTATTTTATTCCTGATATCTGTCTTCGCCGGACTGCCTTTACCCCTTTTAGCCGTTCAACTCTTATGGCTAAACCTGGTAACCAACGGCATACAGGACGTTGCACTTGCTTTTGAAGGCGGTGAGCCCGGAGCTATGAAACGCCCGCCCCGAAAACCTTCGGAGAAGATATTCAACAGCCTGATGATCAGACAGACCATAGTTTCAGGACTAACAATGGGTTTGACTGTTTTTGGGCTCTGGTATTACCTGAATGCCATCACCGGCATGAATGAAAGGCACGCACGCGACCTCATCCTGCTGCTTTTCGTATTCATTCAGAACTTTCATGTCTTCAATGCACGTTCTGAAAGAGTTTCGGCATTCAGAGTGCCGATAAAGAGAAACATAATGCTTGTTTTTGGTGTCATTCTTGCACAGGGTGTCCATATCGCCAGCATGCAGATCCCGTTTATGCAGAACATTTTGCAGATTGAACCTGTTACTTTTAATGAATATATCCTTATCCTGACACTGGCAGTGCCAACAATACTGGTTATGGAGCTATTCAAGTTTATCAACAGGAGATCATAAGAAGCGAAGCATGACGGAACTGGTTTGTATTCTTACCCCCATTTCCGTCATTTCTGTTTTGAGCATCTCAAAAGTCCCGGCATTAAGGGGACGTGAAGCATCCTCAACAAGAGTGGCCGAGAATCCCGACATAACGGCATCCCTTACAGTGTAATAGACACATATATCCGAGGCAAGCCCGCAAAAATGTACATCCGAGATGCCTTTTTCCCTCAGATATCCTGCCAGGCCCGTCGATACCAGGCGCCTGTTGTCATAAAATCCGCTGTAACTGTCGACCTGAGGATCCATTCCCTTACGGAATACTGCAGAAAACCTGTTGGTTTCAAGATCCGGATGGAACATGGCTCCTACAGTCCCCTGGACACAATGGTCGGGCCACAGGACCTGATTTGATCCGGCAAGTTCAATATTATCAAAAGGTTTTTTCCCCGGGTGGTTCGATGCAAAGCTTACATGCTCTTGCGGATGCCAGTCCTGGGTTGCAACAACCAGGTCAAAATATGGCTGAATCTTATTTATGACCGGCACTATCGACTGGCCATCAGGAACTCCAAGTGAGCCGTAAGGCATGAAATCGTTCTGAACATCAATTATAACCAGGGCATTCATATCATGGTTTTTTATTCTCCTCTATCAGCCTGTCACGTTCGTTCCTCAGTTTTTCACTAAGTCCCACCTTGTAGACATGCGGGTTGTTGAAACGCTTGTATTCTCCAGGTAAAAGACCAAGGCGCTCTTTGCTGTAATCCCGAATTTGAGCCAAAGTCCGGGAGCCGCTCAGACGTCTTCCTCCTTCCATCACCTTGATAAGCAGAGGTTCCATTTTCTTATCCCCTGTGAACATCCTTTTGGCAGGGAAAAGAGGATGGTAAATAACATCGACATCCTTCTCGTGTGCAAGAGTCACTGCATCGGCTCCGGTAAAACTCCCGTCTTTTTCGAGTATCCTGAATACCTGCTTCCTGTGAGGCAAAGTAATCTTGGTTACGTTCTCCGACAGTTTAATACGGGGTTTCCCGTCAGCAAAAGCCAGCTTGTAAACACCATCCAGGGAAGCATCAGGATAACCTGTAACAAGACATGTTCCGACCCCGAAAATGTCAATTGGGGCCTTCTGTTCTATAAGACTCTGGATGATATATTCATCCAGCTGGTTTGAAACAGCTATTTTCACATAATCCAGACCAGCATTGTTTAACACCTCGCGGCTCTTTCTTGACAGATATGCAAGGTCACCGCTGTCAAGCCTGATACCTTTAAGCCTGTGCCCATTTTCTTCCATCTTTTTTGCCGTAATGACAGCATTTGGAAGTCCGCTGTTCAGCGTATCATAAGTATCCACAAGTAAAACACATTCATCAGGATGTACCCTGGCAAAATGTTCAAATGCAGCCAGTTCACTGTCGAAGCTTTCAATATAGGAATGTGCCATGGTTCCGGAAACAGGAATGTCAAAATCGCGTCCCGCAACAACATTGCTTGTTGCATTAAATCCCCCGATAACTGAGGCCCTGCTCGCATAATAACCTCCCGGACCCTGTGCCCTCCGCAACCCAAAATCAATGAGGGCCCGGTCGCCGGCAGCAAGTCTCATGCGGCTGGCCTTTGTCGCAACCAACGACTGAAAATTCAACAGGTTTAAAAGAATAGTCTCTATTATCTGGGCCTCTATTATATCAGCCTCAACCTGTAAAACGGGACGTACCGGAAAGACAAGATCACCTTCTCTGGCAGAATAAATGTTGCCGGTGAACCGGAATTTTTCAAGGAAACTGATAAAGTCGCGGTTAAACCCTTTTTCCTTGAGAAACTCCAGATCGTTTTTATCAAATCGCAGATTTTCAAGGACATCCAGAAGAACCTCAAGCCCTGCAAAAACCACATAGCCACCACTAAAAGGAAGTTTCCTGAAAAAATAATCAAAAACGGTAATGTTGACTTTTTGCCCCTTCATATAATATGCCTGGGCCATCGTTAACTGATACTGATCAGTATATAAACCTGTGAAATTGAACATGGTAAATTAATTGCCTGCCATATTGCAATATTAACAATTTATTGCGCCGCATTGTTGCAATATACTGCCTTAAGATGACATTTTATTACATCGGCTACAATGTAAAATCAGTTTCTTTCAACAAATGACAAGGCCGGTCAGTGACAGTATCAGAGCTGACCATATAAAGCTGTTCAGTCAAGGTTTATGATACGTTGATTCAGTAATACTTCACTGCAACGTCAACAATGCCCCGAATATCCCATCACCCCAGAACCTGCCAAGCGCTTCGGCTCCTTTTTTATTCGGATGAAGATAAAAGGTCCCTGCATTGCCCGATTCCGGAATCAGATCGGTCAGATAATTTTCCCTGAAATAGTCAAATGCCTTTGTATCTCCCATAAGTACCTGTCCGGGATTTGACAGTGCATATTCGGTGACCAGTGCCGTAAGTTCAGGGAAATATGATTGCAGCCGTTCAAGCCCGGCTTTCAGGTATCTCGAACGATTGTATGTGGTCGGACTATACCAAATGGGCTGCTGATAGACGACTTTACATCCGGGGAACTCTTTAAGAAGCTTGTCAGTGATAGCTTTAATATTGAAGTGATATTCTTCAGGATAAAGAGGTGATCCTCTGGGTCCTTCTTCTGCGCTGTCGTTGGTGCCGAGCATTATTGAAAAAACAAGCAGCCGGCTGTTGTCGGTATGAAATTCCCTTACTGCCGAGATGGCTTTTGACAGTTCGCCATCAGGCGTAGGGAGGAAGTTCACTGTCGTATAGCCGCTCTTCCCGCGATTAAGGAACCTGGCCGACTCCACACCCTGTAAAGTTCGTATATATCTGGTTGCAAAGGCAGGAGGAGCATTTTCATCCGGATTATCAAGCTGAACGCCCTGTGTAATACTGTTGCCGATATAGACTATGTCGAGATTAAGTATTGCCTTCTGGCCATTGGAAGGGCTAAACAGAAAAAAAGACAATACAGCTAAAAAGAAAAAGGCCGACTTCTTCATTGTTTAATGTCTTTACCTAAACAAACCGAAAGATAACGGATTTAGTTCATGATAAAAAATACAATTAAACATTGAGGCAGAAAGAAGAATATTTTCCACATTTGGTAATTAATCAAAATAAGTTACAATGCAAAGTGCAGAGAGCATACGAAAGAAAATAGAAATGGAAGAAAGAAAAGAAATCAGAAACGAACCTCCTTCCGGATCAGCAATGATAAAAGTTTCAGACGATTCAAATTCAAATGAGATACTTGTTTTTACATCGCTTTGTAATGTATACAAGGTTCAGAAGAAAGAGCTTACCGACAAGTTCCAGGCGCTTCAGAAAATTGACACTGAACCGGGGGAACGTCCCATATATCTGACAGGCGAAAAGAAATATAAAGGTTTCCTGATCGTCGCATTTGAAAACGGTAAAGTGGGAAAGATATCGATGGACAGCTTCCAGACTGAATATGCAAGAAAAAAACTGAAGAATGCTTTCAATAACGAGTCGCGTCTTATTTTCATTGAACTTATTGAAAATGACATTGATCTTGTTGCCATGAGCAGCATCCGCAAGGTGGTTGTGTTCAACACCTCCCTCATCAATGCTGTGGGAAGCAGGTCCACAAAAGGTGTCCAGGTCATGAAACCTAAGGCAGGCAGCTCGATGATAAAGGTTAAAAGGCTGGAAAACGCGAAACTGGCAGATCCTGAATATTACCGCAAGGGGGAATCGCTTAATGCCATCGGATTTTATCTTAAGCCCGGAGATGAGATCTGATTCCTTCCATGGTGGATGGCGCAATATCATAACCAAACTTAAAAGCTGATCATTAAAAAATCCCAACTATGAAATACATCTGTGCTCTCATCACTGTGACTGATATCAAACGGTCGAGATATTTCTATGAAAACATCCTAAAGCAGGAAGTGATAGCAGACTATGGAAATAACGTTACCTACAAGGGTGATTTCTCCATTCATCTCTCATCGGGTTTTAAGAAACTTATTGACAACAGGGAGATAAAAAATGAAGCCAATAATTTCGAGCTTTATTTCGAAAATGATGATGTTGACGGGATTGCCGGGATGTTAAAGGAGAAAGGTGTACTGTTTGTCCATGGTGTAAGGGAGCAGCCATGGAAACAAAGGGTGATAAGAATCTATGACCCCGACATGCACATAATTGAAATAGGCGAATCGATGGAACATATGGTGATGAGACTTAGAAACACTGGCCTGACACCGGAACAGATTTCACGTGACACAAGTTTGCAGCTTGACCATGTAAAAGATATATTGTCAAAATTCAAAGAATAAGCAAGTAACCTGCCGATTCCATGTTTACCTGAATTTCAGATATGGTTTAGACGTGCTTTAGTCTCTTTCGGCAGAGCCGTATCATTCCTTTATTTCAAGTATTGTTCCTCCAATGAACCTTTTCCCGTTGTTTTTATTGAAATAATATACAACCAGAACATGGGTATTATCCAGGAGGACCGGCCATGTGTAACCAAGATCGGAGCTGCCTCCATCGTCGCGAAGAATAATTTCAGCAGCTGTCAGATAATCAGTACATTCAGAATTCAGTATCCTGGCTCTTATACCATAGGGTTCATGCCTGTAACCATATGTAAGCAGGACTCTTTTATCGGGAAGTTGCAGTGCATTGAGCGGATGTCCCTGAAAACCCATTGATTCCCAAGGGAGAAACGTCTTTCCTCCATCTTTCGAACGGGCTATACAGGCCTGGTCGTTAAATGAGGCTGTCCGCATGAAAGCAACTATGTCTTTGCCGGGTGTCTCATAAAGTGATGTCTCATTAAATGTAACCGAGTCATCAACTGCTATGGGACAGGAATAGTTCCATGTACAGCCTTTGTCGGAAGAAGTCATGAGATGGACAGCGGTTCTTCCGTTCTCCTGTGCCGAGGCAACAGCCCACAGTATACGCCCATCGCCTGCTTCGCACATTGCTCCCCTGTTGAAAGCCGGCAGTTTTTCCCCAAACGGATTATATATAATTTCAGTCGGGACCGAAGGAGGATAAATTGCCGGGCTCCAGCTTTTCCCACCATCCCGGGACCGGGTAAGATAACCTCCGAGAAAGACCGAGCCATTGTTTTGCGAATATGGCTGTTTAAGATTTGGCAAACCCTCGGGTCTGATATACTTCCATCCATAGCTTGAACAAAGCAGTGAACCATCGCTGAGCAGCAACAGGCATGGATCCTGAGAACCTCCAAAGGGATGTGCATAAAGAAGTTCAGGATCTTTTGTCCAGTCAAGACAATCAAGTGATCTTACGCCCACAAGGTAACTGTTATCGTCAACATGCAGGTTCCTGGTTTCTCCCAGTCTGGTTCTGTCGGGAGCTCTTCTGAATGCCACAAGCAATTCCCCGTCAGGTAGTTTTACTACTGACGGAAAGGCACAATAAAACATTGAATCTTCATAAATTACAATGTCACGTATCTTTTTTACACCTGTAATCAGCTCTTTAGTATCCGGGGATCTGAAGGCATCATCATAACTGAATTTTTTAACTGCATTCTCCCCCGTGCATCCGACAAGCAATACAACAACAACGATTAAAAGACATTGATAAGCAATCAGGGGTGTAAGATTCCTTTTCATATTCGATAATTTATTATTTAGTGACACAAACAGTCAATTTACCTTTTCAACTTTTCGTCTAAAAAATGAAGATGGTTAACCACAAATCTGATATCGCTCCAGGTAACCCTGTCGCCAAGAGCCTCTTTTACAGGTCCCATTCTAAGATCATCCTTATCCTGAAACTGGCGGGAAACAAGTTCAATGATCTCACCTGAAACAAATTTTTCGACCGGAATATCGCCGGTTCCTACGTAATGTGACAAATGTCCTTCAATAGTTGTAATGCTGAGATTTCTTTCCTTTGCTATCTGAGGTATTGTCAGTCCCTGGCTGAAAAGGCCGAAGCTGATTTTTTTCGTATCCTGCCTTTCCTTTTTTGGTTTTCTGTTCCCGGCAACGGGAATTTCAGGTGCTTCAATATTCTCCTCACGGCAATATGAAGTGATAAGGTCAAGAAGTTCTTCTCCGTATTTGTCAGTTTTTTTTGCACCCATGCCCTTCACCCGTTTAAGATCAGTCAGTGACTGAGGCAGAAAATTCACCAGTGCGACCATTGTCTTCTGGGGCAGTATCATGTAATGAGGCAGACCGGATTCGTCTGCTTTCCTGTTCCGCCACTCCCTCAACCGTTTTAAAAGCACCTGATTGGCGGCTACACCCGTGGCATCTTCAGCCGAATCTGTTGAACGCTGTTTGACAGGGAGCAGTTCAATCGCGGATTTTGCTTTTGCATCCAGATATTTACCAATGCAAAAACCTGATCTGGATTCGTTAAGGCAGGCCAGCCGGGTTACTCCCTCCTTTCTTGCCCGTTCCAGGGCCTCCTTTACTGCTTTCCTGACAGTTTTGTTATCTGTTTCAACAGAAAATCCGTTCAGGATATCTTTCAGATCAGCTTCAAGCTTATCCGAAAAATAGGCCGCAGCTTTCTTCAACCGCTCCTGAAGGGCAATGTTGGTTTCAATGTCGGCATCGCGGTTCAGCAGAATTCTCATCTGAACCTGAAATTTCTCCGAGACTTCAACAAGGTCTGTTCTGACTGATGATAAAATATCAGACAGTTGTTCACCAGGATTTCCTATTATGGCTTCATTATGCTCCCTTATTGTCTTTATACAATAACTGAGATAATTTGAAAGGGGATTAAAATCGAAGAGTTCCGAAAGCAATTGCCTCTGGTATGCCTTCTTTGACTCTTCAAGCTGGTTTCTGTCAGCCTGTTTTTGAAGGGATTTGCCGACAAATCCTGAAACAACGGGATTATCCCTGAAGCACCGGTTGTTGATACGGCTGCTTAGCACAAGTCCGTCAAGCGACCGGCAACGGCTCAGGGCCACATATACCTGTCCGTGTGCAAAAGCTGAGGCGGCGTCTATAACAGCCCTGTCGAATGTAAGTCCCTGACTCTTATGTATTGTTATTGCCCATGCCAGTTTGAGAGGATACTGGGTAAATGTTCCGATTACCGTCTCTTCAATCTCTTTTGTCTCTTCATTTAGCGTATATTTCATGTTTTGCCATTCCGCCATCTCAACCCTGATATTGAAATCATCATCCGGGCATTTTACGACTATTACGTCGTCTTCAAATGACATAACCCTCCCGATTTTTCCATTGAAGAAAAGCTTATCGCCGGTCAAATCATTCTTCACGAACATCACCTGGGCTCCAGTCTTAAGTACAAGTTCAACAGAATTCGGGTAGGATAGTTCCGGAAAATCATCCTTGATAACGGCTGTAAACGAATGAGTTCTCCCCGGGAGCCTTTCAAGCTTTGAATCATTTATTGCCTGTGCCTGATTGATATGGGTTGTAAGGGTAATATATCCTCCTCCCGAATCGGGGTCAAAACCCGGGATGTATCTTTCATTAAGCCGGTCGAGTGTGTCCTGATCAATATTATTGTCGCGGACCTTATTAAGCAGATCAATGAAGGTCTTGTCGGCCTGCCGGAAAACATGTTTCAGTTCAATTGTCACATATTCAATGCTGCTAAGGGCTTTGCTTTCGAAGAAAAAACAGGAATCATAATATTTGCACAGTATTTCCCTGTCTTCGTCCCTGACAACGGGGGCAAGCTGCTGAAGATCGCCTATCATAAGTAACTGAACCCCGCCAAAAGGCAGATAGCGGTTCTTGTATCTCCTCAGAGCCGAATCAACGGCGTCGAGGGTATCGGCCCTGACCATGCTGATTTCATCGATGACAAGAAGGTCAAGGCTTCGGATAATGTTGATCTTCTCCCGGCTCATTTTGTAACCAGGCGGATCATTCCCGGCAGGAAGGCTGCTGCGGTTGTTTTCCGGAAGGTAGAATCCGGGAACATAAGGGTGAAACGGGAGTTGAAAGAAAGAATGTATTGTAACGCCTCCGGCATTGATTGCCGCAACGCCGGTCGGAGCAACCACTATCATCCTTTTCGGGGATATCTGTCTGAGATCTTTCAGAAATGTGGTTTTTCCGGTGCCTGCTTTCCCTGTGAGGAAAATACTGCGGTTAGTATATTGTACAAAATCTTTTGCCAGCTGAAGGTCCTGGTTTGCAGATGTTTCCATGTCTATCAGTCTTATAGCAGCAGCGAGAGATCAGTCTCAAAGTTGCAAAAGTCTGACAAGTTATTATGAAAATTCATATTTCCAATAATTGCCCCCGATAAAAAATCAGTGTTTAAGGACAATAACGACAGTGATAAAAGAGCATCCCGGCTGGATTCTTGCACTTTACAATATACGGATATCATTGGGCATCTGCTCCCAAATACTTCTTGAGTAACATTCACTGCTGAAAAAACACCGGCTGGATATAATACTGGCCAGGATTAAACATGACCGTCTGCAATTATTTTTCAGGAACAGTTTCAGGATATTTAACTATCAGTCAGCTGAATATCTTTGCTGATTCCCTGAAACTCCCTGATATTGACCAGGAATAATTTACAAAAAGTTTTTCGTACTCTACCTTGTGTTTGTTCAGGAGAACTGCTGACTGACAGGGTGTATCCAGCAGATGGCCTTAAAATTATTGCTTAGTCGTTAATGATTTTTTGGTACCTTTGCAGACAGATCCAGCTTACAGATCCTGAGCATTTTTTCTGATCATTCATCCGGTTAGTCAATCTTTGGATGCGTTTTTACCGCTGGCAATAACAATAATCAATACCAAAATCAGACTAAGATATGGGAAGATCTCAGGAAACATCGGGCAAGAAAGAAATAAGAACAAAAAAAGAGAAGAAGAGGAAAGAAAAAGAGCAGAAACGGGCACATAAAAAAAACGAAGGCAGAAAAGCCAGTTTTGAAGATATGATTGCCTATGTGGATGAATTCGGAAAGATAAGTCCGACTTCGCCCGATCCGGATAAGAAAACCATTGTATCGGCCGAAAGTATTGATCTCGATATGGCCAGGAACAGGTCATCAAGAGATGAGAATACTGAAAAAAAGGGAATCGTTACTTTTTTCAATGAGGTGAAGGGATTTGGTTTTATACGGGATCTCGAATCAAATCAGAAAGTGTTTGTACACGCAAACAATTTACTTGAACCTGTAAAGGAGGACAATACTGTTATTTTTGAAACAGCCAGAGGTCCGAAAGGGATGGCTGCAATAAAAGTCAGACTTTTCAGGGAATAACAAGGTAGTGTTTGGAATTTTGTGTAAATGAATAGGTAGCTGATTAGGGACCTCAACCGGTTGGAGCCGGAAATCGAGCTCAAAACCGGTTGATTTGAATGAAAGTTTTAATTTTAATCCTAATTAGCATCATTATGAGTGAAAATGAATTATTTAAAATCCCTGAGGAAGCATTAAAGAAAATTAAATCCCGGGCAGAGTTTGAGGATTTTATCCAAAAGCTTTATAAACAAGGTGTTGAAACTCTTCTGAAAGCTGAGATAAATGAACATCTCGGGTATGTGAAACACGATCCCTCTGGTAAAAACAGCGGTAACAGCCGGAATGGCTTCAGCAGGAAAACCTTGAAAACCAACCTTGGTGAAGTTCCCCTGGAAGTTCCAAGGGATCGTAACTCGACCTTTGATCCTATCGTCGTTCCCAAACATGAGCGTATGTCCGCAAAAATCGGGCATGCCATTATAACTATGTATTACAGGGGCATGCTACCAGAGATATCGAAGATACCATCAAGGATATCTACGGGGTTGAGGTAAGCGAGGGTTCGATATCCAACATAACCAGTGCAGTTGTCGAAGATATCAAAGAATGGCAGCAGCGACCACTTGATCCGGTTTACTTCGTTGTCTGGATGGATGGTATTGTTGTAAAGGTTCGTCAAAGCGGCAAGGTTATAGGGAAGACGATTTATCTGATGATCGGCCTTAAGCATACCGGCTTAAAAGAGGTTCTTGGCATGTGGATCAATGAAACCGAGAGCGCCAGCTTTTGGCTCAATGTACTGACCGTTATTAAAGCTCGCGGAGTAAAGGATATCCTGATAGCCAGCAATGATAACCTCTCCGGGATAAGACAGGCAATCAAATCTGCCTTCCCCAATACCATTACACAGCTTTGCGTGGTTCATCAGATCCGTAACAGCATTAAATATGTTGTTTGGAAAGATCGTAAGCACTTCCTGGCTGATTTAAAACAGGTTTACGGGGCCATCAACAGAGATATGGCTGCTGATGCACTTGAAGACTTTGCAAAGAAATGGGGTTCAAAATATGCATATGCGATAAAATCCTGGAGAGATAACTGGGACGAACTTACAGCTTACTTTGACTACCCCATGGAGATCCGTAGAATAATCTATATTACAAATGCCATTGAAAGCCTTAATAGCAACATCAGGAAATACACTAAAACCAAAACTGTCTTCCCTGACGATCAGGCTGCGTTAAAGGCTGTATATCTGGCTGTTGCTAACAAAGAGAAAAAATGGACATATCCTGTCAGAGACTGGGGTTCCGTTATAAACCAATTAATCATTAAATTTGGTGACAGATGTGGCGTTCTTTAAACCTGGCAACTACCAGTTTACACAAAATTTTTCACAGGCCCGAAAAATATTTATTTTTGAGTTAAACAAAATAGCCTGAAAAGTTCTTTGTTTTTGAAAAAATGCCACTGCTCACTTTAGTCCGGAATTAACTGCTCATTTTAAACAGGAATAAGGTGCTCAATATAGCCGGAATTTACATTTTCATCTTTACAATGTTCATTTAAGTTTTATTATCTCCACTTTCTATTTCAAAAATTTTTGCTGTCACTTTTTCGCATACTGTACTTAGAGTTATAATGCGTTTTATTACAGTAAAGATTCATATGACATTAGCTATTAAAATTAACAATTTTTCATTCTTATCAGAAATATTATATCTCATTCTTTGATATATTTTCCCTACCTTTAATAACCAATTTAAAAAAAATACCATGAACCGGATCAAAGAGGTGCTCGATGAGCGTGGAATCAAGCAAACCTGGCTGTCAGAGCAATTAGGGAAGAGTTTTAACATGGTTAACTCTTACGTTAAAAACCGCAGGCAGCCAAGCCTGGAAACTCTATATAAAATAGCTGAGATCCTTAAAGTCGATGTTAAAGACCTTATTATAAGCAAAAAGTGACCTTATCCCTATGACAAACATTACTCCCGGTATCCGACTGTCACTTCGTGGTGAAGACTTCATTGTAACTGATGCAAGAAAGAATATTATTGAGGCTGAAGGTATTTCGGAACTGGTGAAAGACATGAAATTCACCTTCGACCTTGACCTTGAGGAATATGAAGTTATTGCCCCGGAAAATACTAACCTGGTTCCTGACACATCTCCAAATTATCAGCAAACCAAACTTTTTATTGAGACAACTCTCAGAAATTCATCCTTCTTCTCTGATTCTATTGAAATAGCAAACCTGGCCGCAATAAGAGGTGCCAATTTTCAATATGTCCCGACATTGAAAGCGCTTAAACTACCTAAGCCAAGAATTCTTATTGCTGACGGTGTTGGTCTCGGAAAAACTGTGGAAGCAGGTATTTTCCTTGCTGAAATGATCCGAAGAGGAAAAGGCCAGAGAATTCTGGTTGTGACTCCCAAATCAATCCTGGCACAATTTCAGCAGGAGATCTGGGCAAGATTTGCAATTCCGCTGGTCAGACTTGACAGCGAGGGTATTGCACGTATCAAATCAGATATTCCGATTAATAAAAATCCGTTTGACTACTATGATAAGGTGATCGTATCTGTCGATACTCTTAAAAACAACGCCAAGTTCCGCCATTTCCTCGAGAAAACTCACTGGGACATAGTGGCAATTGATGAATGCCATACTGTAGCCAATGTCTCCAGTCAGAGAGGAAACCTGGCCAGGTTTCTTGCACAAAGGACAGAAGCGCTTGTTCTTACATCAGCAACACCGCACAACGGCAAGAAGGAGAATTTTGCAAATCTGATGCGGCTGCTTGATCCGACATCCATTCCTTTTGATGGTAGTTTCACTCATACCGATATAAGCCCGCTTTATGTAAGGAGGTTTAAAAAGGATGTGAAGGATGAAGTGGGTGATGCCTTCCGTGAGAGGGTAACGGAAAAGATCCCATGCATATTAAATAATGCCGAAGAGGAGGTTCTGCAGATCCTGCATAATTTCAAGAAACAAGCTTATAATGAATCTGGAGGAGACTTGTATCAAGGGAATCTTCTTTTCTCGATTGGCTTATACAAAGCTTATCTGTCTTCTCCTTCAGCGTGCCTTGAATCGAT
>Ga0208825_1001004_pt1 | contig 23533 bp, 23 predicted proteins | sample AD_UKC113_MetaG_FD_184450 | JGI IMG/M metagenome (GOLD analysis project Ga0208825, IMG submission 184450) | Active sludge microbial communities of municipal wastewater-treating anaerobic digesters from Hong Kong - AD_UKC113_MetaG (SPAdes)... | ecosystem: Engineered > Bioreactor > Anaerobic >...
TGGTTCACCTACGGATCCCAGATTTAAAGTTTACTCCCATCAGGCAAGTCCTGAGAAGATTGGCCTGGCGTATGAGGTTGTGTGCCAACTTGGCCCTACCTGCATCGTTTCAGATATCAGTTCCAACACCGTCACTCTTCTGATTCAGGATTACCGGATCGTCGGTGGATTTGATGCTTGTCTGTTTGCTCCCGGCTGGGTGCATGGCGCTCTGGACCTTGATGCCATCCGGGCAATAGATGCCGGGAAGATGACAGCGAATGATGCGTTTTTACATGCCGGTGTTCGGGATAGTCTGGATGATCCTGACCGTGAGGCTGCTCTTGCGATGTTTGCTGCCATGGAATGTGCATCCCTGCGGCTTTTAGCTCCTGAAGCACCTGTCGCGTTATGCGGTAGCAGGGCCGGGTCAGTAGCCGATGAGATCGCCCGTCTGCTCTCCTGCGATCTCCTCATACTGGATGAGTGGACGGCGGCAAAGGGACTCTCAAGGATTGCAGAAGCCGTATTCTCTAAAAATGTCACACAAATTCTTGGCATCCCGGTCAGACTGTAATTTTATATGATTAATCGTGTAAAATATTCTGGGAATATTCTTGAGAGAGTTGAGGATCCATGGGAGAGGTGGTCAGGGGTCGGTCACTGCAGCCGAACTGATCGCCGTTGCAGCCTTTAAGAGCGGAGTATTTTCACAAGCCTTTCCGGCATTTGGAGTCGAAAGGCGGGGTGCACCGGTCCAGGCTTTTGTCAGGTTCTCGGATGAAAAGATCCGGCTCAGAAGCCAGGTATATGAACCGGACTACGTAATTGTACAGGACAGCACCCTGATCAAGGATGTAAATGTCTTCTCCGGCATGAAGAAGGGGGGCATTATCCTCATTAATACCGGTGGAGATATTCATGGCACCATACCGGAAGGTGTCAGGTATATTCCGATCGATGCAACTAAACTTGCACTTGAGGTTCTTGGTGTACCAATTACAAACACCACTTTGATGGGAGCGTTTGCTGCAGCCTCCGGGGAGATAAGTCTGGAAGCACTGGAAGAGGCAGTCCGAGAACGGTTCTCCGGCAGTCTGGCAGATAAGAATGTGGCTGCCAGCAGGAAGGCATATGATCTGATCAAGGGAGGTGCATAAATATGGTACTTCGTATCGGATGTGCAGCAGCCCCTGGTCAGGCACGGGAGAACAAGACCGGATCATGGCGTGTCTTCCGCCCGGTTTTTGATCATGACAAATGCACGTCATGTGGGATGTGCCAGCTGGTCTGTCCGGAAGGATGCATCCTGACTGGTGATAAACAATTCAATCCTGACTATGATTTCTGTAAAGGGTGTGGGCTGTGTGCCCAGGAATGCCCGGCAAAAGCCATCACCATGGAAACGGAGGAGAAATAAATGAAAGCAATTCTCGAAGGCTCCCATGCAGTAGCAGAAGCAGTCAGGCTGGTAAAACCTGAAGTCATATCTGCATACCCGATCACTCCTCAGACGCATATCGTGGAGCGGCTTGCAGAGATGGTAGCTGATGGTGCCCTGGAAAGCGAATATATCTGCGTCGACAGCGAATTTTCCGCACTTTCAGCATGTCTCGGGGCATCAGCAGCAGGATCACGGGTGTACTCGGCGACATCATCACAGGGTCTCTTGTTCATGGCAGAAGTTGTCTTCAATGTTGCCGGGATGAGACAGCCAATTGTCATGTCGATTGCAAACCGTGCAATCAGTGCCCCGCTCTCTATCTGGAATGATCAGCAGGACTCTCTTTGTCTTCGTGACTCTGGCTGGATTCAGCTCTATGCAGAGGATGTGCAGGAGGCTTTTGACCTTCATCTTCTTGCGTACAAGGTCGCAGAAGATCACCGGATCCTTCTGCCGGTTTTTGTCTGCTTTGACGGGTTTATCATATCTCACACCTATGAGCCGGTTGATATTCCGGAAGAGAAGGATGTTCTTGCATATCTTCCACCCTATGTTCCGTTCAATAAACTGGATGCTGATGATCCGCTGAGCATGGGGATGTACGCAACTCCTGAATATTACATGGAGTTCAGATACGAGATAGACCAGGCGATGGGCCGTGCTCTTGACGTTATAAAGCAGGCCGGAAAAGAGTTCAAGGAAAAATTCGGCCGTGACTACAGTGAACTTGTCGAAGCATACCGGCTGGATGATGCAGAGGTTGCCATCGTTGCCATGGGATCTGTTTGTGGAACCATTAAGGATGCCATCGATGCAATGCGGGCAGAGGGAAGAAAGGTAGGTCTTCTCAAGATTCGTGTCTTTCGGCCGTTTCCTGCAGAGGATATCAAGAAGGCCCTTGCCGGTATCAAGAAAGTCGGTGTGTTTGAGAAGAATGTCTCAATTGGGTCACGGATGAAGGGTGCCGTCGGATATGAGATCAAGGACGCCCTCTCTGATTCTTCAGTACAGGTTCTTAGTTATGTCGCAGGACTTGGCGGACGGGATATCAGAATTGAGGATATTAAGAAGATGACCGATGCTATTGAGGCTGGAAAAGGGGATTGTTTCTTCGGCCTTCGTGAGGAGCTGATCTGAGATGGCTGACAGAACCTTAGAACTGGTAGATTCAGGGCACCGGGCCTGTGGTGGCTGTGGTCCTGCATTTGCAGCCAGATTAATTCTCAAAGGAGCGGGGGAGCGATCCATCGTCTGTGCCTCAACCGGATGTATGGAAGTCTTTTCAACTCCCTATCCCCAGACGGCATGGAAAGTCCCCTGGATTCACTCTCTCTTCCAGAATGCTGCAGCGGTTGCATCCGGTGTTGAGGCTGCCTTAAAGCGGCAGGGTCGGGATGAGCATGTTCTGTGTATCTGTGGAGATGGTGCAACCTTTGATATTGGTGTCCTCTGTATCAGCGGAGCCTTTGAACGAGGCCATAACATCACCTACATCTGCTATGATAACGAGGCATACATGAACACGGGTATCCAGCGGTCTGGTGCAACACCCTTTGATGCCAGTACCACCACCTCTCCAGCAGGAAAGAAGAGTTTTGGAAATTCCAGGCCAAAGAAGGATATGCCTCAGATTCTTGCCGCACATGGGGCCCCGTATGTTGCAACCTGTTCTATCGCATACCCGAATGATGTCATCAAGAAGGTGGAACGGGCAGTGAACACTGACGGGCCGTGCTATATTCAGATCCACACCCCATGCTGTACCGGTTGGGGATTTGACGGATCAAAGACCATTGACATTGGGAAACTGGCAATCGAGACAGGTCTCTGGGTCAATTATGAGATCGTGAATGGGAAGATTGAGAAGGCCAAGAAGGTCAAACGAAAACCGGTCGAAGAGTATCTTCGTGTTCAGAAACGATTTGCTCATCTCTTTAAACCCTCCGTCAATACTGAAGAGATTGCAAAAATCCAGGCAATAGCCGATGCAAATGCAGAAAAATTCGGTATTGACCTGAAGATCTAATTCTTTTTTCATCTTCCGGGATCTGATACCTAAACCTTATATAGGCTACAGGTAAATGCGTACCAATCTGAACGGTGGTCGCGATAATCCCCGTACTCTTTGTTGATGACAATCGGGAGCTCTCCAATATCTTCCAGTTCTATCTGGAGGAGACCGGATTATTCACTGTACATGTATGTCTGGATGGTCAGGATGCACTTGAATACCTGGATAACCATGACATTCAGGTGGTTATCTCTGATTTTGACATGCCTGACATGGATGGGATCACCCTTCTGCGGCATATCAGAGAGAAATTCCCAAACCTACCGTTTATTATGCTCACCGGCAACGACAGCAAGGAGACAGCAATAGAGGCATTGAATTCCGGTGCAGATTTTTACCAGAATAAAGCTGAAGATCTGGAAATCCAGGTGCTGGACCTTTCCCACAAGATTACCATCCTCGTAGAGAAAGCACGGGCAGAGGCCGCTATCAGGAGAAAAGACCTGATTCTGGAGGTGATTGGAAGAACTGCCGGACGCCTCCTCAAGGGAGAGAATTTCTATGCAGAGATGAAGACCACTCTTGGGGAATTAGGTCAGGTAACCGGGGCGGCAGGGGCATTCATTGGAGATCCCTGCAGTCATCGTGATGAGAGTGGAACTGAAGGGCCGGATCTCATCACCTGGTGGAATGATGAGGGAGAGAAGACGAAAAGCGGGCTTCGCGTTCTCTTTGCAGAACTTCTCAGTGCTATGGAAATGGATCACACCGATTATCCGTATATGCTTATCAGTTCAGAGGATGCGTCCCCATCCGGACAGGAGGCTCTCAAAAATCTTGGTGTGTCTTCTGCCGTATTTCTCCCGGTATCGACGGGAGAAGAGCGATGGGGATATCTGGCCTTGTTCTACACTGAATCAAAAAAGTATCTTGCTCAACCTGAACTCTATGCTTATACGATGCTGACTGAGCTTGCAGGAGCAGCCAGGTACCGGGCATACATGGAGGATTATTTCAAAAACCCGGTTGAAAAGTCACTGGTCGGTGTGTTTCTCATCCGGAATAACCGGTTTCTCTATATCAATCCACGTTTCTCAACGATATTCGGGTATTCACGGGCTGAAATCATCAGAACAAAATCTCTCCCTGGTCTTTTTGAAATGCCTGATGCAGAAAAGGTTAGGGAAACCCTCGAACAGATCATGTCCGGATGGAGAGAGAATGCCCATCTTGAAGTAACCGCTCTTACCAGGGATGGTTCACGGGTTCAGCTTGAGCTCTATGTGACCATGTTCAGATGCAATGGCTCTCTCTGTCTTATTGGGAACTGTCTGGATATAACCCCGAGAAAAGAGGCTGAAGAGAAGGTCAGGGCCCAGGAAGATCTTCTCAAGCAGAATATGATGAGTTCACTCCAGGAGAAAGAAACCCTCCTTCGGGAGATTCATCACCGGGTGAAGAATAATATGCAGATTATTGCAAGTCTGCTTCGTCTGACTGACTTTCAGAGTGGCAATCCCGAGGTGCATGATGTTATCCGTGACTGCAGAAACCGGATCTTTTCCATGGCATCCATTCATGAGAAACTCTACCAGACTGATGATCTTGCACAGGTCCCGCTCGGAAGTTATATCCGGGACATCGGAAACCGGATCATCCTGGAGTTTGAGATGGAAGACGGACAGATTCATTTTCGTGTTGATGAAAATCAGCCGGTTTTTGTCGATATCAGCACCGGAATTCCGATTGGTCTTATGATGAATGAACTGATAACCAACAGTATCAAACATGCATTCCCTGATACCGGGAATGGAACAATACAGGTTCAGATTGGACGAGACAGAGATGGGCAGTCAGGGATGATCCGGTATCATGATTCAGGCCGGGGTCTTCCCGACGGGTTTGATCCGGATAATCAGACAACCCTGGGGGTTGAACTCATCAGGAACCTGACCACACAGATTCAGGGAACCGTAACCTTTGAGTCAGGCTCAGGAATGACCTGCACGCTGACATTTCCGCTTAAGAAGACACCAGATTCGCATGATACTGTCATTGGAGAGGAAACATGACACCTCGCCACCAGATTCTGATTGTGGAGGATGAGATGGTCATATCCATGGAACTTGCACAGACCCTGAAGAGACTTGGATATGGAATCGCAGGCCAGGTGACCAGGGGAGAGGATGCAATTCAAAAGACCGGTATGGTTCGTCCTGACCTTGTTCTCATGGACATCATGTTGCAGGGGGAGATGGACGGGATTGAGGCAGCGGATCGGATCCATGATCTGTATGATATTCCTGTTGTATTCCTCACCGCTCATTCTGATGAAGCCACCCTGCAGCGGGCTATTGCGGTTCAGCCATCCGGTTACCTTATTAAACCCTTCAGGGACCGGGAACTCTATTCAACCATCGAGCTCTCACTGCACAAACATGATCTCCGCAGAAGACTTATGCCACATCTCTCCCAGCCCTTGGAATCCGGTGTCCCCGAAGATTCTCCCTGTCTGTTCCTTACACCTGACTGGATGATCTCCGGAGGGAACACCAAAGCCTGTGAACTTCTGGGGATGTCTGCCGATTCATTCATAAGAACACGGCTTGACAGTATCATCTCCCTGAACCCAACACCGCAGCAGGTTACCATGCCTGATGGAATATTTCTCAAGAAGGGAGATGGAACCCGCATCCCGGTCCTGCTCAGACTTGGGACCATTACGGGAGCAGACGGGACTCTATCCGGGTATGTGGTAGCCCTGACCGGGAGGGATACTCCTGCCTGATAAGTACACGGTTGAAACAGTATATGAATGTCAGGTAGATGAGGTCCGGGCCCTTTTTCGTGCAGGAGACTGGTGGGAAGAGGAATGGGATGACTCCATCCTCTGTGAAATTGTCAGATCCAGTTATGCATTTGTTGCAGCAATCGGGCCAGACAACCGGTGGATTGGGATGGGCCGGATCATCTCAGACGGGGTTTCAGATGCATACCTGCAGGATATTGTGGTCCTTCCAGAGTGGCGGAATAAGGGGATCGGGACGGCGATTGTAAAGAAACTCATGACCATCTGCATGCATGCCGGTATCGGATGGATCGGGATCATCGCAGCTCCGGAGACTGAATACTTTTATCGCCGGTTTGGGTTTGCAAAGATGAACGGGTATACACCGATGAGATATGAAGGTCCGATCCCTGTCAGGGAGTAATTCACCCGGTTTTTTGTGAATATGGCTGAAGGAAAACGCCCGCTTCTCACCGATGAAGGGATCCAGGTATCTGCAACGTGCCCGGTTATCATCTCTGCCAGCCGGGCTACAGACCTTCCTGCATATTACGCTGACTGGTTCATCCACCGGCTCAGGAGAGGGTATGTCCGCTGGGTGAACAGTTTCAATCCCCATCTCCCGTACTACGTTTCATTTGAGGATACCCGGGCGATTGTATTCTGGAGTAGAAATCCATTGCCCCTGTTCCCTCACCTTGATGAACTGGACCATCGAGGTTTTATTTACTACTTTCAGGTAACACTCACTGATTATGGACCTGAAGGTCTTGAACCAGGTGTTCCTCCCCTGGATGAACGGATATCCACATTCATCAGGTTATCTGAACAGATTGGCAGGGACCGGGTGATATGGCGGTTTGATCCGGTGCTTCTTACCTCATCCCTGGACATGGATACTCTCCTTTCCCGGATTGCATATATCGGGAACCGGATTGCACCGTTTACAAACAAATTCGTCTTCAGTTTTGTGGATACGTCTTATTCAAAAGTGAAAAAGCAGGCTGGAATCTGGCATTTCAGGAGCCCTGATCCAGCTGATAAAGAAAAATTTATTGAGGGTATTGTCAGGATGAACCGTACCTGGGGTATTACGCTTGCATCCTGTGCTGATGAGGTCTGCTATGGTCCGGAGATTGAACAGAACCGATGTGTTGATGATGTCCTGCTCCGAAAGATTGGTCAGCATGATACTGCCCTTCTTCGATATCTTGATAATCATCCGGGCAAGGATCCCGGTCAGCGGCCTGCATGCAGGTGTATCAAAAGCAAGGATATCGGGCAGTATGATACCTGTCTGCATGGGTGTGTATATTGCTATGCAACCGATCATGCAAAAGCACCGGTACAGTATGAAAAACATCTGTCGAGTCCGGAGGCTGATACCATAACCGGTGAAACGTTCGTTCAGCAGAGGAGAATCGATCGGGATATTCAGTCGTATTTACTATGATTACCTACTCAAATCATGCCGATGATAAAATGGACCTCCTTGATATAACTGCGGATGAAGTAGAACAATGCATACATGAAGGAAAAGTGATAGAATCTTATGAAGATGCATATCCATTCCCGGCAGCATTATATTATCATCGTTTTCATGAAAGATATATCCATGTTGTAGTAGGATTTAATAATAAATTAGATATTCAACACGTTATTACAGTGTATTATCCTGATACGGAGCGCTGGGATGAGGAATTTTTTAAGGAGAAGGTAACATGAAATGCATGTACTGTAAAAAGGGGAATCTCAAAAATGAATTCATTACTAAATCGTATGAAAAGGAAGGTGTTGTGACAGTAATTACTGGAGTCCCCATCCTGATTTGTGATGTTTGTGGTCAGGAGTTTCTAGAGGAAAACACTGTGAAATCATTAGAAATAATCCGAAAAAAAGGTAGAATGCCAGGTATGTCGATGGGAGTTTTCAATTACTTAGCGACATTAGCTGGATCGCAAGCAGAACCTGCAGTGACTCATGAATAATTTCATGGAATTTTCGTTATGAAATGTGAAATATGTGGAGAAGAGATATCCGGCGGGTCTGCATTTACCTGTAATTATTGTGGAGGGGTTTTCTGCCCGAAACACCGGCTGCCCTTTAATCATGCCTGCAAAAATCTTGCCAAATGGAAAAAATCCGGATTGCCGGGTAAAAAGGGCACCAGAAGAACCGGAACGGGTAAGGCTTCAGCAATGATCCCGTTTTATCAGAAGAAAGAGGTTCTTATTGGCGGGATAATCATTGCAGCCCTTGTTATTGTAATTATGCTAATATTCCTAAAAATATAGTATAAATTTATCTAATATAAATAATTTAAGGTTAATATATTATATTAATGAATGTACTTTCCATATTTCTTTCTTAATTTTTCTGATAATTTTTGATGTTCAAGAATATCTTCCTGAGTTATCTTGTGTATTCCCACAACCCGCACTGCATCCTTTGGAGAAGTATATTTTGTTTCCCAAATTTTTTTTGTTATCATAATACGCCCCCTTAAAGAGGCCGTTGCATAACTTTTAACTGTTAGTACAATGAGACAAAAACCAGAAATTTCATTAGCAATTTTGGTTCCAATCGAAGGGAAATTGCCGTCTTGCGGAAACGACATTTTTGTTATGCAATATCTACCTTAATCTGCTCTAAAATTCCTCACAAAAAAATCGAAATTTATTTGTTTTCTTCAACCACAATCAAAATATGAGCTAATTCGTAGTTCCGGTTGGTGGTGGAATTCCTTCACCAGTCCATTCAGATAATTTCCGAAATTTTGCTTGTTGTTCATCTTTCCTCGTTATACATTGGTTATAATCACTTTCATCTCCCTTGACCAGGTTAAATTTTTTTACACCACTCACCGTTTTCCCTGCATAAGTGGTTCCATCATATGTAGTATAGTAATCCATCATATCATTAAGATGGCTTTCAGCCCATACGGAATATTCACCAAGATTATAAACAAAATCACAATCACTAAATAAAGCTCCGGTATTCCATCCATCCGTTTTTGATGGATTTGAATGATCAGTGCCAACTCCTACCCAATACCATTTTTTATCGCCATCCGTCTCATCCACGGGGAGATTATGTAAAGAGAGTGATGCAGTATCAAGGCCGGAAACCTCACCCCGAAAAATTGAATTCCGAGGCCCTTCAATCATTAGGTTAATTGGTGCTTCATCATCTGTATAGCCATTTCGATTGAAAACAGCCCCTAAATTTGTATTGATAATGAAATTAACGATATGACCTCGGGGTATTGGTTCATCAGTTATTATCCGCTTCGTTGTCGTATCATAAACCTTTAGGGCTAGATAGGGTTCCCTTACTTTAAATGCAAGTTCTCCTTTTTGTGATCCATCCCAGAGAAAGAAGTCACCTGCATGCCCAATAAACAAATCTGGAGAAACAAAGAAATTTTCGGGTTCAGGAATATCAAGGATATGGTCTGGTTCCCTGTTTTTATCACAATAACCTGAACTGAAATAACCTGTTGGGGGCGGTATATCATTCGAACTTACATCATTATTTGTATCCTCCCTGAAAAATGAGGAGTCTACCTCGGTACATGGAGCATACCAGGCGATTTGGGTGGGAATATTAGTAATATCTGTTAGATCAAGGCCATTCTCCCCGAGAAATACAATATCTCCCGGAGATATTTTGTTCAAATTTGCTGAAACGGGGCATAAATTCAAAACAAGAAGTAAAATTCCAGCAAGAATCAACCAATAATAATTTTTTATGTCTAATTTATATTATGTAAACAAAGTTTAAAGATATGTCGAATTATTATTCCCTCCATAGAAATTGATATCGTTGTTTTGAGAAATGGTTGAATAATGAAATCCAATTGTAACAAAAGCAATTTTTCTTATCTTCACACAGTTGCTACCATTTAGAAAAAGTATTCAGTTTTGGTAAATATCCCGCTAATCAGAAAAAGTCATTCCTTAAAAGGGGTAATATTGACTGGATTAATATCGGAAAATGGAGAGACTATCTACTAAAACTGATAATTAATTCACAATCCGCATGATATCTTAAGTGTTTTCTCATAGATCATTTGTGAAACACGAAAGGAGATTCTTTGAACATTCTCTAAAATTCAAATTTAATCTCAACGAAGTGTGTTTATCTATCCGTCCTGTGTTTATCTGTTATCCCTATTTAACCTGACAAAACGTTATTTTGGTCATTGATAATAGGTGGGTAAAACCTGTCTGATAGACCATTCCCAATCGAGATCACATACTCTCTCCCATACGGCCCGTCTTCGATCCCTTCAACCAGATCCCAAATCCTGCTGTCCTCCCCGCCCCTGACAAGGGCGATACCCAGAACAACCGCTGCAACGGTATCAGTATCTCCCCCAAGCTGTATTGCCTCTTTTAGTAGCCTGCAGGGATCATTCCCATATTTGGCCAGAAGAAAGATCACGACTCCAAGAAATATGCGTGATTCGGTATAGGGAACCCCGTATGGTGCGTACTCACCAAGGAGAATCTCCCGGTCAGGGATGACAAGTCCTGAACATCGCTCACACCAGAATATGATATCCGGGCTCATCTCACGCACCTCTTCACGGATAACAGCCCAAAGTTCTGAAAAGAGTGTGTCATGGTATATTCGTTCATGGGCAAACAGAGCGATAGCCACGGTTGCAGCAATAGCATCGGGATGACCATGGGTGATTGACGCACTCAGCACAGCCGATTTGATAACCGTCTTCCGGTCAGGGAAAAACCCAAGTGGTGGGGCTCGCATAGCAGCACCATCCGTTTTCCGCTCACTCCTTTCATGATCAGAGATACTTTTGAGGAATGACTGAGGGTCTGGTGAAAGAAGCATCCGGAGAGTCTGTCTTGAATACCCTTGCCGTGGATCTCGCGCATAAGCGGTGAGAAAAGATTTTGCAAGATTAAATGGAGTTATCTCATCTCCGAATGCCATAATTTCTGCTATTGCCAGGGCCTGCTGGGTATCATCAGTGTAGCGGCCCGGTATAATACCCTCAGCCTCTAATTTTTTCGTTACATCCTGAAATGAGAGATTTTCAAATGAAGCTCCGCAGGCATCACCAAGGGCAATCCCAAGGAGCATCCGTGCTCCGGGAGAATAATATTCGGTCAAAAAAATCAGGGGATTTTAGCGCACTTCAGGCACTCGTGGTATCCCTTTTCCTTGATAAGTTTAAGAATCTCCCGGGGATTGCCATGGCACTTAAACTCACCGTTAATCATGACATGCCCTTTATCCACATCAAGGTAATCAAGAATATACCCGGTGTGGGTGATGACAAGACCACTGTTCTTCCGGTTTACAAACCGCTGGTTCTTCTGAAGCAACCGGGCGATGGACTCTCCCATGAGATGAATATTTTCAAGGTCAACTCCGCTCTCCGGTTCATCAAGCATGATAAAATGGGGATCCTGGATCATCATCTGTAATATTTCGCTTCGCTTGATCTCACCACCTGAAAATCCGAGGTTGATATCCCTACCCATAAACTCCTCCATGTTCATCCTTGAAACCGCTTCAGATAGATCCTCCGGATTTTTATTCGGGCTTATGACGTTCAGCATCTTGCCAAGTTTCAGACCCGGGATAGAAGGAGGACGCTGGAACATGATACCCATTCCAAGTCGTGCCCTCTCATGGATTGGCAAATGCGTTACATCGACCCCGTTAAATGTAATGGACCCCTTTGTAATAGTATATGCATCAATACCCATGATGCACATGAGTAAGGTTGATTTCCCGGACCCGTTCGGGCCCATCAGAACATGAGTCTCACCCGGTTCGATGTGAAGGGTGATTCCATGCAAAATCTCCTTTCCACCAATCTCTGCATGAAGATCTTCTATGTGAAGCATATTGTACTGTACCTTTTTGATTTAATGCGCCTGAATTCCTTTTCGGAATGGTTTAAAGGATCCGCTTCCCCGCTTCCGCTCCCGGCATACACTCATACACTTCGGTGATTTTCAATATGAGAAGTGATTTTGCCGGCAGGTTCGGTTTCTTCTCATGGATCATAGCTTTCATCTTCGCATGTTCCTCACCACTGGTCTTCACCGTGACATCAGCTTTTATCTGGTAACATCCCTTTGCGCCGGCACCATATACATATAATGCAGCTTTTGGATTTTCGAGAACATTTGCAAGAGTTTTCTGCATGAAATTATCCCCTATCCAGATCGTCTCATCATCAACTAAAAATACTGAAGCCATGGGTACAACATTCGGAATTCCTGACTTTGATGCCGTTGCGAGAGGAAACACTTTAATGGCTTCCAAGGCAGTCTTTATCTCCGGAGTCAGTGCAGTCATGGTACTTGAGTTTCTCTGGTATCATAAAAAGGTTCGGGTTTTATGTCTCGTTGTTCATCGCTGCAGGGAAGATAACCCTGACAACCGCACCACCATCATTGGCAAGGGTCATGGTCCCGGAGAGTTCAAGCGCAAGGTTTTCGATGATAGTAAATCCGGAGGTTGCGCTTCCGGTTCGGATAATTGACTCTGGAAAGCCCCTGCCGCTGTCTTGAACCTGATATATATACCAGTCTTCTTCACGCCGCAAAGAGAGCTCAATCCGCCCTGGTTGTCCGGGGGTGAAAGCATGACGGATCGCGTTCAGGATAACCTCCCCCGTGATAATTCCCAGAATGGCAGCATGTTTCTCACCAATGGCATCGTCAATAGCACAGGAGATGACAATCTCAATGTCCTGCATCTCCTCAGCGAAATCTTCTGTAATACACCCGATGATAAGCCGGATATATTTACAGAGATGAACTCCGGCTCCCCTTCCCCCGCCCGCTTCGTAGAGCTGCAGGATAGCTTCAAGGAGGATCTTGCCATACCGCATATCATGTTCAGGTTCAGCGGCTATGGACAGGAATTTCTGGTTGAGGACATTTCTGACGATCTGCAGGAGGGTAATATAGGTGTGCCGGACCTCTCTTGATTCAGAACCGGTCTCATTACCTGGTTCAGCATCATCCCGTGACTCCGGACTGATGGTCCAGATGATAAGATCCCGATCACCGCTCTGAATTTCCCTGGCAACTATCCTGACCTGTTGCCATCCCGCCCTGATATCTGGCAGATCAACCTGGTCTGCGATGGTCAGTCCTTCCCTGATCTGCTCGATGACCTCCCTGCTGATGAGACCGCTCTCACGAAGATCTACTCCGGTCTGTCCGAGAGGGGAGTATGATGAGGCATAGGCCGATGCAGCATGGTTCATCTCTTGGATTCGGAGATCGGACGCGGTGGTGATAATTGCGGGGACCGGGTTTCGTGAGAAGAGATCATGGTACAAGCTGTCCCGGCTGAGTGAGATATCCTGCAGTTCATCAGTCCGTGACGCACTCAAGATCATGCCTGCCATACCAGAGGGTTTGAATAGTCTGACAAGGATAGAACGGATCTGACCATCCGGGAAGTTTACATGAAACCGGGCACTACTCCCCCCACCCGCGAGAACCTGGGTTTTAAATTCATCAAAACGCTTATGTTCCTCTGCAGGGAGGAGATGGGTAAAAAAAAGACCGGTGACCGCCCCCTGATCATACCCCATGATATGAGAGACTGACGGGGTTACATATGATATCTGTCCATCAGGACTGAGTAACGCGATGAGTTCCTCGGTATGCGAGAGAAGCTGCAGGTAGATCTCCGGAGATAAGAGACCATTTGTGCTGTCTGGAACCGCTTGACTGAGTATTCTGATGATATATCCTTCCAGTCCGGAGAGTGCGAGCGGACCTTTAAAAGATCCGGATCCGATCAGGATTCCCTCTGCGGGGGACCGGTCCTTTACCTGCAGTCTGGTAAAGATAACAAAGGATCTCTTCTCATTCAAACCAGTCTGGATAGTCTTTCTGACCGCATCGCGCTCCTCCGGATGAATGAGATCGGGCAGAGAGATAAGACCGGTGTCCACCAGTTCAGCGGGAGTATACCCGCACACATCCCTCGCCCCCTCGTCTGCATAGGTTATGGACAAAGCAGCGTCAGCCTTTGCCCGAAACATCATCCCCACTATATGTACTTTATTTTCCATGGTCCCCCCGGACAGAACATGTTGATTATCAGATTTCCTGTGATGTATAATAAGAGGCGGGGTATAGTTTTATTGATCCGTGAGGTACACAAAGAAGGATTCATTGGTTGAAACCCGTGTATTTAAAAGATCACTTCCTCCTGTTGCTGCTCCTTTCCCTGACTGTGATGCTGGTCATGGCCGGGGAGTCCATGCTCACTGCCGCTCTGCCGGAGATTGAACATGAATTCTCCGTTCCAGGTATCTATGAGTCATGGATTCTCCCGATTGTCCTGCTCGTCGGAGCGGCAGCTTCACCCTTTGTAGGAACCGCAGGGGATCGGTTCGGCCATAAGCGTCTTCTTATCATCTGTCTTGTGATATACTCTGTCGGTCTTATCAGCGGACTTGTGGCCCCTGATATCTGGGTCCTCCTCTTTGGTCGTGCCATGCAGGGGGCAGGAATAGCTGCCTTTCCCCTGGGGTATGCGATCATCAGGCAACGGCTTTGTGAGACTGGGGCAGATACCGGTATTGGTATTATCAGTGCCATGTATGGTGCGGGAACATTCATCGGGGTGATAACCGGGTCGTTCATAACCGGTCTTTTCTCATGGCGGGTGACCTACATGGTTTTAATCCCGGCTACCTGTATCCTGCTTCTTTGCATCTGGAAGTATATCGGAGATGATGAACCGGTAAACGGGCATGGTTCACTCGATTTTGCAGGATTCTTCTCTCTGCTCCTCTTCCTGCTCCTCTCCCTGGTTTTTTTCTCCCTCCCGACAGAAGACCAGATCGGATTTTTCGGGCTGCTCTTACTTGTGTCTGCCGTCCTCGTATTTGGGCTTTTTATCCGGATCGAGAGGCGGGCGTCTCATCCCCTGGCAGATATTCAACTGATGAAAAGACGCCCGGTTGCGGTGTTCATGGTGATCGGGTTTCTGACCGTATTCACCTTTTTCGTACTGCTTCAGATGATGCCCTATATCATCCGGCTTCCTACCGGACTTGCCCTGTCAGCCGAAATGGTCGGATTAATCCTGATTCCAGGGACATTATGTGATATGGCTGCAGGGCCGCTGACCGGACGGATGATCCCGGTTATCGGGTGCCGGCTTCCCTGCATTACCGGCTCTCTTCTCCTCCTCAGTGCGGGATGTCTGCTCTTTCTCTTTCCGGTAACGCTTCCTGTCCTGGTGATTGCCTGGATGGTCTTCTCATTCGGAATGTCCATGCTCGCTACCGCTGATCTCATCGGAGTGCTGGAGTTTATCGGGGAGGAGCGGACTGCTGAAGCGACCGGAATAATCCAGAGTATGCAGACACTTGGGGGGATGATCGGTCCTATCGTTACAGGAATTATCCTTGCAACCTCCCAGGTTAGCACGATGTATTTGGGAGAGATATGGGAGATCCCTAAAACCGGAACTTATTACCAGGTCTTTCTGGTGGTGATCATCATCAGTTCACTTCTCCTGGTAATTTCCTGGATATATGTGAAGGACAGACGGAAAGAAAGAAATGAACATACTCATCCATCTGTGTGAGAAACCATAGTATGACAAAAACAAATCTTCGTTGTCCCTTTGATAAAGAACCCTGTATAGAGGAACGATGTGCCGTCTGGTCTGAAGTTTTTGCCTGCTGCAGTTTTGCAATGCTTCCGGACCTTCTCAGAAAAAGAGCATCTGACCATGAGAAACCGGTAAGACCCGGAACAGATATATCATCAGGCTCAGGGAAGTACCGGACTCTGCTCTTTGATTAACGGAGCTATGGCATCTCTTCAACTTTTATCATATTTGTCCGACCTTCCTTTCCGGAAAAATTACCCGCGATTATTACCAGCTGATCCTTGGATGTGGCAATACCGGTAACCTTTGCAATTTTTACCGCAGCCCTGAAGAGTTCATCTGCCGACTGGATAGGATCAAAAACGACCGGCTGGATTCCCCACCGGAGGAGAAGTCTTCTGGCAACAGCCGGGTCAGGGGTCAGAGCAAGGACCGGAGATCGTGGTCGGCACCGTGATACACGTTCAGCAGTCAGACCTGATCTTGTAAATGCAACGATTGCAGGACTTTCCAGCTCTTCAGCAATGTAACAGGCCCGGTAACTGATGATACCTTCTACATTCTTCTCATGCCAGTCGGATCGTTCATTGAGGATACGAAGGTAGGGAAGGTGTTGTTCAATCTCGATCGCTATCCGGGCCATCATGACTACTGCCTGACCCGGGTATCTTCCGACAGAGGTCTCGGCGGAGAGCATGGTTGCATCGGTTCCGTCTACGATTGCATTGGCAACATCGGTTACTTCCGCCCGTGTCGGTCTACCCCTGCTCACCATTGATTCCAACATCTCGGTTGCGGTGATCACCGGGATTCCCTGCTGGCTGCACGTGGTAATAATAAGTTTTTGAATGTACGGGACTTCTTCAAGGGGAAGTTCGACACCAAGATCTCCCCGTGCGACCATAACTGCGTCAGCATGCCGGATGATGTCATCAAGTCCTTCAACCGCCCGCCGACATTCTATCTTTGCAATAAGCGGGATAGTACCCATCCCTTCTCTGGTGAGTAGCGTTCGTGCATCCCTGATATCCTCTGCCGACCCGACAAAGGAAAGGGCAATGTAGTCAGGCCTGAGTGCTGCTCCCTGCCTGATATAGTCGATAAACCGGGCACCTGCATAGGGAACATCCGGCCTTCTTCCCGGAATCACCACCCCCATCCCCTCCCGGATGGTTCCGCCTGATATGACGGTTGTGAGCATCGGGGGGCCGGGTTTTAAGACCTGTAATGTGACCGCCCCATCTCCTACCAGAACCACGTCTCCGGGGCAGACTTTTGGGATGCAGTCCGGGGGATGTACGTGAATGGCACCAGACGCATGCCCATGCTCAGCGGCGATGTGAATGGTATCTCCGGGGACCACATCTCTGGGCGGGGAGTGAATCAGAACCCTGAGTTTGGGACCGGGAATGTCAACCAGGATACCTATCTCCCGATTCAATTCATCAGCCAGTGCTCTGATTTGCTGAACCGTTTCTTCATGCCAGGGTGGTGATCCATGAGAGAGGTTCAGGCGTGCAATATCCATCCCAGAAAGGATCATCTCCCTGATAATCCGAGGATTTGATGATGCTGGTCCTATTGTTGCGATTATTTTAGTTCTTCTCATGGTGCAGGATATACTAGGATCAGAAGGACTGGCTCGCCTCTTCATGATATGGGAGATGTTGAGTTTTCGAAAGATAAAAGGTAAACTCTGCATGGTATGATCGGGGTGGGCTATAAACCCCTGAAACGATAACAGAATACTGCGATGGATGTTGCAGAACGAGAGGATACGCTTCTATCCTTGATGCGCCAGGCACGGTTGACCGGACAGGGGGGAAGGCCGGAAGATATTGCCGGTCATACCTCTCTCTCTGTTGAACAGGTCACGGAGGTACTCACAGAACTTGTCAGGAGTGGTGAGGTCACGTACCAGAATGACGGGGCGTATCACTTAAGTCCTTCCGGGATTCGGGCTGCAGAGGCGATTATGAGACGGCACCGTGTTCTAGAGACCTTTCTGCAGGAGATGCTCGGAATGGAACATGAACTGGCTCATGCACAGGCCTGTACCATGGAGCACCATACAACAGACGACACCATCAACCGTCTTCGAGGATTTCTCCGGGGTAACCGTGATTGCCCGGTGACTTGTCATGGTCATGTCAGACGATGTTCGTTTAAAAGTCTGGCAGATTGTGCTCATGGCGACGTAGTTAAAATCGATGCCATCCGGGGATGTGGCAGGGGCGGACGACTGGCAGATCTCGGTCTTATTCCGGGAGAAAAGGTGATGGTGAAACAGCGGATGGCAGATACCCTTCTCATCAGGGTGAAGGACTGTGATATCGCGATAAGTCCGGAGATTGCCCGATCAGTTCTGGTTGAGGTGGACCAGTGAAGATTGGGCTAATAGGGAATCCAAACGTTGGTAAATCACTCATATTTTCACATCTGACCGGTATCGGGGTGGAGGTCAGTAATTATCCGGGGACAACAGTTGATATCCTCTCCGGAGTATCCTGTATCAATCGTCTTCCGGTTGAGATAATCGACCTTCCTGGTATCTACTCGCTGGATGGTGAGGGTGATGAGGAACGGCTGGTCAGGGATATGGTCCTCTCCCATAGCTTTGACGTGCTGGTTGTCATCCTTGATGCGGTTCATCTTGAACGAAACCTCTATCTTTTCTTGCAGGTTCTTGAACACCGTATCCCCATGATCGTCGTCCTGAACATGGCGGATGAGGCGGAAAAGCAGGAAATTCAGATCGATACACATGCCCTCTCACAAATTACCGGAGTCCCGGTCCTGCTGACCTCCGCAACACTTGGGAAAAATATCGCAGAGATAATCCCTGTTGCAACGACAAGAGCCTCGGTCGGGACCTATCAGGTGGCATATGACCGACATATTGAGGCTGCGATCAGGACTCTGATGCGGGTATCTGATTCAGGGTCATCACGGGTAGCGTCACTTCTTGCATTACAGGGGATCGGGACTGACCCTTCCCTTCTGGAAGCAGCACGAACCATTGCCGGCGAACTGGAAGAAGAGCACCGGATGCCGGTCTCATCCCTCCTTGCCGGTAACAGACACCATGCAGCGTCAGAGATACACCACCACGTTGTGTCAAAAGCCCCCGGGAAAGAGATGCGCGGCCTTGACAGCTGGCTGTTGACGCCGTTTCCCGGTGTCCTGATTATGGCCGGGATCCTGCTCTCTATGCTTCTCGCTGTCTTTTTCATCGGATCATTCTTTGAAGAACTCATCGTTGAGGCATGTGATATCTGGGTCCTGGGTCCCCTGGCCGATACTTCTCTGGACCCTCTCGTGTATGAACTCATCTTCTCCTTTGTTATTGCCATTCAGGCCGGTCTTGGGATTGCATTCCCTTTTGTTTTCACCTTTTATCTCCTGATGTCAGTTGTGGAAGATACCGGGTACATGAGTCGGATAGCATTTCTTGCAGACCGGATCATGCACCGGTTTGGTTTACATGGCCAGGCAATTATCCCGATGGTGCTGGGGCTTGGATGTAATGTACCGGCTATCATGGCTATCCGGCAGATTGGGACAAAACGTGAGCGACATATTGCTGCATTTCTGATAACCATGGTCCCCTGTTCTGCCCGGACGGTTATCATCGCAGGAATTGTATCGGTCTTTGTGGGGCTTTATGCAGCCCTTTCAATTTACCTGATAATCTTTTCCCTGATTCTGCTATCAGGGCTTTTTCTCTCCAAAATTACACCTGGTACCCAACTGGGGATGGTTCTTGAAGTCCCGCCACTCCGGGTTCCGTCACCTTTAATGGTATTGACACGGGCATGGATTCACATCAGGGAATTTCTCGTTATTGCAATGCCTCTCCTGATTGTGAGCAGTATTTTCCTTGGTCTTCTCGGGTTTTACGGTGTTCTGGATGTCATTGAAACAGCAACAGCCCCGGTTGTTCAGGGTATCCTTGGCCTTCCCCCGTTTGCATCAACTGCCCTCCTCTTTGGTGTTCTGAGAAAAGAGATGGCTTTTGAGACTCTGGTGGTGCTTGCAGGGACTGCAAATCTGACCGAGGTGATGACCCGCATTCAGCTCTACATATTTGCCCTGGTCAGCACCCTCTTTATTCCCTGTGTCTCAACGATTGCGGTTCTCTATCGGGAACAGGGACTGAAGACAGCGATACAGATATCTCTCTATACGGTATTCCTTGGATTTATTGCCGGCACTGTTGTTCACTGGATCAGTACCCTTATCCCCTTGTTTTAAAAACCAGACCGTCCAGGTACAATATGGATCCCCATCCCCTAATTCTTGGAGGGACAAACCGTTCCACTCCTTCCGTCATTCCGGTTTCAAATCCATACTCACTGGTGACCTTTGCGGAGGTCTGTGCTGCCGGGCCTGATGAGATTGAAGAGGCCATACGAATAGCTGAACAGGGAGCAGTTCGGATGGCGGCTCTCCCCGCCCACAAACGGTCTGAACTGCTCTTTCACCTTGTACGACTGATGGAGGAGGAAGCTGATATCCTCACCGATATCATCGTTCGTGAAGGGGGGAAGGTGAGGAAATTTGCCGCAGCTGAAGTTGCCAGGGCAATCGGGACGATCCGGATATCTGCAGAAGAAGCGGTCCGTATCCATGATCAGATGGTTCCGATGGATGGATACCCGGCAGGGGAAGGGAGAATTGCCATGATAATGCGGGTGCCGGTGGGAATTGTATTAGCTATTACTCCGTTCAACCTCCCGCTGAACCAGATATGCCATAAAGCAGGACCTGCCCTTGCAGCCGGAAATTCCTGTATCATTAAACCCCCGTCTGCGACCCCGCTCACCGGATTAAAGTTTGGTGAACTGCTGATTCGTGCCGGGTTTCCTAAAGAGGCCGTCAGTGTCATCCCCTGCAGGTCAGATATTGCTGAAAGGCTGGCAACCGACAAGCGGATCTCATGTCTGAGTTTTACCGGCAGTCCGTCTGTCGGCTGGCATCTTCGATCCATTACTCCTGCACGCCATGTCACGCTGGAACTGGGCGGTAATGCTGCGGTGATTGTCCATGAAGATGCGGACCAGACCCTTGCTGCAACCCGGATCATCGAGGGCGCATATTCCCATGCCGGTCAGGTCTGTATTTCAGTCCAGCGGGTTTTTCTACACCGGAGTATTGCAGATCGCTTCATCTACGAACTGGTATCCCGATGTAATGCTCTTGTTACCGGTGATCCTGAAGATCCGGCAACAGATGTGGGCCCGATGATAACCCCCGACAAGGCAGAAGAAGCCCTGCAGAGGATTGAAGAGGCGGTCAGTCAGGGGGCACGGGTTTTGTGCGGGGGCAGGCTGTCTGGTCACCTTCTGCTACCAACCATCCTTGCAGACACCACCCCTGACATGGCCGTCAACTGCGAGGAAGTATTTGCCCCAATTCTCACGGTAACGCCATATGAATCGTTTGAAGAGGCGATTGCCATGGTTAACGACTCACGGTTCGGTCTTCAGGCAGGAATATTTACGAAAGACCTTGGCCTGGCGATCCATGCTTCAAAGACCATTCAGTGTGGTGCGGTACTGATAAACGACATTCCGACATTCCGGATAGACAGTATGCCCTATGGCGGGGTAAAAGAGTCAGGAATCGGAAGAGAAGGCCCCTATTATGCCATCCGGGAGATGACCGAGGAGCGGCTTGTCATCATCAGACCCTGATATTTTCATAAGGAGGAACCAGAGAACATAAATTCCAATACTGAGATATTCTGGTATACTCATCACCGGAAAAGGGGTCCGGTGACATCACGTCAGACGGGGTCATTCATGAAAGTCGAGAAGAAGCTGCTGATGATCATAACCTTTCTTGGAGCGCTTGTAGTCCTTCTTCTCATATTTTATCTCACCACCGGTTTTCAGTCCGGAATCAAGGATCTGATCGGTGCGGTATACTTCTCCCTCTGGGGTACTGCCGTGATGGGCCTGTGGCTCTACATTATAGATCCCTATCTGAAAGGGAGGCCAAAGAAAAAGGACCAGAAAGGGACGGTATCAGAACCGGTCAAAACTGCACCGGTGCAGTCACCCCGGTCAAACCTCCCGCTCCGCGACCGAATCCGTGAATATGTTGCCGAACGGAGAAAGGAAGAAGGCTTACCTGTTCCCGAACCACTTCGACCGTCCAGATCCACAACCTCTTCCGGTGCCGGCTCATCATCCGGTTCTTCCACCGGGTTTGTGCCCGTCGCTGCTGCAGCCACAGCAGGAGCCGCAGTTGCCATGGCTGGTGCAGCGGTATCGGCAGGAGACGGCGATCTTCCCTTACCTGATGACTATGATGAGAGCGGGGCCGCAGATCTCTTTGGCGATGAATACCCTGAAGATGAAGAAGGCGAGGCATCACTTCCCGGAATTGAGGATGATGACTATGGTTCTTTTGATGAACCCGGCGTTGATGAGCAGCAGGTCACCGAATCAGGGGATCTTCCGGACTTCGAAGGAGACCTTGAGCCTGATATGTCTGATTCAGGATTTGGTGATTCAATTGAGGATGACTTCTCCGGCGGGGATGAGGGATCAGAGTCTATGAGCGGTGGGCTATCTGATGAAGGACTCTCAGACTTTGACATGCCGCTTGATGAGTCAATGATGGATGATGATCTTTCAGGTGATGGTGACCTGACCGATATCGAGTTTGAAGACCTTGAACCTGACGAGGTCTGACCTTTTTTCAATACACCAGAAACATGTTTTTCCTGAACATGCTACCTTTGTGATCCGATGAATAATATTCTGTCATCCTATCCTGATGTACACCTTATACTGATACTCATCCTGCTGGTTACCTCTCTTTGTTCTTCCACGAGTGCGGCATCGAAAGGTCCTGCTTTGGAAATTACCAGCCTTTCCGGAGAAGAGATTGCCCATCCAGGTTATCCCTATACCGGAACCGTTACCATTGCAAACAGGGGGGATCAGACGAGCGGGATCACTTCACTGTACATCTTCTTTCGATCCCCAGGAGAGCCGGATTTGAATGCGACCATCAGTGTCATCCCGGTCGATCCCATGCAGCCCGGACAAAATATCAGTTCCCCCTATATCGGGACGGTTTCTTCAGATCTTCTTCCTGGTGAGTATCAGGTATATGCGTACATAAAAGGGACCGGGTCCCGGGATCCTAAGAAGACAGGGATACTTGCACGAATCCCCTCCCCTGTCTTCCTGACTTTTCAGCCTCTCCCGAACCAGTCAGTGATCAATGACGAAATCATCGCAACCATCCGTGAAAGTACAAATGAGAACCGGATACACGAAGGACTCCGGCCCCTAATCTGGGATGAAGAGCTGGCGAGGATTGCTCAAGCATATGCCCAAGAGTCAGCCCGTGCCGGAAGGCTCTCTCACACCGACAGAAACGGGAACGGGCCATCTGAACGGGCTTCTGTTTATGGGTATCCGGTAACAAAGGATATCGAAGGGGGGGTGCGGATAGGCGTAGCAGAGAATCTTGCCTATATCGGGACCGGAATGGTCACCGGAGTCGGGTATGTTGATCCCACCAATGGCACTGCAATTGGCACGGCCCTCATGGACGGATGGATGAAGAGTCCTGGCCACCGGAAGAATATCCTTGATCCGCTTGCCGATAGATTTGGTTCAGGTGTTTTCTGGAATGATGAGTATTATTACGCAGTCTC
>Ga0208825_1001005_pt1 | contig 23528 bp, 24 predicted proteins | sample AD_UKC113_MetaG_FD_184450 | JGI IMG/M metagenome (GOLD analysis project Ga0208825, IMG submission 184450) | Active sludge microbial communities of municipal wastewater-treating anaerobic digesters from Hong Kong - AD_UKC113_MetaG (SPAdes)... | ecosystem: Engineered > Bioreactor > Anaerobic >...
GATATGAACCAGCACATCTGCCTGATCCCGTGCACGAAGGTCAAGATCACAGGCACCATAACAGGGATCCCCGCTGATGATAACCTCATACCCAAGATGGCGCAGGTCATGGGCAAGCCGGGGGAGAAGTCGTTTTAACCCCTCCGGTGCCTGGAGTGCCACCGTATGACACCCCAAGATTTTCAGCCGCTCATGCAGGTCAGGAAGACTGATCAATGATCCTCACCCGGTCGGTCACTTCTATGGAGACCAGATAAGAGTAGGGGAGTTTCAGACTGGGACTTCCTTTCTTAATCACAAAGCCGATATCTACGATCTCTGCGCCGATACTCTGGAGAGATTCGATAATCCCGTTCATGGTCCCCCCGGTGCTGATGACATCATCAACGATGACGATACGGTCCCCTTTACAGACCCCGTTGATATACATCTCACCCTTCGAGTACCCGGTGACCTGACAGACATCACACTCACCAGGAAGCCCGTATTTTCGTTTCCTGATGATGTTTACCGGTATATCGGTCATGAGGGAGAGAGCAGTTGCAATGGGGATTCCCATGGCTTCTGCGGTTACGATATATTTCACGTCAGTAAGATCCAGAAGACGGATCATACCAACGGCAATCTCCCGGAGCAGGCCAGGATCGATATCTGGTATCCCATCAGTGATGGGATGGACAAAATAGTTATATTCGCCCTTTTTTACAATCGGGCAGGAAAGTAGTGAATTAACTAATATGGGATACATATGATTCTCCAAAGTCTGACAGGAATGCTTCCACAACATCGCGGGTGACATGAGGCATACAGACGATCCGAAGGTCGCCTTTCCGTGTATATGAGACCACCCAGGGGGAGGGAACACTGACATGCTCAAAGGTTGCAACATTGACATCCGGGGTAACCTTTCTGTGAACACCAAATGCCTCCATGCCTTCAATCATCCGCCTGGTATTCTCCATACAGCCGGTGACAAGAGCCTTCATCCCTTTTCGTCCAAGATAGGCCATAACGGCATATGCTGCAGCCACCGATGCACCAGGTCGTGTTCCGGTCAGGCTGTATGCCTGCTTTGTGGTGAGGTATGGTGTCTCCACCAGGAGATTACAAAAGACCCGCTCATCACGCACCATCAGGACTCCGGACGGTATGGTGCTTAATCCCATTTTGTGTGGATCTACTGCGATGGATCCAACTCCGGGGACTGAAAAATCAAAGGGGGGGGCATCATCAAGAAAGGGGAGGACATATCCGCCAAACGCCGCATCCACATGGAGATGGACTCCCTCCTGTTCAGCCAATTTTCCAAGGGCCGGGATAGGGTCGGTCATCCCGTACTCCGTGGTTCCGGCAACACCAACAATACAGCAGGTATTCTTATCGATGAGTTCTCCTGCTGCATCGGTCTTCATCCGGTATTGTTCGTCTACCGGGACCACCCTCATCTCAATATCCATCATCCCGCATGCCTTCTCAAATGAGAAGTGTGCCGACGCGGGGACGATGATATTTGGTTCCTTCACATTTTTTGTTTTCTTACAAAATCTCAGCACCTGGATATTTGACTCAGTTCCCCCGGACGTTGTGCATCCGCCAGCAGATGGCTCATGGTAGAGATCTGCAAACCACCGGATCAGCCGGTCCTCAAGGGTGGCCGTACCCGGAAATAACCCGGGATCTCCAAGGTTTGTCTCCATAAAGAGGTTATGTGCCTGTACCGCTACCGGATGGGGTGTTGTACACATGGAGGAGAGGATATGCGAATAGGAAAAGTCCTCATTCCGCTTCGCCTGTAAAAAACAAAAAAGTTCGTCGGTTGAGAGCCCTTCAGCATCCATAAGGTCTTCTCGCCGCATCAAGGATGATCCGTTGCTCGGTCCGTGCAACGGTCTCGCGGATCTTGGCAATTGCATCGATATTGGATGAGACGCTTGTGATGCCGTGTTCAACAAGCCAGGTGACCATGTCAGGTTCACTTCCTGCCTGCCCGCAGATTGAAACTTCTACTCCTCCTTTCCGGCAGGCCTGGATCGCCTGATCAATCAGGGCAAGGACTGCAGGGTGTTTTGGCCAGTACATATCGGTGACATTCTCATTGTTCCGGTCAATGGCGATGGTGTACTGGATCAGGTCATTGGTTCCGAATGATGCAAATTTGATCCCTGCCTTGATGAAATCCTCAACAAGGACTGCACTAGCCGGAATCTCGATCATGATACCAAGGTCGACATTTTCGACATCTACGCCGGCCTGTCTGAAGAGTTCCTTAGCCTGAATAAACTCACGGGGATGAGATACCATCGGGAACATGATACCAAGGTTATCATATCCAAGGTCCCACAGCCGTTTGAAGGTATCAATCTGAAGTCTGAACTGTGCCGGGCTTTGAAGATCCCTGCGGATTCCTCGCCATCCAAGCATGGGGTTGTGCTCAATAGGTTCGTTCTCCCCGCCCTGCATGTTTCTAAACTCGTCGGTCGGTGCGTCAAGAGTCCTGACCCATACCGGTTTTCCGGGGAATGCATCAAGGACGACCTTGATTCCGTTCATAAGTTCTGTGATGAACTCCTCTTCCCGGTGGTTCTGGATATACCAGTTGGGGGTTTTATTGAGGCCAAGGATAAGATGTTCAATCCGAAGAAGCCCCACACCGTCAGCACCGGTTGCGGCGGCACGCTGGGCGGCCTCAGGCATTGAGACATTGACCTTGACAGATGTTGCTGTTATAATCTTGGCGGGTGCCGAGGCGATCTGGACCTTCGCACTTCCTGAGTCAGGGATCTGCTGGGCGATTACCCCGTCATAGATGAGGCCTTTCTCACCATCAACGGTGATGACCTGTCCGTCGGTAAGGGTTTGGGTAGCTTTTCGTGTTCCTACGACTGCCGGTGTCCCGAGTTCACGGGAGACGATGGCTGCATGACAGGTCATTCCTCCCTCATCAGTGACAATGGCTGCAACTTTACGCATCGCCGGGACCATATCAGGATTGGTCATGCGGGTGACCATGATGTCACCTTCTTTTACCTTTCCGATATCTTTGACATCCTCAATGATGATAACCGGACCGCTGGCAATCCCTGGAGATGCACCCTGACCCTGAAGGATAACCGTATCAGCAGAACCTGCTTTTGTCTCTTTCTTCATGCCTGTTGCACCTTTGATGGTTGTGATAGGGCGGGACTGAAGGATGTATATCTTATCCCCCACAATCGCCCATTCCATGTCCTGAGGAACCCCGTAATGCTCTTCAGAGACAATACCATAGGTTGCAAGTCTTTTCACCTCATCATCAGAGAGGATCTGCTGTTCCTGCCGTGACTTCTCCACATTTCGTGTGATGGTCCCATACGTACCATCAGCGACGATCTCGATCATTTTTGGAGAGATGAGCCGGTCAATTGTCCGCTCAAGTCTCCGATCAAAGACGTAATTGTCTGGTGATACTGCTCCTGATACAACGGCTTCTCCAAGTCCCCAGGATCCCTCGATGATGGCTAATGGTTCACCGGTCACCGGATGGGAGGTGAACATTACTCCTGCTTTTTCAGAAGGAATCAGCTGCTGTACTACCACCGCAATATTCACAGAATGGTGATCAAACCCCTGCTTCGCCCGGTAATAAATGGCACGGGCACCATAGAGTGAGGCCCAGCATTCATGGATTCCTTTCAGAAGGTGTTCAATCCCTTTAATGTTCAGGATCGTCTCCTGCTGCCCGGCGAAACTTGCATCAGGAAGATCCTCTGCAGTCGCGCTCGACCGGGCAGCTACGACATCACCTGTCCTGGAGAGTTTTTCATATGCGATCCCTATCTCGCTCTTGAGGTCTTCTGGCATCTTTGCCTGAAGGACCAGATCCTTGGCCTTTTGTGCCGCAGATTCAAGCGCATCATTATCATCCACATTCAATGATTCCAGAATTTTATAGAGTGGCTCTTCAAGCCCTGTCTGGACTAAAAATCGTCTGAATGCCTGGCTGGTAACGACAAAAGCAGGGGGAACCGGAAGCCCGATAGAGGCCATCTCCCCAAGTGAGGCACCTTTTCCGCCAACTGATGGAATATCCTCTTTACGGATCTCCTCAAGCCAAAGAATATCTGGAACTCCCGTCATGAAGACTAACCTGTGAGTACGTATTCCATTTGACTTGTAATAGAGGTTTTTCAAAGGATGCCTCTTCATGCCCATGACTGGACAGAATCTGCACCAGTATCAGCCCGCGAAATAGATATCTATATATGGTTGTGTCTACCACCTTATAGAGCACAATCCCGCCTTAACTCAGACTGGTAGAGTGCGCGGCTGTAGACTGATTTGCCGTTTGAGGCAAGAGCGCAGCTACCGCGATGTCCCCGGTTCAAATCCGGGAGGCGGGATATGCCCAGCCCAGATAGTGTAGTGGCCTATCATGTCGGCCTGTCACGCCGACGACTCGGATTCGAATTCCGATCTGGGCGTCTTCTTTTTCCGGCAATCTTCTATAGTATTCATTCCAATACCTATGAAGATAATTCCGGTGCCGTCCATGAATACGAAAATTCCTGTGTTAATCAGTATCTGCCTGGTGTTATTATTCATATTTCCTGCATCGGCAGATATCCTTCCGAACGGGACCAATACCACGAACAGGCAGATTCCTTCAGAGACCTATCTTGAAGTGATTGGTTCAATGTCCTCTCACCAGGAGTATCAGCTGGAAACCAGCAGCCATGGTGGTCATGAGGGTGGTTTTCTCTATGATGGTGAGCGGGTATCATCCGTGGTTTATAAAAGTGATATGGCAACCAACGGGGGATATCTTGCGCAGAGCAAGGGCCTGAAGATCGACGAGGGGCCACAACAGAAAGGGGCCTTTAATGTTGATTCAAAGATAGTCTCCACCTACCTGACCGATCCGGAGGTTGGGAGTAAGATGGCTGCTTCTGACTCACTTGAGATGTTCAATTCGGGTAATTACACCAAAGTAAACAGATCTGTCCGAAATCCGCTTGTTGCCGAAATCATTGGTGATTATGTCGGAGGGTTCAATAGTTATTACAAAGGTGCATCTGCTGTTGACATGACCAGCGGTCAGATTGCGACCATGGCCCGGGCCCGCTCTGTTGGAACAGACAACACCATCCCGGCAGAACTTCGGTATCTTATCGGCATTCATCCTGACATGTCATCCGGTATCCCCTATGCAGCCGGAACAGCAAGTACCGAGTTTGCAATGACCAATGAGGAAGGGGCACCAACAAATACGACCGACCTTGCATCCACCAAGAAGATGAATGACAAAACAACGGTTGACGGTCAGATATTCACCTTTGGAAAATCCTTTACCGTTACGTCGGGTCTCTCCCCGACATAATACCTTCTGGCAGGAAACATATTAGAACACGCTGACAAACCTGTGGGCGTGAATATTATGACGCAGATTCGCGTTTTCATCTTCGTAATACTTTTCATTCTCACCACTCCGGTTCTCATAACTGCAGATTCGTATAGTGTATCACCTGCTTTTGATGACCATGTGAGCGGATCGACGAGACTGGTAAACATGCAGTCATTTGCGATGGAATCAAAACTGAAGATTCGTGCGGTCGGCGAAGACGGTGTTCCGGCCGGTGTTGAATATATGGTAAGTATAGCTCCTGTCAATGGCACAGATGCTGCAATCGGTACGGTGATCACCGACTTCAGAGGTTCAATCCTAGAAGGTCGGGGAACAAATGTGAATGCATCGGCAACGAATGAATGGCGTGATCGTGCCATGGTAAGTGGGGCAATTGTAAACTTTATGAAGTCCTTTACCTATACCTCAGGAATAAAACTATGACATCAGCCAGGTGGAGATACCTTCTTGGGTTTTTTATTATTCTGATAGTACTGTGCACGATGGTGCAGGCAGCATACACATTAAAACCATCCATGCTTCCTTCTCCACCCGGTTTTACCCGTGGTTGTCACCCGTCATATGATGAGTTTGTTGTTTCAACGCTTGCTGCTGATTTTACCTCAGACCGGACAGAAGGGGATGCGCCACTCAGAGTGCGGTTTTATGATATCAGTTATGGATTTGCAGATGCCCGACTATGGGACTTTGGTGACGGGAATACGTCAACTGAGAAAAACCCCGTCCATACCTATCGTGAACCAGGGAAATATGACGTCTCGCTGACCGTGTATTCTAATTACTCATATGAAACCCCGATGGATGAGTATCTGAATACCAGCAGGGGCCAGCTGACCGATTTCATGTGGGGAAGTACTGATCGTGAACTGGATTACATCACCGTCCATGAACGGGGATCCGGCGTCAGGCAGGAAGTTCCTGAAGGATGGTACCCGGAGCCCCGGAATCGGGTGGAGATGCCCTCAGGAGCAGATGGTGCGATAGGAAGTGCCTCATTTAAAGCACAAGAAATTACCCTGTATAACAGTTCTCAGGGGTATCTGACCGAGCGTGGATATAAAGAAACCCTTGATATTAACGGGGCATATTATCTGGTAAAAAGTGTCCCCTACAATACCGGATTTTAACTTTTTTACCTGATTTGAATGTCGAATTATAATACTCTGAAATTTCTGAAGTGTATACTTTTTACTACACTTATTACTGGATATCTTCTGTTTGCTGGATGTATAGATGATAAACCAATTGATGTTACGAATATCTCTACAAATCTTACGATCCAGGCAGAGGATAAAGAACAGAATGGTAGTGCAATGGAGGCTTTGTCCCTCTATGATGCGGCAATCCGGTTGAATTCATCTGATGCAGGTCTCTGGCTGAAGACTGCAGATCTTTTATTCAATGAATCAATGAACACCGAGGCAATTATCGGGTATTCGCATGTTCTGACCCTAGACTCTGAAAACAGCTCGGCCCTCATTGGGAGAGGTGCAGTCTATGCCAGGAATGGAGATCTGATGAGTGCATTGGCTGATTTAAAGAATGCAACGGCTTTTCATCCCCGGAATGCACATGCTCATGCAGGTCTTGGAGATATTTACTCTGCACTGAATGAACCAGAGCAGGCACTCCGGGAATATGGGATTGCCATTAACCTGAGTCCAAAAAATTACGAGTTTCATGTGAAAAAGGCCGAACTTTTGTATGACTCGGGGCGATATAATGAAGCCGCTAAAGAGTATGACAATGCCTTAAAGCTCAATTTGAAAGATTCCAGATCATGGAAGCGTCTTGGTGAGATGCTCCGGTTGTCAAACCGTCTGGAAGAGGCAGCGGTTGCTTATAAACAACTCAATACCCTGATTCCAGATAATCCTGATAATCTGTTTATTGAGGCTGAACTCCTTGAAAAAACTGGAAAATACAAAGAGTCGAGGGAAATTTATGCACAGCTGGTCAAGGATGATCCAAAGAATGTTGATCTCCTCGTGGCTTTAGCCAGAGTTCAGAATGTTCTAGGGGAGTTTGATGAATCAGCAGCCATTTCACGCAGCGCCCTCATGGTAAACCAGAGTAATGCCGATGTATGGGCAAATCTTGGTTTTTCATATGCCAACCTGAAGAAATTTGATGCATCTTTTGATGCGTTTAATCAATCATTGAAAATTCAACCGAATGATCCTATTACTATCACGAATGTCGGATTTTTACTGATGCAGTCCGGACGGTATCAGGATGCTCTGTACCGGTTTGAGAACGCAACCATGATTGATCCTGATGATCCGGCAACCTGGATGCAGAAAGCACGTGCTGAACTTGCACTTGGGAAACGGGATGATGCACAGCGGTCTGCTACCCGTGCAACCAAACTCGCTCCGTATTCGTATGATGCCTGGTACCTTCTCGGTGATGTAGCAGCAGTGAATAAGCAGTATGATGTTGCAAAGGAAGCATTCGAGACGGCTCTTCAGATTAATCCGATGAAAGAAGACGCATTCAAGTATCTGGTAGAAGTCATGCGTCAATTAAACCAGGCATATGATACCATTCATTACTATGATCGGGCAATCGCAGAAAATCCCGATATTCCGATTGCATGGATGAGAAAAGGGTATGCCGCTGATCTTGCAAGTGAATATGGGATCAGTGAGGATGCATACGCCCAGGTTGTCAGGATCTCTCCACAAAGTACTGAAGGATGGACAAATCTCGGATTTGCACGATTTCAGCAGGGTAATTATTATGGGGCTATCGATGCCTTTAATGAGTCTTTGAAGATTGATCCAAATCAGTCGGTGTATTATGTGAACCGGGGTGCTGCATATCAGAAGATCGATCTCCTGGATAATGCATATAAAGACTTTTCAAAAGCCCTTGAATTGAACCCTGATAACCGGGATGCACTCTATGGAATGGGAAAGACCCTGTACAAAATGGGAAAAGTCCAGGAGGCATTCCCCTATTTCAAGAAGATTGGAGAGAATCTCTATATAGCCAGGGTCTATGATTCCCTCTATCAGGGAGTGACATATTTCTCCAATAACTGGAACTACTGGCGGTATTCCTACCAATGGTGAAGGTACCCTTTTTTCGGGAGTTCCATCCCATCCATTGTAATTTTAAGGCCTTCTGATACCCGGCCGATCTGTGTTACAGGAATGGTCAGGTTCTTCATTTTTTCTTCTGAAATGAAAAAGAGCAGTTCAAAGTCCCCTCCCCCATATAATGCAGCTTCTAATGCCACCTGTACATCTGCTTCTGGTGGGAGTGGGATTCGTCCGGATGATATCTCCATTCCCACATGTGATTCTGCTGCGATATCATAGAGAGATATGGCAAGTCCGTCACTGATATCCATCATCGCATGTGCACCCGCCAGTCGGGCAACAGTCCCCTCTCTGACTCGTGGCTGTGGCTCACAGAGATCTTTCCAGAACCGGCTGTCCCCCGTAAGGCCCAAAATGGCTCTTCCAAGGGTACCGGTTACACAGATGATATCTCCCGGTTTTGCACCACCCCTCCTGACCGGCTCTCCATCTCTGATGATCCCGACTCCGGTTGAGACAATGGTAAGTTCTGAGTGTGCGTCAAGATCTCCCCCTGCATACACAGCCCCATATGTATCACAGCAGGCCTGTGCACCAAGAACAATCTCTGCCAGACGCTCCTCTGTATCCAGACCAATGGCGAGCACGATCTGCAGGGGTTCCGCTCCCATTGCGGCGATATCAGATATGGTTACCGCAACCGACATCCATCCGATCTGCCACCCGGTCATCCCGGCAGGGAAGTCAGAGCGTTCGTGAAGCATGTCCGTGGATGTGACCAAAGCTCCGCAGGGAAGGGTAAGTATGGCACAATCATCAGAACAGGTGTCACTCCCGCACACTGGTCTTATAATATCCAGAAGGTCACGATCGTCCATGGTTACTTGACCTTTCGTTCACGTTCTGCCAGGTATTCCTTCATCAAAGACTCAAGCATCTCCTCGCTCTTCCCCTTCAGAAACTTGTCATATTCACAGGCCCAGTCATCAAGTGCCTCGGAGTATTTTTCTTCGTCACAGGTTCCCATGTCTCCTTTGACCTGGATCTGCATATCTTTTGAAACTACAACAGGCAGGTTCTCATGCAGGAACACATCACGGAGTTCATGGCTTAAAGTATCCGCTGCTTTTTCGTTTACAATGACCGCTTCAACACCGTTTCGTGCAATATCATGAACAATCCCCTTTCCCCAGGAGGCGAGAGTCTTGACATAAAGGATATCTCCTGGCTGGATGCCTACCCGTTCGATAAGCAGACGCACACTCTCACGTGACAGGTCTGGAAGCACTTTTATCGCCCTGGTACCTTGTGGCCGGAGTTCATCCGTCGTCTCTTTCATCCTTTTGAGCCGTCTCTGCAGTTTTTTATTGTTACGTTCTTCCTGCCTGAGCCGGTGCTTGAGGTTTTGGATGATCTGATCCCGTTTTATGATCTCCGGTTCAGCGTTGACTCCCTTTTGCCGTTCTATCTTCATTTCGGCTATTTTCTTTGATAATACCTGGTTTTGGCGCTTCAGTGATACGATCTCCTGTTGCAGATCTGATACCAGGACTCTCAGATCTTTCACCGTCCCATCCAGTATCCTGACCCGCTCGTCTGTCGTATCAAGGCTGACTTCTGGTTTCTTCTCCTGGGCGGTCCGAACCGGCACTTTTCTTTCACTGAGGATTCTCTCTAACGACTGCCCACGGATAATACCGGCACGAACCTCATCGAGATCAACACCTGGCGGTACCCGTTTTAATATTCCTGAAAATTTATGTCGCCAGTACTTGTAGGCTTCAACAGCTGCGGTAAGGGCATCACGTTCATGATCATTCCCATATCCGTATTTGCCGGCGAGCTCATACTTTGTCTCAACAGAAATATCCTGACGTGGGGTATAGGGAACAGCCTGGAACGCACGACGGATCTTTTCAACGGTAAAGGGCATGGGAACAACGTCTGAAGCAACAACAATCGGTTTTCCCAGGGACCAGATCAGCTCGATGACATCGGCCATGGTCATCTGGCGTGAGCTCTGGACTTTGACCAGTTCTCCGTTCAGATCAAGAGCTGCAATCCCGATGGTGGTACCGGGATCAATCCCCACGATGAGATATTTCGGTCGTGCGGTAAGGGGCCGGTATTGGATCCTGTCAAGGTGTTTTCCAGACAGGCGGATCTGAACGTCACCGCCCCGCGAGGATGAGACCGGGATCTGGTCACGGTCCTCCCTGACATGAAAGGTTACCCTGGACACACCGCCAAAGGCTTTATACTCCTTTTTCCAATAGGAAAGCCCCCGGTTCTGCAGGTCCTGTTCCACTTCACGGGCATACCGGAGTACATTCCCATGAATCTTTCGTGCATACCGGTTCTGGCTCCATCCCCCTTTCCCTGGAGATCTGTTTCTGGTTATGGTAATCTCGGTCTCTTTTTCAAAGGCAACAACTTCCACACCAGCCCCGTGAAAGGCGACCTGGGCTGCGGCACGGGCTTCTGCAAAGGGATCAAACCGGTCAAAGGTGATATTATATCGTGCAGCTACCTGGATGAGTCCGACCTGACGATCTCCTCCGGTGACTACAACCAGTTTTGTCTTTGATGGAAGCTGTTCAAGAAAACGGTAGAGATCCTGTGTGTGGGGTGCAATCTCCTGGACCGAATCAACCGCAAGGATCTCTGGCTGATACCGATGAACCAGCCGTACCAGCCGGTGCAGCGAGACTGAGAGTTCTTTTTGAATATCGCCGTCCTTGAGTAGTACCAATGCATATTTTGGCTGGACGGTCCGGGATCTTACAGATCCGGTTATGAGATCGATTCCGAATATCAGCACCCGGTCACCAGACTCCTGACTTCATTCATATCAGAAGAGATCCGGTACCGCCGGTGAAAGAACTTTGTGATGGTCTCAAGATCATGGTCCAGGATTTCGGATGCATTTTCATGATGTGGCGAGACCCATTGTGGCCAGTCGATGATCCAGATCTCTTCGCCGTCAAACATGACATTATACTCTGACAGGTCACCATGGATGTAGCCACGCGAGTATGCTGCCCTGACCTGGGCAATTATCTCATCCAAAACTTCCCGCGGATTTTCCAGCGTGCAGTCAGATAACCGGTCACCTGCGATATATGTCATCGCGATAACATTTCTGTTCATCAGGAGGGGCGTTGGGACCCTAACATGGTTCTGAAGCGTGCACAAGGCGAGGTATTCCTGTTCGGCAGAGAAATGTGATGCAAGCACCCAGGGACAATGCTGCTTTTCAGGAAGGTAGTTTCTTCCCCGCCGAACTGTCTGAAATGATCGTTGTCCTATCCGGTGCAGTTTGAGGATAACCGGGCCGGTTCCGAGTGCTTCATAGACTCGTGACTCCTTGCCCTCACCGATACAGGATCCAAGTGAACTGATAATCCCCTTTTTCACCAGATGAGATATTGCCAGGGTATCATATCCGTTAAAAATAAGGCAGTACCCGGGATACGGGACCTGTGAATACTTAACCATGCCTTTCTCCATCAGTTTTGAAAGTCTGAAATGGAGTTCATTGGCAGAAAGGCGGGAATTGTGGACCAGTTCCTCTTCCGGTACCCAGGAATACCTGCTCATGAGGTATTCAATTGACTGGAGAATGCGGAGTTCATATTTATGAAGGGATTTGATATGGTCTGCAGAAAGGTCCATTTACGTATATTTTTATAATCCGGGTATGTTATAGTGCATCGTATCAGATCATAATTTATTCCCAGATTCGAAAGATTTGTCCAAGAGTTCATGCCGATCGCAGGAAAACCTGTAATGGATTATCAGACATTTCGGAAACCATTTTATGAGCGTGATCCATACCCGTGAACCCTGTGTCAGATGCAGGGCACCGTCCGTCATCCATCAGCGTTATTCAGGCCGGTATCTGTGCGCAGTCCATCTTGCTGCAGATGTTCTGGTCAGAGTAAAGCGAAGTATCCGGCTTGATGGAGGACTGGGGAAAAGACCAGTTCTTGCTATCGTATGGGAGGGGCAGGCATGTCTCTCTCTCCTCTCTATTCTGGTGCAGGTAATTGGAACACGACCTGGGATGGAGCTCGTTCTTTTGCATAATGGGTGCGATAGCCCTGAGGTTTCTAAGATCTTACCTCAACTCCCCTCAACCATCATTATCAGAACAGAAGAAATTCAGGGCCGAAGTATCAGGGATAGTGTACTGATGACCGGGGCAGATCGTATGATCAGATGCACTACGCTTGATGAAGAGGCGGAACAGGTACTGGGCTCTTTGCTCTCGGGGAGTTGGACTTCAATCCTTCATGGTCCTGACCTCTCCCCGGTTCTCTGTCTGAGGCCCTTTCGCGAGATCCCTCTTGACGAACTGCGACGTATTGCACCTGAGATGAACATCCCTATCGAAAACGAGGCTTATCCTGATCCTGATGTTCATACCTTCCTGTCTTCTCTTACCCGAAATCACCCCTCCGTTCCGTTCTCTCTTATCAGGTACCAGGATCGCCTGTGTGATCTTGAGAAAAATCATTTGCATAGGACCGGCTGATCAGGCACTCTTTTTTCTTCCTCTGATAATCTACTGAGCAGGTATGACAGGCACCTCTCCGGATCCGGATTCCATCATAACGCTTCTTCAGGATGTACTCATATCAGGCTCTTCAAAGGGCTTTGTTATCGGACTTTCAGGTGGTATAGATTCAGCGGTCGCTGCAGCCCTGTGTGTTCGTGCCGCAGGGTCTGATATGGTGCAGGGGTTTTTTCTCCCATCCGCAGTTACTCCTTCAGAAGATGCTGCCGATGTGCGCCTCCTCGCCGAGTCTCTTCATATCCCGGTAATGACGATCCCTATCGGGCCGGTCATTGATCAATACAGAAAGATGCCGGACTTTACTGAGAATTCATACCTGGTCGGGAATCTTATGGCCAGAACCAGAATGACGATCCTGTATTATTATGCAAACCAGATGAACCGGCTGGTCTGCGGGACCTCCAATTATACTGAATATCTCCTCGGGTATTGCACAAAGTTTGGTGATAACGCAGCAGATGTTCAGCCGATCATGCACCTCCTTAAGACTCAGGTCTGGGATCTTGCACGATATCTTGGACTCCCTCAAAAGGTAATAGAAAAAACCCCGTCCGCAGGACTATGGCATAATCAGACTGATGAAGATGAACTGGGTATGCCCTATGCGGTTATTGATGAGGCCATCACCAACCTTGAAAAACAGGGATGGAAACCGAAGAGCCCTGCTGAACAGAGAGTAATGGAAAAAATTCATCGGGCAGGCCATAAACAGCGACCCGCACCTCACATAAAAAGATAAAGTTCCTGATACTCTTTTAAAAACGAGCCGGGATTATTCAGAAAGGCCAGGCTCTTTTCATCTCCCACACAGGAGTAGAGTGCCTGTTGTGGAAAAGGTTCGGGGAGCGGTTTTCCATAGCAGGTTACCTCACGCAATTCCGGGATTGTTTCCGGATACCGTGGGTTTCTCTCTCTTCTTCCATCGGCGAACAGATAATATGCTGCTCCCTGCATCTTTTCAAATGGAAGATATTCGCTTGTAAAAGCGGAAGAAACCAGGTTTGCCATAAGAAGGGTATCCTCAGACGGATTGATGGTGACATGTCCATACCCGGGAGGAATCAGGACAAGGTCTCCTTTTCGTGCGTTCACCAGGATGATATCTGAGAGGTCAATCTTTTGAAGCAGGTACAATGCCTCCCCTTCCAGCACTTCATATATCTCCGGAAATGCATACCCGTCCGGAGCAGACTGGTGATAATGGCCCTTGGTTTTTATCCACTCTCCACAGATCACCTGTCCGGGAATCCTGGTTATATCATATCTGATCTTGTGCTCCTCCAGCCACTTTTTATCCGGATCATTCAGATAAAGCCCCCTGAACATCTCATATGCCGGCCCCCCGGTTCTACAGTCAGGGTCTGCCATTACCGTGAGAAGTTCAGAGCACTCCCTGACATCAGGGTTTACAAGTGGGATTGGCTGCATGTAATTTCATCGACTCCTCATAAATAAAAATATACGCATTACGACTTAGTTCTCTAGAGTTGTGAAACAAATTCCATGGTTGAGATGTCACACAGACCCTTCATTGCCTGCATGGTCACCGATACTCCTTCCTCCCTGAGTGCAGCCATCCAGTTGGTACCACCAAGAGCAGCAAGTCCCATGTACTGGGGATCAACAGCCACTCCAAGGCAGGGAGTATTTGGCAGACCCAGGTCCAGTATGCCGGTAAAATAACCCTCAGTCAGTTCATCAAGAACCTCTTCCACATCATCCTCCGCTTCCATGTGGCATTCACGGATATTCCCAAGAATACTCCCGTTGCCGTGTTTCATGACCTGGTGGACTGATGTTATCTCCTGGGACACCAGCACCTGAAGCGGATCTATCGTGGTATATTCGTATTTTATCAGATGGGTAAACCGCTTGGGAATGTTATCTGCAACTTCTATAACACCACCACCGATTGGATTGGAGGGTATCCCCCGCTGTAGGAGAAGGCCGTCAAGGGTTGTACTACACAGGGTGAGGATGCCGCAGAAATTTTGTGGTATCACAAATCCATCCTGTTCTTCGCCCGCATAGAGAATCCGGATAAGGCTGCTTGGTGACACTCCGGCTTCACAGGTTGCGCGAAACACTGATATTGTCTGCTCAAGGTCTTCGACACGCACGAGTGAGAGATTATACACAACAGTCCCGGTACCCTCAACAGGGTTGAATGTGACCTGCATAGCAAAATCCTCAATCTGGTGACTGACAAACCTGAGGAATTCACTCATGACTCATTGTACGAGCCCGGAGATAGAAAAATATTCTTTTTTTGGACGGTATACAGTACGGTATGGAGCAGCGAACCAGGGAAAAGGCATCACGTGCAGTTTCAGATATCCTAAAGGCAGCGGGATTTGACGTCCATACTGCACCAGCACCCTTGGATCTGTCTGCAATCAGGAATAATACCTATCTTCTGGTCATGTGTTCAGATGATCCGGGTGCGGCAGATTCATACTCTGAAACCGAGTATACTATCCGCGTCGGGCAGGAAGAAAAGATCTGCGAAAAGATTCTAGTGACGTTTAATCCTTCAATTACGGCAGATAATTGTATTGTCTGGTACCCGGAGGAGTTTGCGATGTATGCCGGTGAAGCAGTGCTCGCCCGTGTCCTGGGAAAGACACTGGTTCTTCCACTGGATGGCAGTGAAGAGACTGGTTCATACAAAGCGCGGACTCATCACGAGTCAGAAGGCGGCGTCAGGATCCCTCATCTCCCGGTCCGTATCCACCGTGACGAGGCTGAGGAGAAGGCCGGTATCCCCGGAGTGGCTACCCTCCGGTTCCTTCCGTGCTGGATGTTTAAGTATACCTGCAGAGGGAGTGCCGGTTATAAGGATCAGAATATCCAGTTTGACGGGAGCGGTTCAGGGGCGATGAATGCCATCAATGGCGCGCTTATTGATATTGACGGAGATACCATAACCCGGCGGGAGATCCCGGAGGGGAGTGAGATCTCCAAACCCTCGATATCCCACGCGGAAGCAGAGAAGAAGATTACCAGTCATCTCATTAGTTCTATGACAAAACGAGTCCGGATAAGACAGGTGAAAGGTGATGCCATCTTCTATGAAGAGAAGAATCTGGCCCCTGAACCGGAAAACATCTCGCTGGAGCTTCGTGAGCTCTATGTTCCGGTGTGGCAAATCAAGGGGAAAAAGATAGTCGAGATTAATGCCTTCACCGGGGAGCGTCTTATTGAACCACTTGACGACGGGGTTGAAGTCTTTTAGGGTGTGACGGCTTTCAGTTCACGAAGTCTGCTGGTCACCGCCTCGACATGACCTTTCACCTTCACATTTCTCCATATCTCCCGGATGATTCCATTCGGATCGATAAGAAAGGTGGAACGCTCGACACCCATATATTCCTTTCCGTACATCTTCTTTCGTTTCCATGCTCCATATGCCCCGATGACCTCATGGTTTACGTCCGCAAGTAATGTTATCCTGAGATCATGCTTTTCGATAAATTTCCGGTGACTTTCCATGGTGTCAGGGCTTACTCCGATAACTGGAATTTCAAGTTTTGCCAGTTCTTCATAGGCTGCTGAGAAAGCCAGAGCTTCTGCGGTGCAGGCCGTTGTGTTATCTTTCGGATAAAAGTAGAGGATGTACCATGAGCCCCGGTATGAACCAGCAGTATGCATGGCTCCGGTATGATCCGGAAGTGAAAAATCAGGAGCTTGGTCGCCGGTGTTGATCTCCTTTTCTGTCATTGAACTCATGCTTTCATTCTCTGGTGATGCAGCATAACCTTAACGGCTGGTAACAAAAATATGTTATAGCAATTGTTACTCATCCTGGAGACCCTCCCTCATGCGACAGTCTGTATTTGGTCACCTTATTCTGGCAACTCTTATATTCTCTGTTCTGCTCATCTCCGGAGTATTATTGGTATCGCATTTCACGGTCATGCAGGGAATTTTAGGATAATCTGGTTCATATGGGCGCCTTAAATGATCAGATCAGAAATCCATTGACCATCATCTCCACGTTGGTTGATGAAAATGAGTCTCCTGAAAAGGATCGTATCCTTTATGAGGTTGGAAGGATTGATAAGCTCATTGATCGCCTTGATAACGGGTTTATTTCGTCAGAAAAAGTATGGCAATACCTGCATAAGAAGCATGAAAAATTTGAGGATACCGGTTTCTGATGGTCCGGATAAGAATTCGTGCGATTGGAAAGATCAAAGAGTCATTCATCCGAGATGCCATCGCCGACTATGCGAAACGGATGGGTTCATTCTGTCAGGTGGAATGTATAGAATATCCTGAAGCTCCTGTCCCTGATATTCATCCCTCAACCATTGAAAGAGCATGTGTTTCAGAAGGAGAGAAACTCTGCTCCGGAATAGACTCGCTTGATTATGTTATTATTCTGGACCGGACCGGGAAGCAGGTCTCCAGTGTAGGGCTGGCAGAGGTAATAAGACGCTGCGAGATAGAAGGGCCATATCAATTGGTTTTTATCATAGGTGGCCCTCATGGATTATCAAAGGATTGCCTTCAGAAAGGGAATATCATCCTTTCGTTATCTGCTATGACCTTTCCTCATCAAATTGCACGGCTTTTGTTGTATGAGCAGCTGTACCGGGCATTTACCATTATCAGAGGTCTTCCCTATCACCGGTAGCCGGAGAATCAGGTAGAACAGATAGATATTCCTTGCATTCTGACCTGATTGACTGGTGGAAATCTGATGCTCCCGGAATTTTCAATAAATTCTGAAACACCGGGCGAGAGATCAATCAGATGGGTAATCTCCTGCCAGGGTTCCGGATAGACATGCTGATCCAGCCATTCCCCGTCATATGATGGTTCATATGCAATTTTTTCCATGTCAAGTGAGAAGTCTGCAGATACTCCCGGTTTATTGCCCCTGGGATCAAGTCGAATCCACTTGTCCAGTTGTTCGAGGTATACTGCAGCAAGACCATGGAGCACCCAGCTCCCATCTTCACGTCGCACCCGTTGATAACACAGACCGGCAGGGATTCCAAGTGCCCTACATAAGGCAACAAACAGGTGAGACTTCCCAAAACAAAGTCCGTGTCCGGCGGTCAGGACATCGGTCGCATTCCACATCAGATCTTTATGTCCACCATCAACCGAATGAGTTATTGAATCCCGTACCCATGTGTACAGGGTTCTGGTCCGTTCGATGTCATCAGTTTCAGAACTGGTTAATGTGCGTGCCAAAGTCCGTATCTCTGCATTTGTGCAGTTGATCACTCCTGAGCAGGATAGATAAGGAGTGATAGATGCGGGAGGTATGAGTGGGGGGAGGTGCATCTTCTATCACCAAGGTGATCATCTCAAGTGCTTATCGCATCAATATTTCGATCTGTCAGTTTTCTGTTTCTCTGCACAGATCCCGTCAGAATCAGACTAATGGTCTATTTTATTAAGAGATGATATACCTGATACCAGAAAGGTATATGAATATATGAGTAATCTGAAATCTCCAATCCTAACCGATTTGTATGAACTGACCATGATGTATGTCTGGTTTTTATCGGGCACCATAAATAATCAGTCTTGCTTTGATCTTTTTTTCAGATCCTGTCCATTTCAGGGTGAATACATTATAGCGGCCGGAATAGACGATGCGCTCTTATTTCTTCGGGATGCCCGGTTTTCAAAGGAAGATATTGCGTATATCCGGTCTCTTCATATCTTTGATGACGCCTTTCTTGCCTGGCTATCAGACTGGAGATTTGACGGTTCAGTCCATGCAGTCGATGAAGGGACGGTTGTTTTTCCTGGCGGGCCGGTGTTCAGGGTACGCGGCCCCTTGGGTTCCTGTCAGCTGGTCGAGACCGCTCTATTAAACTGTATTAATTTTTCTTCGCTCATCGCAACGAAAGCGGCACGGATCTGCATGATTGCCGGGTTTGACGCGGTCATGGAATTTGGGGCAAGAAGAGCCCAGGGGCCGGACGGAGCACTGTCTGCTTCACGTGCTGCATACATCGGTGGATGCATGGGGACATCTAATATGGAAGCGGGGAAGATGTTTGGCATCCCGGTGAAAGGAACCCATGCCCATTCCTATGTCATGTCATATCCTTCTGAACTTGAATCATTCAGACGGTATGCAGAGGTTTTTCCTAACGCCACAATCCTGCTCGTCGATACCTATGATACGATCAGAAGCGGGATGGTTCATGCTATAAAGGTGGGTCACGAGATGAAAAAACAGGGGAATACCCTGGCGGGTGTCCGACTTGACAGCGGTGATCTGCTCTCTCTCTCAAAAGAGGCACGGAGGATGCTTGATGAGGCAGGGCTTTTTGAGACAAAGATAGTCGCATCTGGAGATCTTGATGAGTATAGCATTTACGCACTAAAAGAGCAGGGAGCACCGATCGATATCTACGGGGTCGGGACCAGGCTTGTCACCGGTCATGAGTCAGCTGCCATTGCAGGCGTATATAAAATGTCAGCAATAGAGCACACAACCGGCACCTATGAGATGCGGATGAAGGTAACTGATCACACTGACAAGACCTCGCTTCCTGGTATCAAGCAGGTATACCGCTCATTTGATACTCAGGGTATGATGGCCGGTGACTGTATCGAACTAGAGTCTGCCGGATTTGATACTCCTGGTTCTGTCCCCCTGCTAACCCCGGCTTTATATGGTGGCGCCATTGTCCGGCCGGAACGTGCACTACCTGATATCAGAAAGTATGTTATTGCTTCGGTGCAGTCGATACCGGCTGACGTGGTCAGACTGATGCATCCATCCAGATATCCGGTATCTATCGGTCCTGCCCTTACTGAAACCAGGAAAAAAATGATGCATGAGTTATCCGGTTGATATCGGATCTCCTCATATTATTCTACAATCATATCTTCGTTAAACCGGTCTTCAGTCGCTAAAAGGAAGTCTGAAGACATGTGCAGGCAGTCTTTTGGACAGATGTCATTACACTGGCTGCAGAAGACACACTGGGTTACCCAGATCCTGATTCTCTTGGTATCAGGTATAAACTCAATCGCATTTGCCGGACAAACCCTGATACACATTTTACACCCGATACAGGTGTTCCGGTCATAGAGGATCTTCCCCCGGTATTTAACTGGTGTTGGAATCGGTGGATGTATTGTTGCCTTTTCTGCAGCGACGGACTCCAGAAATCCGGTGATTGTCGGGGGGAGATTTTTTGCCGGGAAGAAGTTGGTCGCCGGCTTTTTCAGGATCTGGCGAAGCACCATCGGAACTGAGGGGAGTTTAATCATGATAAGCACCCCCCGAAGAGGAAGCTCCCGTCAAGGATGATGAGAAACATCCCGATGAGTCCGATGGTCGTGAGCCATCCCCAGTACAGGGATACCACGGTATTGATCCTGAACCGTGCCATAACAACCCGGACGAGTGATACGGAGAAAAACATCACCACTATCACCTTCAGGAGGAAGAAAAGCAAATCTACCCCGGCTCCCATGATTCCAGACAATCCGAGAACCGGAGAGAGGTTCCACGGGAAGAAAAGGAGTACGGCAAGTCCTGCCATCGCCACCAGTTTTGCCGCCATGGAGAGGGAAAAGAGTGCAAGGTTTCGTCCCGAGTATTCGACCAGAAGCCCACCGCAGAGTTCAGTCTCTGCTTCAGGAGTATCACAGGGGATCCGGGAGAGTTCGGCAGGGGTGACCCATGCAAGCACGATAAGCAGGAGGATACAGCCAATGATCCCCGCAGGTCCGACTTCCGTCCATATGGGATGTGCTGCGATCGTGTTCACAGAGAATGGCATGACCAGTCCTGCAACGGCAAGTCTCCAGGCAATTGCGACAATAGCAATCGCAAGCGGGAACTCATAGGCGATCATGGTCACCATCTCACGCTGGGCACCAACACTTGCATACGGAGATCCTGATGCAAATCCACCGGCAACCATGGCAAGGGCGGGAACAGTCAACAGATACATGATCAGGATGAGATCTCCATACTCTCCAATTATCGGCAGGGGTGTCCCGACCGGGAGAATGCTGCCCAGGGGAAGGTAAAAGAGCACCGTCACCGCTGATGCAAATGCAACGATGGGAGCTGCATTAAAAAGTGACGGGATTGCATTTGCGGGCACGACTGAATCTTTGCAGAGGAGTTTTCTGATATCGGTGAAGGGCTGGGTCAGGGGAGGTCCCTGCCGCATCTGCATCCGTGCAGCACAGATACGATCAATACCCATGAGGAACAGACCGGCGATGATACCAAAAAGGGTGATAAGGACAGCGCCCACACCTGTGGCGAGAAGTTCTCCGATCATGACTGAAGCCTCCGTGTCTTCTCAACAGACAATCGGTGGAGATGCTCTTTTGTCATGATACCGGCATTCCCATCCTGCCCGACAACAGCCACCCGGTCGGTGCATGACATGCAGGGATCGATAGATGCAACAATGATCGGGATGTCAGCAATCTGTTCTCCCTGAAGTATCTCCACCCATGCCATCTGGTTAGAGTAGGTGGATGCCTTGACCTTCCACATCTCGGGAGCTTCCTGCTTTCCATTCATCCTGACATAGTGCATATCTTCACCACGGGGAGCTTCAACCCTGGCAAATGCCTCACCAGATGCCTTCTTGAGATTCATGAGCAACTTTGCATACTTCTCTTCAGCAAGAACCGGACCTTCAGGCATCTGTTTCATGCATTGTCTGATGATGTCAATCGACTGTTTTATCTCAAAGATACGGACGATGATCCGGTCATAGACATCCCCGTTACCTTCGCTGTTATACACATCAGGAAGCACGATGTCAAAATCAAGGTCGCCATATGCTGCATAGGGAGAATCAATCCTGACATCCATGGCAAGTCCTGATGCCCGTGAGGTGGGTCCCACGGTTGCAAGTTCCAATGCCCGGCGTTTTGTCAGGATTCCGGTATCTTTGCACCGCATGGCAATGGTCTTGTCGTTGAGGAAGAGATTGACCATCTTTTCAAGGAGTCCTTCATAGTACTGGAGTGCCTGTTCCAGACGGGGGAACATATCTGCGGTAATGTCCCGGCGGGTTCCGCCAAGCATCATGATGCCGTAATTGACCCGGTTCCCGGTTATATACTCAATCACATCGACTGACTCTTCCCGTATCTGCCAGGCAAGGTAGAAGAGGGTATCAAATCCGAGTTCATGGGCTGCGACTCCTGCCCAGAGGATGTGAGACTGTATCCGCTCAAATTCTGCAATAATGGTCCGGACATAATATGCCCGGTCAGGAACCTCAATATCTGCGATCTGCTCAACCGCCTGTGCAAAGACAAGTGCATGGTGAACTCCACAAATACCGCATATCCTGTCACAAAGATGCAATATCTGAACCGGGTTTCTCCGCATCCCCATCCATTCAATCCCCCGGTGTGCCCGGCCTGGTGCAAAATCAACCTTTTCAACAACCTCACCATTCATCTGAAAGGTGAAATTGATTGGTTCTTTCAATGCCGGGTGTATGGGACCAATGGGAAGTTCATAGGGCGCTTTTTTCTGACTCATTCTGCTGCACCTCCTGATGGGGCCTGCTGTGCTGGTTCCGGCTCCTTCTTCTCAACCGGTTCAGGTTCTGCTACTGGGGGGAACGGCCGGTCGGTGGGGCGATCAACCTTCCAGAGTTCCTTTACCATGGACGGGGGAATGCCCTTCTCATCCTTTCTCCAGGGGTATACCTCCTCAGGGAAGTCGTTAGGCAGAAAGATACGCCGTGAGTCCGGAATGCCATCTACCGTCACACCAATCATATCCTGCTTCTCACGCTCTGAATAGACAGCACCGGGAATGAGGCCTGATATTGTGGGCACATGGGGATCTGATTTTGGGACCTGGACGGTGAACACCACACAGATCTCCTCGTGTTTTCCACCAAAGAAGACCTGAAGATGGTAGAGAAGGTCAATCATGTCACCATTATCTGATGCTGCGATAACCCCGAGATGCGGATAATCTATGGAGATGAGCTCTGCAACCGCATCATTGAGGTCCTCACGGGAAACCGTCATCCACACGGTCTTTTGGGGGAGTTTTTTCACTCCTTCACACCGCTCTTTTACCTGGACATTACTCACCCGGCTGCCGAATTTCCGGACAAACCGGTCTGCCAGTTCCTGTGGTGTCATGGTTGCTCTCATGATCTCACCTCCTTTTCAAGTCTCTCAAGTTTTGCAATCGCCTGCACCACGCCGTATATAATCGCTTCAGGCCTGGGTGCACAGCCTGGCACGTATACATCAACCGGAATCACCTGGTCGATAGGTCCGTCAAGATTGTAGGAGTCATAAAACACTCCTCCGGACTGACCACAGGTTCCGACACACATGACCACCTTCGGAGCAGCCATCTGCTCATATACCCGTTTTACCCGGTCTCTCATCTGGTGGGTGACCGGACCGGTGACAAGCAGAACATCTGCATGCCGTGGTGATCCGACAAGTTTTATTCCAAACCGTTCAGGGTCATACCGTGGGCAGAGTGCTGCGACGATCTCGATATCACATC
>Ga0208825_1001007_pt1 | contig 23473 bp, 14 predicted proteins | sample AD_UKC113_MetaG_FD_184450 | JGI IMG/M metagenome (GOLD analysis project Ga0208825, IMG submission 184450) | Active sludge microbial communities of municipal wastewater-treating anaerobic digesters from Hong Kong - AD_UKC113_MetaG (SPAdes)... | ecosystem: Engineered > Bioreactor > Anaerobic >...
GTATTATCCTCTACCAGCGCAGTTCGACAATAATCTGATTCAAATCGTTTCAAGTGGTCCGGATACCGAATGGGAAGCCATTATGCAAGGTATAGCTAAAGCCATTATGTCGGCAAAAAAGTATATTTACATTCAGTCGCCCTATTACATGCCCACAGAACTGATAGAAGGCTGTTTGCAGTTGGCTGCCTTAAGCGGCGTAGATGTGAGGATAATGATTCCTACTCGCTCTGATTCGCCAATTGCCATTGCCAGCACTTCCAGCTATTTGGGAAAAGTGCTGCAAGCCGGAGTGAGGGTTTTTTATTATCAGAAAGGTTTTTTACATGCAAAAACTATTGTAATGGATGATTTTCTTTCCATTGCTGGTTCCTGCAACATTGATTACCGAAGTTTTTATCAAAACTTTGAGGCGAATGCTTTTATATATGAAGAAAAAACAGCCCTTACACTAAAAGAGCTGTTCTTGGAAGATATGCATCACTGTGAGGAGATTACGCTGGAACAGTGGAACAATCGAAAAAAATCCAAAAAACTGATGGATTCTATTTCCCGTTTGTTCAGTCCGATTCTTTAAAAATATTCTTCTCTAAAATCAGAAATTACAGCTTACGTGTGATTCCTTGCGTCGGAATACTTTCTTGCCTGAAACGATTGACAGCAGTAACCACAAATGTGTAATTTCCTTTGAATTTATGAGTTAGCGTTCGCAAATCGATACAATTTTCGGTTGTTCGAGCAATAATGTTGGCCGGATCATTCAAATCGCCAACTTCTTTTCCCTTAAAGGCATATACCACATAATAGGCAGTTTGGCAGCCGCCTTCTTCATTTACTTCTTCCCACAACAGAAACGCATCTTTTCCATCTCTTAAAACCCGCAAATTTTGCGGCTGCGCAGGAAGTTCGCCTAAAATATTTCTGTTTACGGGGCATAGTGCCGGGTAGCGATAGTAGGTTGAGCGCAAACTGTCGTTTAAACCCTGTCGGTTTTGCAGAAAGGTTTTTGCACTGAAGAAAACGGCTCCGTCTACTTGTGAGAAATTTCTATTCATTTTGATTTGTCGAATAATTTCATTTCCTGTTGTCCATGCTGGATTTTTTTTATCGCCCAAAGAGGACGGAATTAATCCGATATACAGATTTTTTCCGTAAGAATTTTCTGTCCACCATTTCAATAAAATCTCGTAGTTTGCAACTTTTTTACCGATTTCCCAATAAAGTTGAGGTGCAACATAATCGATCGTTCCTTCGGCCAGCCATTTCAATATATCGGCATACAAATCGTCGTAATTTTGAATGCCAGCGCGAGTTGCAGAGCCACGCGGATCGACATTGTCGTTTCTCCATACGCCAAAAGGACTTACGCCAAATTCAACCCAAGGTTTGAGGTTTTTAATGGTTTGTTGTACTTCGGCAATAGCCATATTTACATTGTTACGTCTCCAGTCGGCTTTCTGATTGGGAGCAAAACCTCTTGGAAATTTCATGAAAGTTTCATCATCCGGAAAATCTTCACCTTTCACCGGATAAGGATAAAAATAATCGTCAAAATGTACCCCATCCACATCATAATGTTCTACAATATCTTCTACTACTTTGTTTAAAAAATTCCGTGTTTCATCCAGTCCGGGATTGAAATAATATTTTCCGCCATAACGAACAAAAAGTTCCGGTTTTTTGTAAAACAAATGCTCTTTCGATAGCATCATGGAATCACCGGTTGTTGTAACCCGATAGGGATTTAGCCAGACATGAACTTCCATGCAGCGTTTGTGAGCTTCTTCTATAATAAACTGAAGCGGATCGTAAAAAGGTGAAGGCCGCACGCCCTGTCGACCAGTAAGCCAATGAGACCAAGGCTCCAGGTTAGAAGGATAAAAAGCGTCAGCCATCGGACGAATTTGCAAAACTATGGCGTTAATGTTGTTTTCAGTCAGCTGATCGAGCATATTCACAATTTCGATTCGCTGCTGGGTGGGTAACAACCGATTGGAGCTGGGCCAATCGATGTTGGCAACTGTTGCTATCCACACTGCCCTCATTTCCCGCTTCGGCTGAGCCTGCAAAAACGAGAATGCAAAGAATAATAAAACTACTGACAAACGAAATTTTCTCATGATTTTATTCGTGAAATTTTTTAAGATCTGTTTATTTTATTTTTTGTGCATTTATCCACCAAATATACTATCGACTGGTATGGAATTCCGGTGTTGGTATTTAAACCAATTTCGCAGGTACGGCTGTTGCTGTAACCCACTTTAACATGGGCTTTTTCTATTTGTGGGCGAAGTTTTCTCAACGCATGAGCGTTCAGTTCCGGCATGGTAAATCCTTTGTCGCCGGCAAAGCCGCAACATCCAACTTCTTCAGGTACCAAAACCTGAGTACTGCAAAGTTTGGCTATTTCTACGAGCTTTGGCTGCAATCCCATTTTGATGGTGGAGCAAGTGGCATGGATAGTAATGGGCTCATCGATAGGGTAAAAATCCAATTTATCCAGTAGAAAATCGTGTATAAATTCAACCGGTTCATATAGTGAGAGATGTTTCATCGATTTGCGCATGTGATAAAGACAAGGACTTTGATCACAAAGAATCGGAATTTTTCCGTTTTCGGAAGCTTCACGTAGTGCTTTTTCCAATTCTGACGATTTCTGTTCGTCCACCGAAAGCAATCCCTTACTTTCCCAAATGCTTCCACAGCACATTTTTTCCATGTTTTTTGGAAAAAAAACTTGGTAGCCTGCTTTATGGAGCAAAGATACGGTTTTTTCGACAAGTGGCGTCAGCTCTGGGTCATTTTTACTTACACCCATCATCTGATTCAAACAACTTGGAAAGTAAACCACTTTCAATGATGAGTCAGTCGAGGTTGAAGTTGATACTTCTATTTTATTTCTTCGTTTGGGCATGGCCGGTGTCCACAAAGGGAAAACACCACCACTCCATTTGTGTATTCCACGAGTAATTGCACCCATTGCTTTGTTACCCAATATGTTTTGTGCAGCGGAAGCAATATACAGTACCGATTTCAAACCTGAAGCCACCCAATCGAAATGCTTGGCGGTACAACGACCCAAAAACTGAGCCATTGTTTTGTTTTTCAAGTTCTCATTGCGAAGCACATGGATATAATCGCCAACATTAATCGAAACCGGACAAGATGTTGCACACAGCCCATCGCCGGCACAACTTTGTTCTCCCATATAGCGATAACTTTTCTCCAATTCCTTCAAGCGTCGAGAATTTTCATCGGAAATTTTCAATCTTTTGATTTCGCGTTGCACAACAATTCGTTGCCGCGAAGACATGGTGAATCCGGCACTTACACAATTTACTTCGCAAAAACCGCATTCGATACATTTATCGATAAGCGGATGCACAGCAGGCATGGGTTTAATATTTTCCAAATGACAACGCGGATTGTCATTGAATATTACTCCCGGGTTCAGAATTCCTTCCGGATCGAAAAGTTGTTTCACTTGCAGCATAATGTCGAAAGCCTTTTCTCCCCATTCTTTTTTTACAAACGGAGCCATATTTCTGCCCGTTCCGTGTTCGGCTTTGAGCGAACCGTGATATTTTTCTACCACCATTTCAATTACTTCATTCATCATTTTTTCATACTGATGAATATATTCTTCCGTATCAAAACGCTGACTGATAATGAAATGAAGATTTCCATCGAGTGCATGTCCGTAAATGACGGCATCTTCATAGTGGTTTTTTATGAAAATTTCGTGCAAATCGTCTGTTGCTTCCGCTAAATCTTCTATGCAGAAAGCTATATCTTCTATCAGGCAAGTTGTTCCTACTGGCCGGGTGCTACCCACCGAAGGAAAAATTCCTGAACGCATGTCCCAATATTTTTTGTATTCGGATTCTTTGTCGGTAAAGCTCACAGGTAGAAGCGTATGAGCATCATTCAGGACTTTTTCCACTTGTCGAATTCTTTCATTCAATTCATTTGCATCTGATGCTTCAATTTTTATGAGTAAAGCTGCACTATTATCCGGCAAAGTTTTTAGCTCAGGTATCGTTTCAAATTTTTCTTCTACTGAACGAATGGCTTTACGGTCGAAAAATTCGACAGCACTGACAGGAAAAGATTTTAAATTTTTTACGGTTTCACAAGCAAAATGCATGTTGTCAAAATATGCCATAGCGCTTGCCTTGTATGGATAGTCGGTAGTTGTTTTCATTACTGCTTCCGAAAGAAAAGCGAGTGTTCCTTCCGAACCAACCATTAAATGTGTAATAATGTCGAATGGGTCGTCAAAATCGATAAAAGCATTGATGGATAAACCGGTAACATTCTTTATCCGGTATTTCTTTTCAATCAGTTGTTTTAAGGTTACGTCGTTGCGTATTTCGTCTCGTAAATCTACTATTTTGCGAAGAAATTCGGGATGAGTTTTAGCAAAAACCGCTTTACTTTCTTCGTCGCCTGTATCCAACACACTGCCATCGGGAAGAACTATTCTTGTCGAAATCAGCATTCTATAACTGTTTTCGCGTATTCCGCAACTCATTCCCGAAGCATTGTTAACGATTATTCCTCCCACCATGGCCGATTTAATTGAAGCAGGGTCGGGTGGAAATTTTTTTCCAAAAGGTTTTAAAATCTGATTAACGCGTTCTCCCACAATTCCCGGTTGCAGGCGGATGAAAGAAGCATCGGGAGCAAGTTCGTATCTTTCCCAGTTGTTTCCGGCAAGAATCAGTACCGAATCGGAAATAGCCTGCCCCGAAAGGCTGGTACCGGCAGCACGAAAAGTTACGGGAAGATGATGTTTGGTTGCAGCGCGTAAAAGCAAACTGACTTCCATTTCGCTGGCAGATTGAACAACTACTTTCGGTATCAAACGATAGAAGCCGGCATCCGTGCCCCATGCGAGTAAACGTAATTCGTCGGTGTAAATTCGTTTTTCTGGGATAAAACTTTTAATTTCGGATAAAAAAGAGTTTATCATTTCATTTGATCAGTGATACAAATAATATTTTTTTGAAAGTTGATAATAGGACTGAATATCTTTGTCCCAATATTGCTGAATGTCGGATACCGAATTGTTAACTTGAAACAGTTTTCTCATTTGATCGGTTCCGCTTACCTTGTCAAACATGGAAAATCTTTCTTTGTTGGCATTGTCGAATACTTTCTTATCCGGATACAAACGTGCCAACTCCTGCATAATATAAAATTGAACCAAAGACAGATGGGCTTTTTTGAAATCGACAATGTGAATCTGCACTCCCTGACAATTTTCTCCTTTTAAAGTTCCATAAAATGGAGTGAAAAAGATGGGTCGAAAAATGAAGCCCGGCAAATGTAAACGATTCATGGCATCGGCAAATTCCTGTGCTTTTATCCATGGCGCTGCAACGACTTGAAATGGAAGGGTGTAGCCAACGCCTACCGATACGTAACCCAGCTCACCCAAAATTCCGGTAACCGGATAGTAGTAAGGTGAATGTTTATGCGGAATGTGAGGTGAAGCAATGACCCATTCCAATCCGGTATCTTCCCATTTCATACTTCTTTCCCAGTTCTTCATTTTGACAACCGTCAGTTTGCATTTCTTTTTCAGTGCGTTTTCTTCGTTCAGCATTAGAGCCAGTTCTCCACAAGTTTGACCGTAAATATAAGGAATTTTAAACTGACTGACAAAAGAAATAAAAGGTTCTTCCGTCAGGTTGCCTTCAATTTTTTCTCCTCCAAGTGGATTGGGACGATCGAGCACAATAAATTCTATATCGTTTTCGGCAGCAGCTTCCATAGCTAAACCCATTGTGCTGATATAGGTATAGGAACGACAACCCACATCTTGAATGTCATAAACCAGCACATCAATTCCTTTTAACATTTCGGGAGTTGGTTTGCGTGTAGTTCCATAAAGCGAATAGACAGGTAAACCCGTTTTTTCATCCGTGGCATTCACAATTTTATCGCCTGCGTAAACATCACCTCTTACGCCGTGTTCAGGACCGTACAAGGCTACCAGTTTTACGTTGGGTGCTTCATATAAAATATCGATGGTAGATTTTAAATTTCCATCAACACCCGTTGGATTGGTAATCAAACCTATTCTTTTGCCCTCCAACAATTTGAAATTATCTGCTCTGAGTACTTCAATCCCTGTCATTACGCGTTTGGCGTATAAAGGAAAGGCAAATAAAACAGCGAAAAAAATAATGAATAATCTTTTCATGATTTATTTCTTTATAAATTGGCGCAAACGTTTGCATTGAAAAACAAATGTAAATAAAAAAATGAATTACATAAATATATTTCAATAATTTTTTTGTTTGTTTTTAGCAGATGATTGTTTATCAGATATTTATTTTTTGTTTTTTTGTAGCGAATGTTTTTTGCTTTTCATTGAAATTCGGATTTTTTTCAAAATTAATTACCACTTTTTTTCTTTATTTAATCCCAAAAAATCTTAAAGAATCGATTTAAAGTAGTAATTTTGCAGCTCAAAGAAATTTCGATAAAAATTTGATATTATGGCAGAAAAAAAATTAAATTTATTAGCTGATTTTCCTCCTGTCTCCACGCAGGAATGGCTGGATAAAATCATTGCAGACCTCAAGGGAGCCGATTTTGAGAAAAAAATGATCTGGAGAACCAATGAAGGTTTCAATGTGAGACCCTTTTACCGCGAGGAAGATGTGGATCATCTGAAAATCACCGAATTGCTTCCCGGAGCTTTCCCTTATGTGAGAGGCACAAAAAACGATAATGAATGGTTTGTACGTCAGGACATAAAAGTTGAAAACGCACAGGAAGCCAATGCTAAAGCCCTGGATATTCTAAATCGAGGGGTGAACTCCATTGGATTTCAGCTGAAAAAAGCAGATCTTTCTAAAGAATTTGTTGCCACTTTGCTCAAAGATATTGCAGCTGACTGTGTGGAGTTGAATTTCACGATTTGCATCAGCAAAGCTGCCGAACTTGCCGATATTCTCTCCGAATATTTCATTGCTCAAAATTATGATGTTAAAAAATTGCAGGGTTCTATCAATTTCGACCCGATTAATCGCATGTTGCTGGCAGGCAAAAAACTGACGAAAGAAGAGATTGCCGAAAAGGCTAAAGCTGTTGTTCAGGCAATAAGCAGATTGCCTTTCTATCGTGTAATTGGCGTGAATGCCACCACTCTCTCCAACGCAGGTTCTACTATTACCCATGAACTCGGTTACGCTTTGGCATGGGGAAACGAATACCTTTCCATGTTGATAGACGCAGGAGTGGATAAAGCGGTTGCCGCCAAAAAAATAAAATTCAATTTTGGTATCGGCAGCAACTATTTTATGGAAATTGCAAAATTCCGTGCTGCACGCATGTTGTGGGCATTAATTGTTGATGCTTATCAACCTCCCTGTCCTCGTCCCGACTGTCCCAATACAGTAAATGGAATTTGCAAATGTGCAGCAAAAATGCGTATCCACGCCGAAACGACCATTTTCAATCAAACCATTTACGATGCTTATGTCAACATGCTTCGTACACAAACTGAAGCCATGAGTGCAACTATTGGAGGTGTTGATTCTTTGTCGGTGCTCGGTTATGACACTGCTTTCAAACCTTCCGACGAATTTTCGGAAAGAATTGCCCGCAATCAGCAATTACTCCTCAAAGAAGAAGCTCATTTCAGTGAAGTTGTTGATCCGGCAGCCGGCTCCTATTATATCGAAACTTTAACTGCCGAAATAGCCAATCAGGCTTGGAAACTTTTCCTCAATGTGGAAAACGAAGGCGGATTCCTTGCTGCCGTTCAAAACGGAAAGGTTCAACAGACCATCAAGGCTACAGCCAATGAACGTTTAAAAGCTATCTCGAACCGGAAAGAAATTTTGGTAGGCACCAATCAATATCCAAATTTATTGGAAACTGCTGCCGAAAAAATCGACAAGGAATTGCAACAGTGTGGTTGCTGTTCGCATGAAGAGGGAACAGAAAAGCTTCTTCCGTTGCGTGGTGCTGTGGAATTTGAAAACTTACGCTTAGCGGTCGAAAAATCGTCCAAGCGTCCAAAAGTGTTTATGTTGACCGTTGGAAATTTAGCCATGCGCTCGGCAAGAGCTCAATTTTCGGGTAATTTCTTTGGATGTGCCGGATACGAAATTATCGACAATCTCGGATTCTCTTCTGTGGAAGAAGGCGTAAAAGCAGCGTTGGATGCAAAAGCCGAAATTGTTGTGCTTTGCTCCAGCGACGAAGAATATGCCACATTAGCCCCCGAAGCTTACAAATTGTTGAAGGACAAAACGATTTTTGTTGTGGCAGGCGCCCCCGCTTGTATGGAAGATTTGAAAAAGGAAGGGATTGAGAACTTTATCAGCATAAAATCCAATGTGTTGGAAACCTTGAAGGATTTCAACAAAAAACTGGGTTTGTAAAGTTTCTGTATATCATTTTTATTTATAAAAAAAAATCTCCAGTCAAAAAATTTTTTCTATCCAACATCTTCAAAATGAAAGAAAAAATTAAAAACGGATTGCTGGCTACAAGGCCCTGGTCTTTTCCTGCTTCAACCATGCCTGCATTGTTGACTATTTCGTATGTCTTTTTTCTGAAAAATGAGCTTGGAAGCGAGGTTAACTGGTGGTTTGGGGTGTTGGCACTTTTGGGTGCCGCCATTTTCCAAGCCAGCGGAAATCTAATTGGCGATTATTTCGACTATCAACACCATGTGGACCGGAAAGAGACGTTTGGTTCAAGTCGAATGTTGGTCGATCAGGTTTTTCAACCCAAAACGATTTTGCATTTTGGCATTGTTTTGCTGGCGGTAGGTGTTGTGCTGGGACTTTTTCTTTGTTACCGAACGGGCATCGATTTGTTGTGGATCGGAGCGATTGGCGCAATGGCAACTTATTTCTATTACAAATTGAAATTCGCTGCGCTGGGTGATTTGACTATATTTATCATCTACGGGCCGCTGATCGGGTTGGGTACAGCTTACGTCATGACCGGACAACTCATGTGGCTTGCAGTGGTGTTGAATATACCTGTTGCCTTCTTGGTTGTCAACATTTTACATGCCAACAACACAAGAGACATTCGCGACGACGGAAAAGCCAACATCAAAACACAAGCCATGCTGTTGGGTATCAAAGGTGCAAAAATACAGTATGTTGTTTTGAGTATTGGAGCTTATTTAGGTGTGGTGTTGATGATTATTTTCAAAATGATTCATCCGGTTGCTTTGCTGGTGTTGCTTTCGTTGCCTTTGGCTGTGAAAAACATCAAAAAAATGATGACCGCAGAAGTGGAAAAACCCGAAAAGATTTTTGATTTGGATGCACAAACTGCACAGTTGGTACTTGTATTCAGCTTGTTGTTCTCTATTTCAAATTTTATTGCTGCATGGTTATGAAAAGAATTATTATTCCCATACTGATTGCTATCATTTTTTGGTTTGTCATGTTTTCTCCCTGGACTAAAGAATATGTCAACTTCTGGCTGACCATGACGGCTGCCGGCATAACGCTGACTTTGATGAGTGCTTTTCTCGGAAAAGATTTCAAAAAACAATTTTCTTTTTCGCTGAAAGATGTACTCATTGGTCTGGGATCGGCTGTTGTTTTATACGTGGTGTTTTTCTTGGGCGATTTCTTTTCAAAATTGCTGTTCGATTTTGCAAAAGATCAGGTTGGGCAGATTTACATGATGAAAGAAGGAGAAAATCCTTTGTTGTTGAGTTTATTGCTCATTCTTTTGATTGGCCCGGCAGAGGAAATTTTTTGGAGAGGATACGTTCAGCGAATGCTGGAACCAAAATTTGGTTCATGGGTGGCATTGATAGTTACAACGCTGATTTATACTTTGGTACACATTTGGTCGTTTAACTTCATGCTGATTATGTCTGCCATGGTTTGCGGTGCATTTTGGGGATTGCTTTACAAATACAATAAAAATTTGGTAACCTTGATTGTTTCACATGCGGTGTGGGATGTTTCCGTTTTTATATTATTCCCTATCGTGTGAAAAATGAAATTATCAACGACCAAAACTGAAAAATTACAATAACTTGTTCTATTAGATTTTTTATTATCGATTAATGATTTTATTTTAGAAAAAAGTAAACATTGAAATACAGTATTTTCGACTGACCATTGAATTTTCGTCGTCGGAAAGTCTGATTCAAAAAACAAAAAAATATGAAACCGAATTTTAACAACATTGATGTCAGCAACATTACTTCAAGTGGAGCTGCCACGCTTCAGACCGAAGAAAATTGGCTAACGCCCGAACAAATTCCCGTTAAGCCTTTTTATGAGAAAAACGACTGGAAAGGAATGGAACACTTACAATATGCAGCCGGAATTCCTCCTTTTTTGAGAGGTCCTTACAGCAGCATGTATGTAACGCGTCCGTGGACTATTCGCCAATATGCAGGTTTTTCTACTGCTGAAGAGTCCAATGCTTTTTATCGTCGTAATTTGGCTGCAGGTCAGAAAGGGCTTTCCGTAGCATTTGACTTGCCAACGCATCGCGGTTACGATGCCGACCATGAAAGAGTTGTAGGTGATGTGGGAAAAGCAGGCGTATCCATTTGTTCTGTGGAGGATATGAAAATTCTCTTTGACGGAATTCCCTTGAATAAAATGTCCGTTTCCATGACCATGAACGGCGCCGTACTGCCCATTCTTGCTTTCTATATTGTGGCAGGGCTCGAACAGGGAGCTAAACTCGAAGAACTTTCCGGAACCATCCAGAACGATATTTTGAAGGAGTTTATGGTGCGAAATACCTATATTTATCCGCCACAATTTTCCATGAGAATTATTGCCGATATTTTCAAATATACTTCGCAAAATATGCCCAAGTTCAATTCCATCTCCATTTCCGGTTACCACATGCAGGAAGCCGGAGCTACTGCCGATTTGGAACTGGCCTATACACTTGCCGATGGTTTGGAATATTTGCGTACCGGTATCAATGCAGGGCTCGACATCGATGCTTTTGCACCTCGTCTATCTTTCTTCTGGGGTATCGGAATGAATCATTTTATGGAAATTGCCAAAATGCGTGCGGCCAGACTTCTCTGGGCTAAAATCGTGAAACAGTTTCATCCGAAAAATCCAAAGTCTATGGCACTTCGTACGCACTCCCAAACTTCGGGATGGTCGCTTACCGAACAGGACCCTTTCAACAATGTGGGAAGAACCTGTATCGAAGCCATGGCAGCTGCGCTGGGTCATACACAATCGCTGCATACCAACGCTTTGGATGAAGCTATTGCCTTGCCTACCGACTTTTCGGCACGTATTGCCCGCAACACGCAGATTTATCTTCAGGAAGAAACCAATATATGCAGACAAATTGACCCCTGGGCAGGTTCTTATTATGTAGAATCCTTGACCAAAGAATTGGCCGAAAAAGCATGGGATTTGATACAGGAAATCGAAAAACTGGGAGGAATGGCCAAAGCCATTGAAACCGGTATTCCGAAAATGAAAATTGAAGAAGCTGCGGCTCGTACACAAGCACGCATCGATTCCGGGAAACAAATAATTGTTGGAGTCAACCGCTATACGCTGGAAAAAGAAGAACCCATCGAAATTCTCGAAATCGACAATACGGCAGTACGCATGCAACAGATTGAAAGACTGAAACAGCTCCGAGCTTCCAGAAACAACGAAGAAGTGAAAAAAGCTTTGGATGCCATTACAGAATGTGCCAGAACCGGTAACGGCAACTTGCTGGAGCTTGCAGTAGAAGCAGCACGTGTCAGAGCAACACTGGGCGAAATTTCCGATGCCTGCGAAAAAGTGGCAGGTCGTTATAAAGCAATCATAAGAACTATTTCAAACGTGTATTCATCAGAAACAAAAAACGATGCAAATTTCCAGCGGGCTTCGCAGCTTACTGAAGAATTTGCCAAAAAGGAAGGCCGTCGTCCACGTATTATGATTGCCAAAATGGGGCAAGATGGACACGACCGCGGTGCAAAAGTTGTAGCTACGGGCTATGCAGATTGTGGTTTTGATGTGGATATGGGGCCGCTGTTCCAAACTCCGGCAGAAGCCGCCAAGCAAGCTGTGGAAAACGATGTTCATGTAGTGGGTGTTTCTTCACTTGCTGCCGGGCATAAAACCTTGATTCCACAACTTATTGAAGAATTGAAGAGGCTGGGACGTGAAGATATTCTGGTTGTTGCGGGTGGAGTTATTCCTCCACAAGACTACGACTTCCTTTATAAAGCCGGAGTAGCCGCTATTTTTGGACCCGGAACTCCCGTTACCAAAGCTGCCTGCACCATCATGGAAATGCTGTTGGCTGATTAAATGAACTTTTTACTGAAACAAAGAACAGGCTTCCACAAAAGTTGCCTGTTTTTTTTTATCAAAACGACATGAGCAAGCACATGAAAAGTTTTGAAGTTATTCATCTTTCAATAACCGTTTCTAAAAAAAAATGGCTGTCAGCCGTTGCAAGTCTTTTTGCAGTTGTTCCAAGTCTTTTCTAAGTCGGTTGATTCCAAAGGTATTAAAAAGGGATGTAAAACTTCGCTTGATGGTTTGGTCGGGTAAATGCTTTACTTTGGAAATTTCTACCACACGATTCAATTGAGCGGCAGCAAAATGTTCAGATATTTTTTCCTATTGAATTGCGTTTAAGCCGGGTAGAGACGCATGCTACGTCTCATACAAAATACCTGAAAAATGTTTGCAAAATAGCTATTCTTTTCAATTTTTGGAAAAACAAGTTCTTTTGATGCTGCAATATTTTAAGGTGTTTTTCCCTCCAAGTGTCGGATGCTTTCCCGAAGATGTCGGAACGTTTCCCGAAAGTGTCGGGAACTTTCCCGAAGAAGTAGGAAACTCTCCCGAAAGTGTCGGGAACTTTCCCGAAGAAGTAGGAAACTCTCCCGAAAGTGTCGGGAACTCCCCGGAAGATGTAGGAAACTTCCCCGAAGTTGTCGGAAGCTCCCCGGAAGATGTCGGATGCTTCCCCGTAAGTGTCTGGAGCTTTCCCGAAGATGTAGGAAACTTTCCCCAGAAGTAGGATAAATTATTGAACCATATCGGTTGTTTTACTTATTAAACCGGTTGATGGATAACGACAAAAACGAATTTTTCCCAGACCCGATGCAGATTGTGTGTTAGCGAGTTTCGAGTTTCGAGATGCGAGGTACGAGGTTTGAGTTCCGAGTAGAAGAGTTGAGAGTTTCGAGATTGGAGATGCGAGGTACGAGATTCGAGATACGAGTTCCGAGTAGAAGAGTTTGGAGAAGACAAGTTTTGAGTGAAAAGGTTTCGAGTAAAGGAGTTGTGAGTTGAGAGATCCGAGTTAATTGCAAAATATTGGATAATGGAAATGTCAATTTTCTGCATAGCCGTAGCTTGCTACGGCTCTACAAACAACCCTATCGAACGGTTGTATTGGGAATTTTCCCGGCTGGAAAAGCCGAATTTTCATAACCGCAGAATTTATTCTGCGGAGAAAAACAATCAATACCCGTCTGCCTGAAAGGCAGAACAATTCATCCGTACAAAACCCAGTTCATTCAAAAATGACCATAATCTGTAAAACCGTAAAATGGGATCATACACCACCCCCAAAAAATTTTGCAACGATGGATTTGAACACATGAACCGAACTGGAGATTGTGGCGTTTATTTTCCACTTGGCAAGCCTATTAATTATTTTTTCTCCATTGCGGTTTCAGATTTTATATACAAACATAATCTGTTAATTTTTTGTAAATAAATGATTTGATTTTAAACCTTATCTTTTTTCCAAAGTCAAATAAATAAATTACGGAAATAACAATTTAAAAAATCAAAGTTCATGAAAAAGAGTTTAATTTTAATGGTTGGTGCCTTATTTTTGATAAGCGTGGCAGGTCAGGCTCAGAATCAAAAAAATGTTTCTGACAAAGAAGGCACAAAAAGTGAAATGAGACAAAATGCACCGCAAAGAATGTCGGCAGAAAGTCGTGCAGAATATTGGGCTAAAGAGTTGAATCTTACCAATGAAGAAAAAGCAAAAATTACCGAATTGTTTAAGAAACAGGATGAAGCAAGAATGCAACAGCGTGCCGATATGCAAAAATCAAGAGAAGAACGTCAGGCATTCATGGAAAGTCAGCGAAAAGCCAATGATGCCGAGATGGAAAAAATCATCGGAAAGGAAAAATTTCAGAAATACGATTCTATTCGTACGGCAAGAATGGAGAAAATGAGAGACAGAATGAGAAATCGCTAATTATTTTCTAAAAGTTTTTAACAAGAATCTTGAATTTTGGCTCAAAATTTGTGGTGAATCGAAAAAAAGAGTGTGTTGAAAATAGGTATTATTTTTTAAGAAAGCACCTCCTGTTGAGTAAGCACGACAGGAGGTTTTTTATGTACCTAAAGTTCGTTTTCTCCATCAGTATTTGAAATGAATAACTACAATTTCCGATTGGGTGCCAATACGATAGGGAGGTCCCCACAATCCAAGTCCCGAAGATACGTACAAGTGAGTGTTTTTCTTTTTAAAATAGCCGTATCCGGCTTCAAACATTCCTTTTACCAGCAAATTGGCCGGAAAAACCTGACCTTCATGCGTATGTCCCGAAATTTGTAAATCTACATTGTTTTGGATGGCTTCTTCCAATGCTGAAGGCTGATGGTCAAGCAAAATAATCGGCTTGTCGGTAGCCAGTGATGACAAAATTGTTGAAAGTTTCGCCCTGCTTCTATCCATCCTGTCTTTTCTACCGACCACATAAAAACTCTTGTCGATGAGTGAAACACTATCTGTGAGTACCTTTATACCGGCATCTTCGTAAAACTGTAACGTTTTTTGCAAATTCTCCGAGTAGTATTCGTGATTTCCGGGAATGGCATAAACGCCTAAACGAGCATTCAGATTCTCTAATTCCTCATTCATTTTTTGATGCATCAAAGGCTTCAGCGACCGATCACAAATATCGCCGGCCAGTAAGATGATATCCGGATGCTGGTCGTTGATCAGCTGAACGTATTTTTTCAAATAGTTTTTGTCGATATCATTGCCCAAATGAATATCACTGGCTGCCACTATCTTTATTTCTTTGTTCTGAACAGGCTTGTTGCTTTGCAATTCGAGATGCACTATTTCGGGATGATTAAATTTGTAATTGCCAATGATCATGGCGATTGCAATCACCAGTAAACCGGACATCATGCTCCAGAATCGAAATGAAGTCATACCGGCCGGCGCAAAATGAAACAGATAATTTGCCATGCGGATTACGTCGACCACCAAAAAACAAAGGAAAAGATAAGCAACAACCAAAAGAAAAGAGTAGCCCGTAAAAGTAATGGCTTTGGCAAGCGGCAGAGGCATGGAATCGCCGAAAATCAAGCCAACCATTGAACAAATAAAAAGCAAAAGATAGATGACGAGATAAACCGGCCGTGCAGACGGATACAATGCCAATGATTGCCAACCGCGCAAACCAACATATCCAAACAAAGCTGCAAAAATGGAAAATACTACCACAAAAAATCCGTACTTCATAATATTATTTTTTTCAATCTGTAATTATCCGCAAAATATCAGAAATAGCTCAATTGTCAATACAAACGCAAAAAAGAAAAAAATGTTTAGATACAACCAAAATAGTTTTTTCTGAATTTTTGGAAAGTTTCTCATTTGATGAATAACAAAAATCAAATAATTCCAAAATGAATTTTTTAAAATTGGGTTAAAGTTTTATACATCACATACTTTCTTTTTTCTGACCTACGATCTTGTATATCAATAAATAAGTTGTCAACTTTGCAGCTGCATGGTTTCATTGAAAGTTTTTTTCCCTGCCCGATTCTCATCAAATAAAAACGGTTTTTTATTGGAGTTGTGAAATATGAAAATTATCTTGTAAATTTGTTCTTCAGTTCAAGGTTTTACCCTGTTAACTTTTCAGGTTGGAAGTCAAGGTTAGCGTAAAAATCTTTACTTTAAAAGTTGCACCCATTAATTGAGTTTGCGGATTGCTTTAATCAATTAACCAAATATTTTTCCCCGATGAAAAAAGAATATACTTTTGATGAACTTTTTCACAAGGCAGCTTCTTACTGTTCCATTTCGGAACATTGCATTTCGGATGTGGAAGAAAAGCTTATGGCTTGGAAAGTGCCTCAACTGCAAAGGAAGAAGTTAATCGACAAGTTGGTGGAAGAAGATTTTATCAATGAAAAACGTTATGCTCTTGCTTTTGTACGGGATAAGTTCAGATTTAACAAATGGGGAAAAATTAAAATTGAGTTGGCACTGAAAGTCAAAGGACTGAACCCTGAAATCATTCAAATGGCTCTATCGGCTATTGATGAGGGAGAATATCAGGAAATGCTGTCTTCCATTCTCAAATCGAAACTTGCCACGCTCAAATACGACTATGAATACGAAAAACAGGGAAAGCTTTTTCGTTTTGCACAAAACAGAGGCTTTGAAACTTCGGTAATCGATCGCGTACTCCGCACCATGAACGAAAAGTTTTGAGCAAACCGAAGGGAATTCTAAAAGTTCAGAGTTTCGAGTAAATGATTTGTGAATAGTAAAAATGTTTTTCCCTGAAAGGACAAAATGCATCATTTCGAAGTTTGTGGGGATTTTTTCGATTTACGCCTTTAAGTGAAATTCCCTGTTTCTATAAAACAAGGAAAAAAATAAATTTTACTGGTGTTTTGGCAAAGTCAAATGAAAAGCCAGAAAAAATTTCAAAAACAGTTAGTTGAATTTAAAAATTTTTCTATAAAACCCAAACTCATGAAAATTACCCCATTTACACATTTTCACATGGCTCTAGGAGCAAAGATGACCGAATTTGCAGGTTTTTACATGCCGATTGAATATACAGGCATCAACGAAGAACATTTGACTGTCAGACGGGCTGCCGGCGTTTTTGACGTGTCCCACATGGGCGAATTTCTGGTGAAAGGGCCTCATGCATTGGCTTTTCTTCAAAAAATGACTACCAACGATGTGGCTGCCCTCCCGGTGGGAAAAGCGCAATATTCCTGTTTCCCGAACGGGAGAGGTGGAATTGTGGACGATTTGCTGGTGTATCGCCTCGATAAGGAAAATTATTTGCTGGTGGTAAATGCTGCCAATATCGAAAAAGATTGGAATTGGTGCATGCAGAACAATGCTGAAAATGCTGAGCTGGAAAATATTTCCGAACAAGTGGCTCAATTGGCCGTGCAAGGTCCCAAAGCTACGCAAATTCTTCAGAAACTCACGCCTGTTCGGCTTTCCGAAATTCCTTATTACTCATTTGCTGTAGGAAAGTTTGCCGGTGTGGAGCCGGTGTTGCTGTCCAATACCGGTTATACGGGAGCCGGCGGATTTGAACTTTATTTCCGTCCCGAGTATGCCGATACGGTATGGAATGCCATTTTTGAAGCCGGAGCAGAGGAAGGCATTCGCCCCATTGGACTGGGAGCCCGAGATACTTTGCGGCTCGAAATGGGTTATTGTCTTTACGGGAACGATATTGATGATACCACTTCTCCCATAGAAGCCGGTTTGGGCTGGATTACCAAATTTGTGGAAGGAAAGAATTTCATCGACCGTCCGTTGCTCGAAAAGCAGAAAAGAGAAGGTGTAACGCGAAAACTGGTACGTTTTGAACTTACCGAACGAGGTATTCCGCGTCATGGCTACCCAATTGTAAACAATGAAAACAAACCCGTTGGACAGGTTACTTCGGGCACCATGCTGCCCGATAGCAAAAAGGGAATCGGGATGGGATATGTGGCAACGGAATATGCGCAACCCGGTACGAAAATTTATATTCAAATCCGAAACAAGAATTTGGAAGCGATAGTGAGGAAATAGAAATTATTATTTTTTTATTTTGTGCATATCAAAAAGATACGCCCCATAAGTTTATCACAACTTTGGGGCGTACCTGTAAAAAATCCTGTATTATTTTACAAATCTTCTTTAAACTTGTAAGTTTCTACCATGTGGCAACGATGATAAGGTGGAGTTGTAACCACAGATGGTTGATTCATCCAATATGACACACTGAATGATTTGGTAGCTTCATCATATTTATTGATGCCAGAAGGATCAAGTTCAGCACTACGAGTATTAGTAGCCGGTTGACCATAGTAGTTTGTTACCGCAGTAATATTACAATTATCATCAAATGTAAACACTGGATCAAAAGAACCCCAACCACTAAATCCTCCTGCAGCAGTCATCATTGGATACATAAAATCTTCCCACCCTATTTCATCATAAAATACAAGCGATTTCCCATCTAAAGTACGTAATTGAACAGTATATTCATCTATACCGGGATAGTTGGTAATATGTAAATAAGCTCCTGGATTCGGTAAATGTTCCATTGTGCCAGTCAAGATATATCTGCCTTCGTATTTATGTTTTATTTTCATGTTTAGCTTAACATAGTTAAAATTTCCACTGATGATATAACCCGGCTTGTCAACTTTAACAATCGATATTGCAATATACTGTGGATCACTTTGAAGTGCAGCAGTATTAACAGTGATGATTAAAGGTGCAGAACGTTGACCTTTAGGAATAGTTACTGAAGCAGGTACTGAAATTTCATTAGCTGGAAATAGAGCTGCATCTTCACCTAAAATTACCGCGGAGCTATCAGTTGTCAGAGTTACTACAATGTCTTCCGAAGCTGGCTTTTCAGCAGCAAGTCTTATTTCACCTACAGTGATTTCTTTTTGTCCCTCAGGTAAAAGAGTCATACTGATTTCGTGTGTTGCTTCAGCAGGAATTTCAATAATTTTATTGGCGTTGAGATTAATCAAGCCATATTCCATGTTTTCAATGTTTTTGTCGTCAAGACAGGAGGTAAATCCTAAAGAAACGACCAACATCGACAAGATTAACCCATATAAATTTCTTTTCATATTTTCTAAATTTTACGATTAATAATTTTTTATCTATCCCAGAATATAGTCATTGTTTGAGGATTAATAGTACCTTCATTTGTTGCATTGGCTGAATTATACTGGTATTCTTCCAATGGATAAATCAAACGCTTGGGGATGACGTTTGTCCCTCTGCTCGGGTAAATGGACAGCGGAACATTTGGGATGCCGGTTCTGCGATAATCAGTCCATGTTTCCAAGCCATTTATACCAAACATGGCGATATATTTTTGCGTCAGAATCAGATTCAATTTGTCTGCATTTGCGTCCCAAACGGCAAAAGTTTTTATTGTTGAATTCAGATATCCAGTAGCAACCGCTTCTGCATCCGGAACTCCCAACCATGAAAAAGATTCTTTAACGGCAGATTCATACATATCTTTAGCATCACCAGCAAGAGCTCCGCGCTGAATAGCTTCAGCCTGTAAAAACATGCTTTCAAACGAAGTAAACAACCACTGAGGCATATTAGGACCTTTTGCTATTCCAGGTCCGGCAACATTCGAAGAATTGGCTGCAGCCTTTTTTTGATCTTCCGGAGTATCCTGAGGATAATCAAAACCATAGTCAAAACCTACATATTCTTCATTGTTTGTAGGAGTTTTTGCTTTTGAATAGAAATACTGATAACGAATATCGTTGTTGTTCTTTAATAAATTAAGAAAATAGTTGTTTGCCCTATTATAATTATCCAATCCTCCAGCATCGTTAATGTTGAAAGTATTCCAATAGGGATTCTGTTTATATTTATCAGCAGCGTATCCTGGTTGTACATTGGCTGTTTCGCCAGCTCCAAGAAATCCTCCACCATTGGCAACGATTTTGTCTATTTCGGATTTTAAACCGGCATTTCCAAGTACTTCCGATTCATGCATCAAGAGTCGTAATCTTTGAGAATTACCAAGCTTCCGCCACAAACTCAAATCTCCCTTGAAAGTGATATCGGCTGTTTTAATATCAAGATTATTTGCGACATCTGCATTTTTCAAAAGTGAATCTGCTTTTGCCAAATCATTGATAAGAGCGGTATAAATTTCGTCTCCCTTATCATAAGGTGTCAACATATAATTGCCTAAATCAAAACATTTTGAATAAGGCACATTATTATACTGATCGACGAGTTGCATAAAACCTATTGATTTTAAAATTTTAGCAATACCCTGATAAGCTGTCTCATTTCTACTTTCAGCTTTTTTCTCGATAACATCAATATCTTTTAAAATATCGTACATATCGAGCCAACTGGTACGTAAAGTTGAAGAAGTAATCTGGTATGATTCCTCTTCTGTATTAGGGCCGTAAGTACCAGCACAACGAGCCCAATAACCCATCCACCGGTTATATGTGTCATACTCGGTAGCTGACATTGATGCAAGCCTATGTAAAGAGCGGGGCAGTATCAAACTTGGAGTCATATTTTCTTCGACAGCGTTATTTGGACTTTTATTGATGTCAAAGAATTCGTCGCTACAACCGGCCAATATAAAAGCAGAGGTAAATAATATTGTTAATAGCTTTTTCATATAATTATTTATTATAAGATTTTACATTAAAATTTAACTGACAATGTGCCACCAATAGTACGTGTTGGAGGATTAACAGTTGCATTTGAAATTCCCGAAATATTTCCCGTCAGAAAATCATTGTTTCCTCTGTAATCAGGATCATTATAAACATTCGTTTTTGGCAACCATAAAGCGAGGTTACGTCCGACAATTCCAACAGTTACACCCTGAATTAAATTTTGTTTGGAAAGTAACGATTTTGGAAAATCATAAGTAATGGCCAATTCTCTGAATCTCCAGGAAGCAGCACTTGTAATAAAGTTAGAAGCCACTGTCCTATAATTATCACTGGTAAAAAATTCATTTACATCATAAACAGTAATATTGGTGTTTGGAATATAAGTACCAGGATTTTTAGGATCTTCATAAACAGAATTGGGAATAACAAATCGTTCACGATGATTGGCAGCAGTAATTTCAGAAACACCAGTCCAAGCCATTTCGGAACCAAGAAGATTGAAAACATAATGGCCTCCCTTGTATTCAAATAAAGCAGATACAGTTAACCCTTTCCAAGAAATAGATGGATTCAAACCAATGTTATGAAGTGGCATGGTACGTCCAAACTTCTTATTTACTTCATCTATAATTGGGAATCCGGTTTGAGCATCAACAATTACTCTTCCCTTATTATCTCTCTTATAATCAGTAGCGTTAAAAACAAAAGCCGGTTTACCTATAACGGCCTGATTGGAGCACATCACGTAACCACCGATTGAAAGTTCCTTTAAATCTTGATAAATACTTAAGACTTCACTGTTATTGTAAGCATAGTTGGCCGTTAAATTAACTTGAACCTCTCCCAAATTTACAAGTGGAGTTAATCTTAATTGTGTTTCAAAACCATAATTTCTGAAAGATGCAGCATTGACAAAAGCAAAAGTATAACCTGTTGAACGTGGAACCCTAATGCTTACAATCTGATTTGTATTTTTCTGTGTATAATAAGTAGCATCAAGGCTGATTCTACCTTTTAAAAAGCCTGCTTCGAACCCGTATTCAGTGCTATTAATAAATTCAGGGTCCAAATACTTATTATAAGAAGTACGATCAGCCGAATAACCTGGCAATCCATTAAATGGGAATCCTGAAGGATCTCCGTCATCTGTTAATTGAGAGAAAGTAGCATCCAATAAATACGGATTGATGTCTGCATTACCTGTCTTATTCCAAGAAGCTCTCAATTTCATAAAGCTGAAATTGTCTGATCTTAGTGATGGGAAAGCATCGGTCAAAACGAAGGAACCACTTACACCGGGATAAAAGAAACTATTATTACTTGGGTCAAGAACAGAAGTTTTATCATTTCTACCGGTAACTTCCAAAGTAAGGAAATTTTTATATGTTGCGCTGGCACTTCCATAAAGTGAAAATAATCTGGTATGTGATTCAGTTGAAAATCCACCTAATTCGCCCGGTCGAGCTGAAACATTGAACAATCCTTCGATAATCAAGTTGGTAGCATTTACTCCTGTATTTCTTGACAGTACATCACGTACATATGTACCACCTAGCACATTTAATTTGAGATCACCAAATGTGTGATGTAAATTGGCATAAAATTCGGATGAAAGTCTATTTCCTATGTAAGATTCATTGTTTACAGATTGTGGAATATTATCGATACCGCGTGATGCGCCAAATGAATTTGCCACCTGACGTTTGCTGCGATTTTCACTTACAATGCTTTGATAAGTCATTGCTGCCCGATAATTCAAATCAAGCCAATTGGTAGGTTCCAGTTTCAGGTCAAGACTTGTTATAAGGTTTTGATCCTTGCCTTTTTCCCTCCATGTATCAAGTGCAATATAAGGATTTATCCCATATCTATTGTAATAATTATTGTATTGTGCAAACTTGTTGTTTACAAAATCCTTATAGGAAGTCAAAGGGATATTAGCTTGTGTGCTGAAAATAAGGTTCATCAAACCATCATTTAAACCAACATTGTTACCAGAATAATAATCACTCATACCCAAATTGTCAAAGACATTGTAGTTTGACTGAATATAGTTTGTATTAAAGGTAGCGGTGAATTTTTTATATGTATTTGAAACATTTAAACGAATTCCAGTTCTTCTGTTTTCATCATCTGGTACCACTCCATTAATATTGGCATCTTGAATGCTCAGATAAAATCCTTTTCCTGCATAGGAAATGTCATTTTGAACAGTCACTCCTGTATTAAAGAAATCTTGCCTGTTGTTTTTTATTGGTGAATATTTTACTGTTTGTTGAGAACCATCAGGAAGAACATCACCTAATGGACGCATTGTACCATCATATTCAGGACCCCATGACCAGTTTTCATAAGGGATATATCCTCCATATCCTCCGGAACCAAACTGCGTTTGAAATTTTGGGAAGAAAGATATGTTGCTAAACTGTGTTGCATTACTAAATGTTATAACTGGTTTTGAATCTTTTGATCCGGCTTTTGTTGTAACGACAATTACTCCGTTACGGGCATCAGGCCCATAAATAGCTGCAGCAGAAGAACCTTTCAAAACATTTATACTTTCAACATCATTTGGATTCAATGTGTTTAAAAGTCCCAAACCAACTGGAACTCCATCAAGCAATAACATGGGATTATTATTACCAGTTAATGAACGCAGTCCTCTTAAATTGATTTTAACATCTTCAAAGACTCCACTGTTTAAGGAAGAAATATTTAAGCCAGCTACTTTCCCTTGAAGTCCTGTTGCTACACTAACCGATTTGGCTTGGGTTAATTCTTCACTGTTAATGTTTACAGTAGAATACCCCAATTCTCTTTTTTGACGTTGAATACCCAAAGCCGTAACCACTACTTCGTCAATTTCGAGCGTTTGAGGTTTCAGCCTTACAACCATCCCGTTTTCAGCTGGAACTTCTGCTGATTTCATTCCTATGTAGGAAACAACCAGCGTTCGGTTGCCGGCCGGCACGGTAATGGAAAAACCTCCATCAACCCCGGTAATTGTGCCTGTAGTAGTACCTTTTACTAATACCGATGCACCAATA
>Ga0208825_1001008_pt1 | contig 23467 bp, 18 predicted proteins | sample AD_UKC113_MetaG_FD_184450 | JGI IMG/M metagenome (GOLD analysis project Ga0208825, IMG submission 184450) | Active sludge microbial communities of municipal wastewater-treating anaerobic digesters from Hong Kong - AD_UKC113_MetaG (SPAdes)... | ecosystem: Engineered > Bioreactor > Anaerobic >...
ATCCTCGGGGACAGAATGACGGTCAAAGGTTCTATCAAGGAAGTCAATTTCTCACGCGGAGAAGCAGTTATTTTATCTAAATGATTCTTATTTTTTATTCTTGCAACCTTGTTTGCTCCTCAAACCTCTCCGGTCACGTTCAACGAAGGAGAGCATTTATCTTTTTTGAATCTATAACCTGAATGTAGTCTAAGGCAAATATCCAGGCGTAAATAATATATTAGAAATACTTATCAATTAACTTTAATATTTAAATTAAAAATCTGACAGTTTGCAGCGTCTCTTTAATGTATACGTACATTATAAATGTGTGGAACACTTTAAATTTATATCTGAATTCTGGATTTGTGCAAAACTATTGCCTGGAAATTACAAATGTTGAGAAACTTAATTTCCAGCTTTTAAGATTATTAATTAAAACCATAGTTTAAGCTGGAATTTAAACAGTATGAAGAAGTTAAGTATTATTTAACAGGACGGATAATAATGGTCAAAGCAAAGATTGCAGTAAACGGTTACGGAACTATCGGAAAAAGAGTTGCAGACGCCGTACAGGCTCAGGATGACATGGAAATCGTAGGGGTTTCGAAGACAAAACCTAACTATGAGGCTGCAGTAGCCCACCAGCTCGGGTATGACATCTACGCCCCATCTGCCAATCTTGGAGCTTTTGAAAAGGCAGGAATACCTGCTGCCGGAAGCATTGAGGAAATGGTAGAGAAAGCCGACCTGGTTGTGGACTGTACTCCCGGGGGAGTTGGGGAAGAAAATAAAGCCATGTACGAAAAAGCAGGAGTAAAGGCAATCTGGCAGGGTGGCGAGGAGCACGAACTTGCAGGCTACTCCTTTAATGCCGTTTCAAACTACGAAGGGGCTCTTGGCCTTGACTTCGTAAGGGTTGTTTCCTGCAACACCACAGGTCTCTGCAGGGTCATCTATCCCATAGACAAAGCCTTCGGGATAAACAAGGTAAGGGTAACCCTTGCCAGAAGGTCAGCCGATCCCAACGACATAAAGAAGGGACCGATCAATGCAATAGTCCCGGACCCGATAAAGCTTCCTTCCCACCACGGACCTGATGTTAAAACCGTTATTCCTCACATCAACATCACTTCAGCCGCAATGAAAATCCCTACTACCCTCATGCACCTGCACACCGTTAATATGGAGCTTAAGGACAGGTGCACTGCGGAAGACGTCAGGAAAGTGCTTGGCTCCCAGTCAAGGATCCATTTCGTAGGGCAGGGCATAGCTTCCACAGCTGAAATCATGGAAGTTGCCAGGGATATTAAGCGCCCAAGAAATGATATGTGGGAGAACTGTGTCTGGTCCGACTCAATCACCATGCACGAAGGAGAACTTTACTTCTTCCAGGCAATACACCAGGAATCGATTACAATTCCAGAAAACATAGACGCTATCCGTGCAATGATGGAGCTTGAGAGCGACGGCGCAAAATCAATCCTGAAAACAAACAAGGCTCTCGGGTTCTGAGCCCCTTTAAGTATTTATATTCACAGGACTCCGGGTGCCCGGATGATTTTCTGATATGAATTTTTGGAGAGCTACCCGAGTCCTGATTTTTTGAAATCTCGATTTCCAGAACAAGAATGCGGTCTGTGAAAACGGGAAACCTGAGAAAAGAAGGATTCGACCCTCATATGACCTCAGATTCTAACTTTTTAAAACTGTGTCAGGAAGCTTTTAAGGCTGCATACGATGCAACCTGTGAGCTTGTGGGCACTGATTCGGCAAACAGCTTCATACACATGGGTGCTGATGGAACGCCGACAACCAGTATAGACCAGGCAGCAGAAGATGCTATAGTTGAGGTACTTAGAGCCGACGGCAGGGATATGAGGATACTCAGCGAAGAGCTTGGAGAACTCGTTATTGGGAATTCTCCTGAGTTTTCTGTTGTGCTTGACCCTCTCGACGGGACATATAATGCTTCTACAGGAATTCCTTTCTACAGCGTTTCTATTGCTTTTACTTCTCACGACCTCTCAGACCTGAGATTCGGGTATGTGAGCAACCTTGCACTTAAAGAGGAATACTACGCAGAAGCTGGAAAGGGGGCGTATCTTAACCGAAAAAGAATCAGGCCCTCTTCTAATTCGGACCTGAATAAACTCTGTGTAAGCGTATACGGCTACAGACAGAACGTGAAAAGAACCCTGAAAATAAGCAGTAATGTCCGGCGTGTGAGGCTGTTTGGAAGTGTTGCGCTTGAGCTGTGTTATGTAGCCTCGGGAAGGCTTGACGCTTTTGTGGACGTAAGAAAAGCCCTGCGTGTAACCGATGTAGCAGCAGGGCAGCTGATCCTTGAAGAAGCCGGGGGGCGTGTTACGGATGGACGTGGAAAGATTCTGAGGCTTCCGGATAATGTTACTGCCAGGGTGGAAATGGTCGCATCCAACGGACATGTGCACAAAAAAATTTTAAATCTGCTCTCAGAGGGATAATTTGGCTATAAAAAAGATAGGGATTGCGTCACGCTGCGACAGGCCTGAAGTCCTTGACATGGTAAGGAATATTCTTTCACATTTCGGCTCCCAGGTCCAGATTTTCGTCTCAACCGCAACGGCTGAAGTCCTGGGTATTGAAGGTACTCCGGTCGAAAGGATGAGGGATGAAGGAGTGGAACTCATAATCAGTGTGGGAGGCGACGGGACAGTCCTCAGGAATATTGCCAAAATGAAAGACCCTCTCCCTATACTGGGAATTAATATGGGCACTCTCGGGTTTCTCGTAGACGTGGAGCCTGAAGATGCGATTGAGACTATAGAAGAAGTCCTCTATGGTTTTTCGTATATCGAAAGGATGCGCGTGGACGTGTTTCTAAATGGGGAAATGCTTGAAACCGCCACCAATGAGATCGCTGTAATGTCTGCAAAACCCGCTAAGATAATCCAGTTCGAAGTCTATGTCAACGACTGCCTTCTTGACAGGATGCGGGCGGACGGCGTGGTTTTTGCAACCCCTACAGGTTCTACTGCATATGCAATGAGCGCAGGGGGCCCTATCGTAAATCCAAGGGTAAATGCAATTGTAGTGGTTCCTGTTGCCCCTTTCAAACTTTCCTCAAGGCCCTGGGTAATTCCTTCGGACAGCGAGATTACAGTAAAATTATCGGACCACAAAAAAGAGGCTGTAATTGCAATTGACGGACAGAAATCTTACAGGATCAGGCCTGATGATATTGTCAAACTAAAAAAATCAAAATACCCTGCACGTTTTGTCAGGATATCAGATACATGCTTTTATGAGAGAGTTCAGCGGAAACTTTCCTGAAAAATCCTTTTTTAACTTTATTGACTTATCTTCTTACTGGCTTATCTTCTTTAACTTTTTATATTTTATTTATTTCTTTTATGTTACCTCAGGGTTTTATCTCTGATCTCTTAAGGCTTTTTTATCAGATGCAGGCTCAATTTCTGGGAAGTTGAATGCCGATCTCGCTTTGTAAAGGATGGAGGAATACAAATTGATTCTCTTCCTCAAAAAATATTGTAATATTGCCTCGGAAACTCTTTTCCTCCAAGGAAAACATTTATACATATGTAGGTAAAGCTAATGCTAATCTTGCTAATCATAAGATTTTTTGACTTTTAGTGGCTTTTCAGCCTCATAATTTCTTATTCATGCCTTTGAATTGTTTTTCAGGGGCAGTTAACACAAATATCATTAAAAATAATCATAAATTCCTCTAATGAGAAAATCACGGGAAACAGTAAATATGTCAGAGAGCGAGCAGTACTCCAGAAACACACTTATGGATTTCATCGATTATCGCCCCCTTGATATCGAAATCTGTGACGTAACCCTTCGCGATGGGGAACAGACCCCAGGCGTTGTGTTTTCGAAAGAACAGAAGCTGGCAGTAGCCAGTGAACTTGATTCCATGGGTATAGAGGTTATAGAAGCCGGCTTTCCGGTAGTTTCCGCAGACGAAAAAGAAATCGTAAAGGAAATTGCAAACCAGGGCTTTAACTCAAGGATCTGCTGCCTCTCAAGAGCAGTAAAGGGGGATGTTGATGCTGCCCTTGAATGTGACGTTGATATCGTGAGCATTTTCATTGCAATGTCCGACATGCATCTCAAGTACAAGTATCACAGGAGCCTTGAGGACATGCTCGGCTGCGCCAAGGAAGCCATAGAATATGCAACTGACCACGGTTTAAAAGTGCGTTTTGCAGCCGAAGATGCAAGCCGCACCCCGATTGACCGCCTCAAAAAGGCTTTCAAGGAAGTTGAAACCGAATACAAAGTTCAGTACGTAAGCCTTGCAGATACGGTGGGTATTCTCAACCCTACTACTACTCATTATCTTGTAAGTGAGATCTTCAAGTCAGTAAACACTTCCATCTGTATCCACTGCCACGACGACCTCGGTATGGCTACAGCCAACACCCTTGCAGCCGCCGAAGCCGGGGCAAAACAGCTTCACACAACAGTTAATGCTATCGGAGAACGGGCAGGAAATGCTTCACTGGAAGAGGTTCTGGTTGCACTCAGGGTGCAGTATGGGATAGAGCGCTATGACACTACCAGGCTCAATGCTCTCTCCAGAATGGTTTCGGAATACTCAGGAATTACACCTTCGGTAAATAAAGCCGTTGTAGGACAGAATGCCTTTACCCATGAGTCTGGAATCCATGTCGCTGCAATTCTTGAAGAGCCTCGCACTTACGAACTCTTCCTTCCCGAAATGGTTGGTGGAAAACGCAACCTTGTTGTCGGAAAGCACACAGGCAAAAAAGCCCTGAAAGGCATAATCAACAGCATCGGTTTCTGCCTTGAGAGAGATGAGCTCTGTGCCCTTATAGAAAAAGTTAAGGTCTGTACCGAAGAAAAGCACAAAAGCATTTCAAGGGATCAGCTTGAAAAGCTGATTACTCAGGTAAGGCAGGAAAAGAAAGCCTCAGGCAGCGAAAAAGAGAAGTTTTCTATCTGAACTGAGTATGTAATAAATGAGAATGTTCAAATGATTCATTCTCACTTTTTCTAATATTGAATTAATTTTTTCAGATATCGAAGTTAATTTTCAGCACTTCACACTCGGGCATATTTTTAATCTGTACCCCATCCCGTGTCCCTGTTATCTCCAGACTGTCAAATTCATTTGAGCCGCACAGCACATCCTGATTCGGATGCGTGCCAGGTGTGATATGGCAGCTCAGTACGGTCCTTTTACCAACCGACACCACGATTGGAAGCCTTGGCGATGCAGGGTGGTTCTTTGGAAGGACTATTAACGGCGACCTGATTTCCCGGATCATGAAGAGAACGCATTTGAGCCCTTTCTCGGTTTTCTCGTCCACCGAAAGTGCAGAAGCAACAATCAGGTCGTGGGGTTCAAGCCCGAGCACAATTTCTTCATTCTCAGTTTCCAGAAAAAACTGTCCTTCAGAACCTGCTTTTACAATAGCCACTATACCTGCCGCGCCGCGCAGGAGAAGCATTTCACTTTCCTTCAGTGAAATGTCTTTAGAAGAAATTGAATTTTTCATGTTAAAAATTAGTATCTAAGAAATCCAGCTGATTATTTTGATTCTGCTACGTTGCTGGACTGGCAGGAAGGACACTTTACGTTCTTGCCAATGCCTTTAAATTTACTTTCGCAGTCCTTGCATATATAGTTTTTAACCGGCAACTTTCCTTCCATATTAAAATCAAACGGGTCTCCAACACTACACATCATTACTACCTCCATGGTTTTATCAGGGGTTTACCGTAATCATATTACCCACATATTATTACTCATACTTATCGAATTAATATCTTTCCATCCCGAGTTGCGCCACCCGAGTTGCGCCACCCGAGTTGCGCCACCCGAGTTCCGCCTCGGGAGGGCGGTGTCCTTTTCGGTCGCTTTGCTTCCTCAAGAGGACTAATTTTTTTTAGAATACTCGATTCTCTCGCTCAGGCAGACTCATTTATTGAGTGTAGAAGTGAGCTGAGCTCAAGAGGCTAACTTTTGGTGATTTTTCCATACTTTTACTTTCCTGTAACGACTTTTTAGATAAGTGATATTTACTGAACTATTTGAGATCGCTTTCATGCTAAATAATGGGAAGTGTGGTCTTTTAATCTCCTTATTTTTCATAAAAACAACGATTTCTTGCCCACCAATCAGCCGGAATAATTCAACGCTTCCGGGAATAATCGTTTTTCACAACTGCAATTTTCAAGATTCTGGACCGTACATGGTTTCCAGACTTTTAAGGTATTACATTTTCCCGGTTTCTGGCGGTAAAACATTCTGTAATTTGACTGCTTCCCGCCAGAGCAACCAGAGAATGGCCAGTCCAATAATGCCGACCACAGCATTGGTGATTAATACAGCTAACCCCTCGCTTAAAACAAACATAACTATCAGAGGCAACCCGTTCCACATCGCGTGAAGAACGGAAACCAGCAGGTAGGACCCAATCACGTGCATGTTAATGCGAAAGTCACAGAGCCTGCTTTCGCGGAACAGTACACTGGATAAAATAGCCGTCCAGGTCCCGTGCCCCAGAGGAGAAAAGAGGCCGCGGATTAAAGTCACTGCCACTGCTGCCGAAATACTCCCGTTACTGTCCAGGAAAGCGGTGAAGGCGTAACCGTTACTTTCCAGGGCTGCAAATCCCATTCCCGACGCTGCACCCAGTATCAAACCGTCCATTTCCGAATCATGCCGCATGTGGCGTGCAATCACCAGAACTCCCAGGATTTTGGCAAATTCTTCAATAAACCCTATTCTTAGAATCGCACCAGGATTCAACTCGGTGATAAAAAATGGTTCAAGAAAGGAAGCGGCAAGAATACCCACCAGACCGCCATAAAGAAAAGCCAGAGAAACAGCCGGCATTTTCAGGCTGCTTAGATGCCTTCGCTCGTAAATAAACGCCACGTAGGCGACAGGGACCATGAAGTTGCCGACCATCATGAGGGTTGGGAACAGGTTGGAGTTTTCCGTCAGCAGCAAGACCACCAGCAGGAGAACATAGAGAACTGCTGAGGTAGCTATAACTTTTAGCCAGGCATTCCGCCGGACCGCAGGTACAGGTGCCTGAGCTTCAGTCTTGCTGTCCATAACTTCTTCCCAGTTCAATATCATAATTGTATCCTGAAATTTCGCAAAAAGTCAGTGCCTGAAATAGTGAGAGGGTTCCAAAGATAGCGTAGAAGAAGTTTTACAGGAGTTTCTCAGTATTCCAATAATGCCCTAAAGTATCTGCTTATCCTGAAATATGCGGTCTTATTTTCCTGAAAGGCAGGATATCATTTTCGTTAAAATTTCTTTTCCACGCCTGTGGTATTCTTTGATATCTTCCTGATATACAACAGCCACCGGCACTAGAAGTAATGGGACGGTTGCTGCAGCTTTAACTCCTTCCGAAACAGGCAATGTGGCTAAAAAGCTCGCTCCGGTAACGCCGTATATAGGCACTATAGGAAACAGCATTGCTAAACCAAATGTCCTTCGGAAATGGATTCCTAATTTTGCAGCCAGAAAACCATTGGACCCTATGACCACACCAATGCCTATGCTGGGCCCTATGGTATGAAACGGATTGTAAGATGGCCCGATATAAAGCCCAAAATCGATGCCGGAAAAGGAAACAAGCCCATTTAATTGATTCCTTTCTTCATCAGAGTTCCCTCCAAGGCCTGATACAACTATGCCTATGTCAAGCTGCAAAGGTCCTCTTCCTGCTTCTCTTCCACCCATTATAGCCATTATATTATTATTTTCTCTGATCAATAATATAATTTACCTCTTTCCGATCAAAAAACACTATTAAGCACGAATTTCTCAAGCTTAGATATTTAGTTCAATGTTTACTTTTTATAACTTTTTTCATTAAATATTTCTTAAAATATTTAATAGCGCATTAAAATTTTGTTTTTACTCTATAATTTGGACCTTATTGGTATAGAAGATCAAAAATAGTTTTTGTATAAAAAGAAAAGGATAAATTATATAAACATTGATTTTTTTAATTGAAAATCTGTTGTATAGATAATTATTTAGAAAATTATAAAACTAAATATAAGTTTATTTTATCATACCTGGTTTAGAATTCACATCAATTACCTTTATAAATTTAAGTTTTATCTTAAAACGCAGGGAATAAAATGAATGAAAAAGGTTTCAGGAGTCTGAAGAAAATAGTAGCCAGAATAACGTATGAGAGTAAAATTAACAGTACAAACCCATGCAGTTGAAAATAGAAACCTGACTCGACTGATTATAAGGAATGCGAAACTCAAAAAACAGATTCTAAGTTTTGGAATCAGCTCTTAAAAAAAGTAATCAAAAGATATCAGAACCTGCAGCATGCAGGTTCGATACCTTTGTAAAGCCTGGAAAGAGAGACCGGTAAATCTATCCAATCTCTATATTCGACTTTCCACGCTTTTCTTTTTCAAACTTAATCTACCAGCTGGTTGATTTTTTTGTAGAAGTCTACTATCAGATTTGCTGCTTCGCTTTCCGTATTCAGCTGAAAAGTTCGGATCTGTTTTCCCAGTGGTTTTTCCATGATAACACCTGACTCTACAAGAGGAGTGATAACCCTTGATACACTGGAATGGGACAGGCCGGTTGCTTCAGCAATCCCAGAAAGGTAGGTTGGTTCGCTCTGATTTTCGATCAAGTTCTTAAGAACTGTCATCTGTGCGGTTTTTCCAAAGATTTTTTCGATAGGATCCATTAATATCATCTCAGAGGTGGCGTCTAAATTAATGATTTTATTTCAGTTCCAATAACTATCAACGGTTTATAAACTTATCTATTTATTAAATAGGTTAAAGATATGTAGCCCAAAAATCTTCAAAATCGTTCTATCTTAACTTTTTAAACTAGTATCAGATCTTCCTCTCGATGTTCCCGGCTATTTTAGTTAAAAAAGTTTGCTGCTACGTATCATCCTCATGCTATCATCGAGCATCATTGAGTATTATTTTTTTGCTTTTCATTTTTCAGCAGATACTCCCAATCATAATCACCTATTTTCCGGATCAATATATCCACCTCTGTGCCCTAAAAAATCTGCAGCATTCCTCGGGACACTGATCCTCAGGGCACTCGAGGATATTACGCATGATATCATCTATTTTTTCAGGGGCTTATTAGTTTTATAGTGGCTTCAAACCCGGTTTTTACACCCGGCAATATTCCACCAGAAGACGCTTCAATGTACTCTTTAAGAGTGACTTCCCATTTATGAGAGCCACTTTTCTCTATATCGTCCTTTAACTTTTTCACAATCTCTGTCAGAAATAGACGTGCCTCTTCTACTTTTCCTCTTTCAAAAGTCCTTGTTACCTCTTCTGTTTTTTTGGGATAGAACTTTTTTGTTCAGCCTAAACATGAGAAAGAGGAAGAACCTGTAAAAAAAAAGTATATGACAGGAATCTGAAAAAATTAAGGAATGAAAATACTTCCTGTTCCGGAACAATTTCTTTATTGGCTTAAAAAATTAAGTTCCAGAGATAAAATCAAAATTGCTTGAATGGATCTTCAGAACATTTATAAGGCAACTTCAAAAGGATAGACCTCCTCCCATCTGTCGCCCATAATCGAACTGATTCCCCCTTCTTCTACTACCATCTGCATTGTATCCCCTTCTAATCTTATTGTTATGAGGTCGCCGCATTCATAATAATCACATTTAATAGGAGAGGAATCTCCATAGCGCAGGAGGGCAGTACCGCAGTCATACAAAATAAGATAGTTATTTCCGGATTGGAATTTTCGCCTCATGTGAAGGATCTCCCGATAATTTCCCTCTGAAATCTGACAGTTTTTACATAACTTAGATCGCGCATCTTTATAAATATTTTCCCTGAGTTTATATCCCTTATTTCAGGGCTGAAGGTGTATCCAATGATGATCTGCTTTGACTGGAATAGCGACAATCTTAAGTGAAAAACATAAAGCTCGAATTCAAAAGAAAAAGTTTAAAAATTCGTGAAAGTGAGATTTATTATCAAGATACTTACAATTTTTTTCAGAATTTTAAAACAACTTATCGGCATCTTGTTTCAAAAATAGACCCGATTACCCCTCTATATTTTTCATATTTTTTTAATATGTCTTCTGAAGATTCAGAGTCAAAAATCAGGATATTTTTACATCCAGTAAGACAGGGATATTCTCATAACGGCTTTAGAAGGCTATATAAGGAAGCTAATAAATGAATATAATGGGAAAAATATGGGACTCGAAAGAGGGTCCTGGTATTAAAAGTATTCACAGTAAGATAGGATTTTAAGAAATATATAAAACTGTTACTAGAAGGAGTTATGGACAGAAAAAGTGTTTTGGCTAAAATAGACGAACTATCATTAATCTATGAAAATGGAATTTTATCACATCCCTACTGGTACATTCCGCCGAACAAAAGACATTTGATTGAAATCCATGATGAATTATTTCAGGGAAAATCAGAGCTTAAATTGACGTTAAATGAGGTCGCAGCCCTATTATTGATACATAATTTAATTGAATTAGACTAACTATCGAAAAAAACAGTAATAAGGTTAGCTAAAACCGGAATTGGAATAGAGGCGATTTAAGAGAATACAACCTGATTGACAGGAAGACATTGGAACTTATTTTTAGTAAAAAAGGATATTTATTATACTTTAATAGGAGGACAACCAGAATCAGGTTCCTCCTATGTCTTAACCTTTTTTAAAAAACTCACATGATATTCTTCTAATAACAGGCACAAAGAAATGAAAGTATTTGAAAGCACTTTCATGCTAAGTAAATACAACCTCCCTTTTGTTCCATTTTCATTATATCTCCATCTGTTTTATTCCAATTAAATACTTTTTATATTACCAATATTTCCTGAATACTATCAAAATAACATTAGTTTAATGAGATAATTATTTATAATGTGTATACGTACTTTATATCAAAGTATGATCAAAAAAAGACATATAAGTAAAGAAAAAAACAGGTAAACGGAAATTATGGATCAGATAAGTAAAAACTTTCCAGTTTGCTAACATGAGCTTATAATCCTGAAAAGAATGGAAGAAAAGGCAATATACTGTACGCATGAATGTCTTTCAACTGCTCAGGGAAAAGTGAAGAGAGAAAGTTTCCTCGTAACAGGACAAGATAACCCTTAAAAATTTACTTGAGATTAAAACATAAAAGGGAATTAAATCGAAATAATCAGGATAAAAACAGATATTAAAATTATTAAAAATTAATTGAATTTTCCATTTAATATCTGATAGCTATACAGGCAATCAGATGAGGTAGGATGTGGGGGGGTTAAAATGATTAAGAGAGATATCGGAGATTTTGCAAAAATTCTAAGAATATCAGTAGTGCATCAGCCGGATGTCGTATTTAGCCGAAAAGAGAAGAGCAAGAAAAAATTTTCGAACTCATCCGGCAATCACCTTATACACAAATTCATGCCGATTGTCTCATTACTTCTGGCTATATTAATCACCGCTTCAGTGGGATTATTCCTTTACACGGGAATTAATCACTTAAACGGCAGTACGCCTGGAAGTGTCACTATAAGCGATAATCCTACAATCGGAAGTATAAATGTCAATAAAATAATGGAGGTATACTTCTGGTTCTTTATCATAACCGCTTTATTGCCACTTTCATTCTTCGTGATATGGAAAGTATTTTCAGAGTGGCAGAAGAATAGAGAACAGATTAAATACCTGCTTAAAGATGGTAAAGATCCGAAAGATCCGATGTTAGTCACCGTTATTGCACCGGCTTATAATGAAGAGAAATCAATAGGCAAATGCCTTGAATCCATACTTAACCAGGACTATAAAGGGGAAATGGAGGTAATCGCTGTTAATGACGGGTCCAGTGACCGGACTGCAGAGATTATTTCAAAATATCCTGTAAAACTTCTCGATCTAAAAGTGAATGGAGGAAAAGCAAACGCTCTAAATAAAGCGATTGAGATTGCAAAAGGAGACATTCTGATCTTTACGGATTCAGATTCGTATATGTCACCAGATGCGGTGAGTTCTCTGGTGAAATGTCTCAATGAGAACAAAGAAGCCCAGATGGTAGCAGGAAATGTGTTTATTCAGGATAACCATGGAAAAAAGGGACTCATTAAGTACTTCCAGATGATTGAATATCGCATAGAACAGGAAATTACCCGCTATCTCCAAAGCTTGTCCAACAGCATTCTCGTATGTCCTGGCCCTCTTACTGCTGTCAGGCGCGGAGTATGCGATGTGGTTCGATTCAGTAACGAAACCATCGTTGAAGATGCAGATTTTACAATCAGGGTTCTCAAAAACTCCATGAAGATAATTCAAGAACCAAAAGCAATAGTTTACACGAACGCACCTGAGACTGTTCGCGGGTGGTATAAACAGAGAAAGAGATGGTGGTACGGAAATCTCCAGTTATGGAGGCTCCATAAGAAATGGGCAGTTAGAAACCCCTGGATGGTATTCAACTATTCAGGATACATTACGGGAATCTGCTCTATCATCCTGATGATATCAGTACCGTACTTTATCCTTCAGTATGATAACATCCCGCTGGTACTGATGAGTGGAATGCAGTATATTGCTTTTTCTATACTGCTATATCTAATACTCATTGGTCCGTTCTTTACCACAGACAAAAGATTATTACTAATGCTGGTACCATATGTATTGATCTATGCGACAATAAAAGTGGTAGTAATCAGTAGCCTGTTCCTATGCTACTTAACCGGCAGAGGAGTAAGAGTCAAATTCGGTTCAAAGACCTTTGTGGCAAGATAATAAAGGTTATAAAAAATAATTTTTACAGGGGGTCAATTCCCTCTGTTTTTTAATAAATACAGTTCTGTTGCACTTAGCGACAGTGTGCCTAATTTGCTGTAAATTTGAAGTCAGGTTTTTGTGTATTGGGGGAAAAATTGATCTCTCGCTATGGAATTTTCTCCCAGATAACTTCTTGAGATTTGTGATTTTACATAACTTATGTTGTACGGTCGAAAATTCCTTAACCGATGACCAATTAAATCGTTTCAAGAAAGTTAGATTCGATTTTTCGGATTATATTTGTGATCATAAGAACACCTTATAATTTGATTCCATAATTCCCAGGTGAAGGCCCCTGCTTCGGCGAAGACAGTTCTAATGCTTTTATCCAATTTTCCCCGTCCCATTTTTTCCAGTGCATCATTATCATTGCACGGTTTAACAAAAGCTCTTCTCCCGAGTCGATGAAACCATCTCCATTCTTAAGCCCATGTTCGAAAGCATATCTAAGGCGTCCTGAGTACCATTCCAAAAATCGTAAGAATGCTTCGAATTTCGATATCTTCAGATTCTGCATGTAGAAATCGATACAGATCTCTTGAAGCTGATCCTGTCTCGGTAGCCAGATATAATTAGAATTATTTCCGGGATAGAGTAAAACCACAACTTTTTCTGAAGCAGGATTATAAACAAAATCACCGGATTGAAATACCCATTTTTGCTGAATTTCCCTAGCGAGCGAGCACATTCTGATATATTTCTCTGATGTATCCATGTTAACCAGCAATGAATTATGAGTAATAGGCTAAAAGGAGTAACCGAGCTGAGTGAAAGTATTGACCTCAGATGGTTCATATAAAAGGTCTTTCTTTTTCACAGAAAACACAGCTGTTGAGAGTGGAGCGCTTAACACTTTTGGCTTTCTGGTTTTGTTTCACATAATGTAAAGTCCCTTTAGAAGATGATTGGTAAAACCCTTTAGAAAATGAGTGATATGTTTTAAAGTGAAACAGGCACAGAAGGACTTCAGGTAATCTGACTTAACTCTATACGAGCAGTCTACCAGCTGAAAAGAAGAAGCAGTAAAATTGCTGCTTAACTTGAAAAGAGGTTCCGTAAAACCGACTGAAATAGTTTAAGAAAATGAAATTACACTCCAGCTTCATAAGCTATCAGAACGGCACTCCTCAAGAAATATAATAAGTTCGGTTTCAATCATCTGTTCAAAAAGTTCACTTTCGATATAATCATACTGTAAACCAATATTAACAAGCCGTTTGTATGTGGTATCATCAACATCTGAGATATCCAGTGTTTTTAACACATTAGCTATTGCAGTTTCTATTTCTTTGTCTCCCAGTTTCAACCCCTCCTTATAATTATTTCCCGGGATTCAAATATCTGCGACCCCCTGGAGATTTTATATGTGATCGTACCCTGTTTTCTGATTGGACTTTCCAACTCCATAATATTATTATATATTAAATTATATTAAATAAACTCTGTCAAAAATTGTTTCCATGCAAAAAATAGTTTGACATAAAAATTTTTGAAGCCCATGATAATTCTTTCAGCATATCATTTATGATTGAAGGGATTTGTGCGGGGGATCTGGCCTGTTGAGGGCTTATAGAAAATTAGAGTTTAAAAAGTAGGAATCCGTCTATCTATTCAATTAGAACATTTATAAGCTGGAGTCCTGGAGAATGGGAAGTCTGGAGGTCCATTTCCTCTAAAATACCTGCTCAGCTGCCTGCTACTGTGAGTTTGTAATGTAAATTTCTTCTTTGCGCTCACCCCAGATCCGAATCTTCATACAGTAAAGTTTTCTGTTCTCTATTGCTCGTCCAAGCTACCAAATAATTTCTGATAACAAGGACCTCTATTTATCCAGATATCATTTCCCTGATAATATCATTCCCCTGACAACTGCGAAAATCAGATTTTAAGAAACGTGAACGAGCGAGTGTGGGAGTGGGGGGGTGATTAAAAAAGTTTTATCGCTCGTTCAATCATATGTTTATCTTCACAACAATAAATACTTTTTTAAAAATAGGTATTATATTAACTAATCAACAAAAATAAATAAGTAACTGGTCTTATTTTCATAAAAATTATTATGCCGTTTTCAAGACTCAGTTCCAAAATCTAGTGATAAAAGTAAATGTAACATCACTACACAAAATTATAATTCTATAATTATGTAATGATGTTACGGCACAAACAATGGTAACTATAAACCTTACTCTTAATAACTTTTCGGAGCTCCCTGCTCTCTTAGACGTTTTTGGTTGTTTTGGAAACGATTATGAATATACTCCACGAGGAATTTTTCGTAGAAAAATTCCTCCAGTCTGTTCAATTTGTAATACTCCAATGGTTCATAATGGCTATAACCCCCATACTAAACAAGGTCTTGGAGAAATCAATATCGGCAGATATAAATGCTCAAATTGTGGCCGTACATACGAAGAAGATTATAGTTTTTGGGAAGATCTGAAGACTTTACTTTTTGATTCATTCAATAATTTCTTCCAAGTACTCAGATACCATAAAGTTTCATATGAAGGAATCTCTGATATAATGGACTTCATCTATCCAAGATCAAGAAGCACTATTTTAAGAGCATTCTACAAAGAAATGGAACAGGAAACTGTTCCATTTTCAGAAAATATACATATGGTACATTATGACGAACAACATCCAAAAGAAGGACGATGTCAGAAATACCGTTTAACCTTACTGGACGCAAAAACTCAAACAACGATAGCAGATGACCTTTTTGATGATAAGAGTTCAGAAACAATCAAGGAATTTCTACGGAAAAATCTTGATGCATCAGAACCTGTGTTTATCGTTACGGATTTTGATAAGAGATACCCTGATATATTAAAGGAAATTTTTGGAGATAAGTTAGTGCATCAATATTGTTTGATGCACTTAAACAAGCTTATAGTTAGTGATTTTCCAAAGAATACAACAATTGAACAGGAACTATTGAAGTACAGGTTATTGAATATATTTTACAATCGAGAGAATGAAATTAAATTTTTGGAAGAACTTCAATCTGAAGAACTCAACGTAATTAATAATGAAGAAAAACATCAAGAATGGAGTAAAAAAGCAAAAAAGGAATTTAACCAGTTTAGACGTAAATTAAAGCTTGAAAGAAGACGAAAAAAGGAAAATCTTCCACTAAATAGTCTTGAAAAAGCAAAAAATAACTTCGATAAATTAATGGAAAATATAAGAACATATGATGAAATGGTTCAAAAACGATTGTGGATGATCAATAAACACTGGTTAAATCTTACTTTGTTCCATTATCTTCCAGGAGCACCAGCGACAAATAACCCTATAGAAAGCTATTATTCAAAAAGTTTAAAAACGGATAACAAGAAGCAGTTCAGAACTGATAAAGGAATTGAGAATCAGATTAAACTTACTCAAATGAGAAGATCAAATTTGCTCAAGAAACCACAAAAGTCATTTCTGGAATTGTTCAGATTATTTAATCCATTTAAGCTTTAGTAATCTATTTTGAGATAGGAGTTAAGGATTATGTAGCGGAGCGTATCGATTTAAGGCAAAAAATAAAGTGAAAAATTAAAGGAATAAAAGAATTCTTTGGCATTCATGCCAAAGAAATTGTTTCTCAAGGATTATTACAGTTTATTTGGCCAGTTAGCAGAGAAAAGTGAAGATTTAAGGAAGGAAAAAATGAGAAATCACTAAATTATGAAATTGTGTCGTTTTCAATAACTCAAGGGATTATTTGCTGATGTGCCTGATATATTTAAAAAGTAGTTATCAGTTAAAATTTGCTATGTATATAATATAGTTGCCGTTATATATTATGCGGAATATAGGATAAAATAAAGCAGAATGAAATTAATTGCTCTCCTTTCCGGAGGATAATAAAAAGGGTATACTTCGGTCAGGAAACACCCGGGGGGAATAAGATTGTTAAGCAAATATGGCAAGCTGTTGCTGGGCGCATGTATCATGAAAAGACTCGTTTCAGGAAAATCTCATAAGGTTTCAGAGGTTTCTGAGCATAAAAGGTGCAGAGCAGTGAGTAAATACGGAAAACTGATCTTAAGCGCATATTTAATAGAGGAGCTCAGGACATGGGGGTACGGGACCAGAGAGCATGGCGAGAGAAAAGAGGGATTGCTGAGCAGATACGGGAAATTAATGCTTACAACCTGTGCTGTGAAAAAGCTGCGATCAGGAAAGTCCCATAAAGAGGAAGAACAACCTGAGAAAAATATTAAACCATCAAGCAATCAGGGTTCATTCCTGCCGCACATGGTGAAAAAATACGGGAAATGGCTGCTGGGAGTCTACCTCCTGAGAAAATTTCACCATAGAGAGCCGGAAGCTGAGCTCGAAGAAGTTGAGGTGAAAACATACGAAGAAGATAAGGGATCTTCAATGATCAAATTCAACAAAGTAGCAATGGGTGCTCTTGCTGGAATTACTGCTGCATATGCAATTAAAAAATACAGAGCCAAACACAGCGAAGATAAAACTGGTGTTGAATGAGACCCAGAGGTCCCGGAAATGTGCAGAACAAGAAACTGGTCAAAAATATTACTGGGTGCATTTGCAGGAATCGCACTTTTCTATATAATCAAAAAATACATACATGACAGGTCCCTCCCTGCAGCATTGAAATCCATTCCAGTGCCTTTCAAACACGGACCAGCTCCTCCCACAGTAAAAGCCATTTACCCTGACAGACAGACTTTTGCCTGCAGGTGTGACTCTCCTATCTGGATTGAGTTTGACATGCCCATGAATAACGCAACAATTACGGAAGAAACCGTAATAGTCAGAAGTTCTGCATCAACGGAACCTGTAGCCGGGCTTCTGGACGCAGGATCCAGAATGCTGATGTTCCGTCCCTATAACGAATATCCGATGGGCGAGCACGGAGCCGAGATAACAATAACCCTTCTTGGAAGCGAGACCGGGTCAGGATTTATAATGGATGAAAGGGGAATCGCTCTGGACGGCGATAAAGACGGAAAAGCCGGAGGAGATTTTGTATATACTTACAGGATTGTAAGATGAAATAGAAGGTGAGACAGAACACCCGTTAAATGATTTTTGATTTCTAAAAAAGGCACAATAATCTCAACTTTTTTATTCTATTTTTCTTATCTATTCCTTCCCTTTATCTCTTTTCCTCGATTCTTTTATCCAGTTTTTCATCCTCTTTTTCGCCTATTTTCCTCATCCAATACGTTGCTATAGAGAACCTTTTTATTGATCTAACACAGATGAATTACTGATTTTATACAGGGACCAGATCTTAACCTTAAACCGACTATATTCCAACCTAAATTTGTCCTTCGGAGCAATTATGATCACAAAACAGCAGGTTCTTGAATTTCTGAATGATTACGATCCCGAAAGTATTACTATTGCGACAGTTTGTTCTCACTCAAGCCTCCAGATCTTTGACGGGGCGCGAAAAGAAGGTTTCAAGACTCTGGGAATCTGCGCCGGGAAGCCCCCAAAATTCTATGATGCATTTCCCAGAGCAAAACCTGATGAGTACCTTGTACTCGACAGCTATGGAGACCTGATGAAAAAAGCTGAGGAACTCAGAAAGAAAAACACTATCATCGTCCCTCACAGCACACTTATTGCTTACCTTGGCAAGGAAAATTACCTGGAGATTCCAGTTCCCGTTTTCGGAAACAGGATTGCAATCGAATGGGAATCGGACAGGGCTAAAGAATGCAAATGGCTTCTTGGTGCAGGCACTCAGATGCCCCGAAAAATCGATAACCCTCATGATATCAAAGGACCTGTGATGGTCGAGTACGAAGGAGCACAGGGAGGTAAAGGCTTCTTCGTTGCAAAGAATTACGATGAATTCAACGAACTCGTAGACCGCACCCGAAAATTCACAATCCAGGAATTTATCACCGGAACCCGGTACTATCTGCACTACTTCTATTCTCCATTAAGAAACGACGGATATACCCTGAGCAGGGGCAGCCTTGAACTCCTCAGCATGGACCGCAGGGTAGAATCCAATGCCGATGAGATATTCAGGCTCGGCTCCCCGAGAGAACTCATCGAAGCAGGCATCTGCCCTACATATGTAATCACAGGAAATATGCCTCTCGTGGCAAGAGAGTCTCTCCTGTCCCGCATATTCTCCCTCGGAGAAAAGGTTGTTGAAGAGTCTCTGAACCTTTTTGGAGGTGTTATAGGGGCTTTCTGTATAGAGGCGGTTGTCATGGATACGCTTGAAATCAAGGTCTTTGAACTATCGACAAGGATCGTAGCAGGGACAAACCTTTACATTTCAGGCTCCCCTTATTCAGACCTTATGCAGAAACATCTTTCGATGGGACGAAGAATTTCCCTGGAAATCAAAGAAGCAGCCCGGACAAACCAGCTTGATAAGATATTGTCATAAAAACAAAAATTGAACGGTTAAAGGTTAAAGGTTGAAAGGTTAAAAGAGAACTGCTCAAAGCTCGTGATGTTTGTTTTCAGGTGTTAAAAGCTGTTTCCAGCTGAAAATATAACCACCTGAAAACATAAAAATCTGCTACAGATTTTTTATTTTTCTCTTTTTACTCCTTCTGATACCTGCGGGTTTCAGGTCTGCCATACCCCCCACCACCAGGCGTTTCGATTACAAATACATCCCCGCTTTTCAACTTCAATTCTGCCCGCCCACCAACTTCGACAACCCTGCCTTCCCTGAGGATAAGCACATTCTTCCCGCACTTTCCTGGCATTCCGCCTTTGAGCCCGAAAGGAGGAAATATCCTGTGGCTTGAAAGTATTGCAGCATCCATATCTTTAAGGAACCTGAACCTTCGGACAACCCCATCTCCACCCCTGAACTCGCCGTCTCCTCCGCTTCCCTGCCGGATGGAAAATTCCTCAAGCAAAACCGGAAACCTCGATTCAAGAACCTCAGGGTCTGTAATCCTTGAGTTGGTCATGTGAGTATGGACAGCATCGGTGCCTGAAAAACCCGGACCTGCACCAGCTCCTCCGCATATAGTCTCATAGTACTGAAAATCCGCATTTCCGAAAGTGAAGTTATTCATCGTACCCTGGGAGGCTGCAAGGCTTCCAAGAGCTCCAAAAAGAGCGTCAACAATATACTGCGAGGTTTCAACATTTCCGGCAACAACGGCTGCAGGAGGCTCAGGTCTGAGCATGGTACCTTCAGGAATTATAATTTCAAGCGGCCTTAAGCAGCCTGAATTCAGAGGGATATCACTTTTCACAAGTGTCCTGAATGCATAAAGGACAGCAGCCAGGCAGACCGATGCCGGCGCATTGAAATTGCTTGAAAGCTGAAGGGACGTGCCTGTAAAATCAATCTTTGCACACCGGTTCTTCCGGTCGATTGTAACCTTCACTTTAATTGCGTTCCCGTCATCAAGAAGATATGTAAACTCCCCATTCTCAAGCCGGTCAATAACCCTTCTGACAGCTTCTTCTGCATTGTCCTGCACATGTCCCATATAAGCTTCAACGGTCTCAAGGGAAAATTCCTCAACCATCCTCTTCAGTTCCTGAAGCCCCTTTTCGTTTGCAGCTACCTGTGCTCTGATATCAGCCACATTCTGGTCAGGGTTCCTTGCAGGATATTTACCCGAACCGAGCCATGCTCTTAATTGATCTTCAAGGAACCTGCCCTGTTCAACTATCTTCATGCCTTCGCTGAGCACTCCTTCTTCTTCTATGCTTTTGCTTTCCGGAGGCATGGAACCCGGAGTAACACCACCTACATCAGCATGATGTCCTCTGGAAGCAAGGTAAAAAAGAATCTCTCCGGAAATGCCGGATATGGGAGTAACAATGGTAATATCAGGAAGATGGGTCCCGCCATGATACGGTGAATTGATAAGGTATACATCTCCTGCATGCATATCTCCGGAATGAGCCCTTATAAGATACTTCACGCATTCTCCCATGGAACCGAGATGCACAGGGATATGAGGTGCGTTTGCTATCAGGTTTCCTTTCCCGTCAAAAATCGCGCAGGAAAAATCAAGCCTCTCCTTTATATTTACAGAATGGGCAGTGTTCTGCAATGTGTAGCCCATCTGCTCGGCAATGGACATGAACCTGTTATTGAAAATCTCAAGCATCACAGGGTCAACCTCAGTTCCTATGGCTGTCCTTGCAGGGAGCGGAACTCTGCGGCTAAGCATAAGGTGATTTCGGGCAGTGATTTCACCCTGCCAGCCCGGCTCGATTATAATGGTAGTGTTTTTTTCGGTAAGAATTGCAGGCCCTTTTATGCAGGCTCCCGGTCTAAGAGTTTCTATACTGAAAACCGGAGTAGAAAGGAATTCTCCATAACTGTACATCTGAACCCTGGCAGCAGGAGAAATTGCCTGGTTTTTGTCAAGCTCAAAAAGAGGGTCAGAGACTCTCTCAGTAACTCCCACGGTTTCTACAGAAACGGATTCTATAACAATAGGCTTGCCTTCCATTATGAATCCGAAGCGTTTTTTGTGGGCTTCTTCAAAGCCAGACCTGAGGGATTCGACGCTATCTGCAAAATCCACAGCCAGCTGCGTGTCCGATCCCACATAACGCATATGTGCCCTGTAAAGCACATTTATGCAGTTTTCATGAACTCCCTGCTCAAGCATGGAAAGCCGCCCTTCAGCTTCAAGCCCTGCAAAAACGGATTTTAACTCATTTACCTGCCTTTCTGACAGTTCGGCCCCAATATACTGCTCTTTTATCAACCTCTGGTCTGCAAGCCCCATTCCGTATGCGGAAAGAACTCCTGCATAAGGATGAATGAAAATGCTTTTGATTCCGAGAGCATCTGCAACTCTGCATGCATGCTGAGCTCCTGCTCCCCCAAAGCAGCAGAGTGTGTATTCTTTTACATTATACCCACGCTGGACCGAGATTTTCTTGATCGCGTTTGCCATGTTCTCGACTGCAACGGAAAGAAAACCTTCTGCTGCCTGCTCAGGAGTTAAAACAGGATTTGGAATGTTCCCGTTCACAGAAGCCATTTCAGCAAGCTCTTCAAATTTCCTGCGCACAATTTCGGAATCGAGCGGCTGGTCTGCCCCTGTTCCGAAGATCTTCGGAAAAAATCCGGGCTGCAGTTTTCCGAGCATAAGGTTGCAGTCCGTAACCGTAAGAGGCCCGCCTTTCCTGTAACATGCGGGTCCCGGGTCCGAGCCTGCCGAATCAGGTCCAACCCTGAACCTGCCGCCTTCGTAATGAAGTATTGAACCCCCTCCTGCTGCAACCGTGTGGATGCGCATCATGGGAGAACGCAGGCGAACACCTGCGACCTCTGTTTCGAGGCTGCGTTCATATTCCCCGCTGTACTGGGCTACATCGGTAGAAGTACCACCCATATCGAAAGTGATTATCTTTTTTGCACCTGCCATTTCAGAGGTTGCAACTGCTCCGACTATCCCACCGGCAGGTCCTGAAAGGATGCAGTCTTTGCCCTGGAAAGCCCCGGAATCTATAAGCCCGCCGCTGGACTGCATAAACATGAGTTTAGGGCTGTTTTTGGGGCTGTTGTTTACTTCCTGCTCACTTTCAGGGCTTTTGTGAGATTTCCTTTCCGCTTCACGTCCTTTTTCTTGCAGGCTCTTTTCGACCATATCAACATACCTGCGCAGTACCGGAGAAAGATAAGCATCCACGACTGCTGTTTCCCCTCTGCTCACGAATTTTATGAGTGGGCTTGCCTGGTGGGAAAGGGACACCTGTGTAAAACCAATCTCCTTTGCAAGCCTGCCCAGTTTTAACTCATGCTCGGGATACCGGTAGGCATGCATGAGAACGATTGCAGCCGAACGGATGCCGGCTTTGAAAGCTTCTTCGAGCTCTTTTTTAGCGCTTTCCAGGTCCAGAGGCGCAAACTCTTCCCCGTCTACCCTGTACCTGCCGGAAACTTCGATAACCCTCTCATAAAGCTGGTCAGGAAGTTCTATTTTCTGAGCAAAAATATCAGGGCGGTTCTGATACCCTATCCTGAGAGCATCTCCGAAACCCCTGCTTATAACAAGGACAGTGCGCTCTCCTTTTCTTTCAAGAAGAGCATTCGTGCCCACGGTTGTGCCCATTTTGATGGCTTCAACTTCTTCCGAAGGAAATGGAGCATTTTCAGGCAACCCGAGGATATGGCGGATCCCGTGCATGGCTGCGTCTTCGTAATGAGACGGGTCTTCGGAAAGGAGTTTATGTGTGATCAGTTTTCCATCAGGGCTGCGGGCTACAATATCTGTGAATGTGCCTCCGCGGTCTATCCAGAACTGCCATCGGGCTTTGTGGGACATGAAGGGAATAATTGCAGAGATGGTATTAATTATTAATTGGAAAAATCTGGATGCAGGTTGATTTCCGTACAAGGCAGAACTTTTTTCAAAAAGACTTTGAGAAAATTGTATCTTTATAGGAAGATTCGAATAAAAAGAAAAAGCTTTTGGAGTTAAAGTGTGATAAAAAAGTAAGAGAATTGAAAATTTCTCTGATAAATCAGGTTTGCAAAAAAGATTTTGAAGGGATATTTAAAATCTGTCCGCGTGAGACAAATTTTGGGATAAAACATCCTTTTGCTATCAGCAAAAAAGATATTAACGATCTCTTGCGAACCCTTCTTTGCTGATAACAAAATAGATTATATTATTTAACCAGATTGTAAGCCCATTCGATCCATTCACAGAGGCATTCT
>Ga0208825_1001009_pt1 | contig 23455 bp, 22 predicted proteins | sample AD_UKC113_MetaG_FD_184450 | JGI IMG/M metagenome (GOLD analysis project Ga0208825, IMG submission 184450) | Active sludge microbial communities of municipal wastewater-treating anaerobic digesters from Hong Kong - AD_UKC113_MetaG (SPAdes)... | ecosystem: Engineered > Bioreactor > Anaerobic >...
AATGTAGTTGGAATCATTCCAATTTTGTATCCATTTCAATTATACTAAAAAATTTTCAAAAAGTAAATATCTATTAAAAAAAAACTTACAATTTTAACCATAATTTTTTCTTATCAAGAAAAACGGCTAACGTGCAAACAATGATAAGTACTATGAATGTTACTATCCATGCATATAGAGCAGACAGTTGAATACCAAAAATAAATCTTGCGATTAGAGTCAAAATACCACCGAATATGTAACATAAAAGTGGATTTCGTCCAAGTGAACAAAGTATGGGAATATCTTTTTTTGCAAATAGATCAATTATAATAAAGATCGCAAGAAATATAATGGCTGTACCTGAAGTTAAAAGCAAATAACTCGAAGTCAAAAGGTGTTTATTAAATTTTTGAAATATATTTATAATATTTGCTATTAATACTAAAGTTAATCCACTTATAATAGAAAAACTAATCTTTCTTTTATCATCAAGGTGTACAATATATTCTCCAAAAGCAGAAGAACCTATAACTATTGAAGATAGAGGGATAGCTCCAAATGGACCCCCTATACCGGATGAGTACCAGAGATTAAAATACCTCTGAAAAAAAATCTTACGAAAAATTTCAACAAATAGAACAATTAAAAAGGAGGAAATCAATCTTAAGCGTTTTGGCAAAAAAAGAAAAGGAATAGAAATAAGTCCAACAAGTCCAAGCATCTGTAAAATTTCCCAATTCCTTTGCTTATATACGAGAAAAAAACCGATCGAACCAGCAGCAAAGAGTATAAGATTACGGTATATAAGGTGCCAGACTGTCTTTAAAATTCCATCCCTTTTTATCCTTTTTTGAAAAGATAGACAACTACTAAAACCAAGAGCAAATAAAAATGATGGCATAATAAAATCAGCTGGCAAAACACCCGAAGAACTTGCATGTTTGAACCAGAATGGAATTGAGTTATACTCCATCGCTGCATTTATTGGAATCATAAGAAATATAGTAAAACCACGAAGATTATCTAAAAATCGTAATCTTTCTTTTGTTTCAGACATTTTGACTATCCCATTTTTACTTTATGATTTACTCTCTATTATACTTTATTATAAGAATTTTTCAACTATTTCTAACTTTATAACATTTTAGATGTTCATTCAATAAATATATGCGTTTAGCTCTGTATTAAAAAGAGTAGAAATATAACATGAATTTATAGGTAGCATGATAATTGCCAATGGATAGCACAACAATTTTGCTTTTTTATATGTTTAATATATCGAACTTAGATTTTTAATATTGTTCTTAAAATATCGTATTAATTTAACACAGAATTCCTTAATATAATTAAGAAATAGCAAGACGAATGGTTCTAACCTGCAAAAAAACAAAAGAGTAATCCAGGAATTATCTCTTTTTAAGAAAAGATTCATTAATTGTTGTCCGACCCCAAAAGATGAAGAGCCTTTTTAATATCTCACCTCATAGCTATATATCTTCCCTCCCATTTTCTCAAGAACATTGTCAGCCACGAATTCAAGCAAATCTAATTTTTTTTGGGTATCATTTTCAAGTATGATCTTTTCATAAATTTCACCGAATCTACAATCTTTTTCCTTTAAATCCTCAAAAAGGTTCTTTTTACTGGGGAACCACCATCTATTTATGTCATAATAACCGCTTACAGCTTCGTATAATATATCATCAATAAGCTGGGATGCACTAACAAATCTTCTTTTATCTATCAATCCCCTTACCGTCAGAATATCAGTTGATAAAATGATCTTGATTGATAATTTTTCTTCTGCTGTTAGGGGTAGGGGTCCTTGCTCTGCAATCCTTTTTGCTTTTTGAAAGTATTCATCTAAAAGACCCTCACTATCATAAAGGATTTTACCATATAATGCTATTGGCTTATTTCTTGTTCTTTTTAAAAATTTTGTTTTAAAAGATTTTTCAGATCTTGATATTATCTGAACAGGGATTTCATCAAAATAATAAAAGATTGTTTTATCATCATAACTATCATCTTCACGAGCTTTTCTCACAAGATATAGATCTATATCACTAAAATTGTGTTCAGTCTCTCTTGCAAATGATCCATGAAGTATTATTCCAATAACAAATGGATCTTTTTTCATTTGATTAACTGCTTTCTCGATAACAGATCTTTGTTTTTCATTCATTTTTTTCTCTCATTGTTTTTATAATTTCATCTTCATTTAAAAACACCGGTTTGATAATTTAAAAAATTTAATATTGAACTATATAAAAAGATAAATTATTCTCCAATTATTTTTATTAAAACCCTTTTTCTTCTCTGACCATCGAATTCTCCATAAAAGATCTCTTCCCAGGGACCCAGGTCCAGCTTCCCTTTTGTTATAGCTACTACCACTTCTCTCCCCATAATCGTTCTTTTAAGATGAGCATCAGCATTATCTTCGGAAGTTTTGTTATGCAAATATTCTTCAACACTATAAGGAGCTAACTTTTCCACCCAGTTTAAGAAATCCTGGTGAAGCCCATTTTCAAGATCATTGATAAAAACACTGGCTGTAATATGCATAGCATTTACAAGACATAAGCCTTCTATAACTTTTGACTCCTCTACGGCTTTTTCGACATCGCCTGTAATATGAATAATCTGTCTTCTTTTTTCTGTGCAAAACCACAACTCTTTTCTAAAAGACTTCATAAAATATCCTTTTTATCGTTCAAATAAATTTAAAAATCAAATTTAGCTTAAACATAAAATAATTTAAATAAAGCTTTTCCTTTCAATTGTATTCATCTTTTAACAGAGTTAATCACTTTGACTTATGAATTTTAGGATTTCAATTTTAAACCATTATATTTCAGTGCTTTACAATCAAGAACAATATGCTCAATTGATCCAGAGTAACAGGATTTAAAGATAGTTAATTTTTTAACTTGACGAATAAACAAATTTGTTGTATATCATAGTTGAACAATTAATCAAGTATGACATATATAACTTGTTTAACGCTTTTAGTTTTGTTCGTATTGTTAATACTTCCATTTTTCGAACTGACTTTTACTGAAAAACAAAACAATAAAATTTACCTTATCTTTGAATTAAAAAAAGTACTATGTCTCCTCTCTTTTCTCTTTCTTTTTTATTTGCTAAGAGTTAATTTTTTATTTAAGTTAATTCAATATTCACTTATAATTTTCGTTGTAAGACTTATCTTTACAAACAAGCTGAGAGCATTATTTACAATTTATTAATAAAAAAAGGAAAAAATATGGTTATCAAAAAGAGCAAGAATCAAATCGATAGATGTAAATCTTTTAGTTTGCATGAAGATAAAATAAACATGGCTAAGAAAAATATGCCACACGATGATCTGATCTTCAAAACCGGTGAATTTTTTAAAATTCTCGGGGATCCTACAAGATTGAAGATAATAAATTCTTTATTTTATTCAGAACTTTGTGTTTGCGATCTTTCAAATGTTCTTTCTCTCTCTCTTTCCGCTATTTCACATCAGTTAAGAGTTCTTAAACAAGCAGATCTTATAAAATCGCGAAAAGAAGGAAAAAATGTATTTTATTCCCTAGCCGATGAACACGTAAGGCAAATCTTTTATCAGGGAACTGAACATATAAAGGAACATTACAATGAAAAAATATAAGATCAATAATCTTGATTGCCAGGCTTGCTCTATCAAAATTGAAGATAATCTTAAAAGACTTGGTATAGTAAAAGATGTTTCTATCGATTTTGCAACTCAGACAATACTTTTGGATACCGAAGATATAGATAAAGTTCAACAAGTCATAGATAAAATAGAACCAGGAGTTTTTATTTCAGAAAGTATTTCCGATAATTACCAGGGTAAATTTAGCAAACAATTTAAATGTGATCAAAAATTTAGAAATGAGAAATCCAGTTTTCTTACCAATATTATCAGTTTTATGAAGCAAAAAAAGAGACTATTTATTTTAATAGCTCTTTTATCAGGGTATATTATAGGTTTAATTCTAAAGAGTAGAATTTTAATTGAGACTAAAAGCAAATTTGTTTATTTTATGTCTAACTACATCATTTTCATTATTATATATATGTTATCAGGCTACGAAATCATTATTCAAGCAATTAAAAATCTTTTAAAAGGTGGATTTTTTGATGAAAATCTTCTGATGAGCCTTGCATCTATTGGAGCTTTTATAGTTGGAGCACCGGAAGAAGCTTCTGCTGTTATGCTTTTATACAACATCGGCTTATATTTAGAAGATCGTACTATTGATCATTCGAGAAAATCCATCAAAGCTCTTCTTGAACTAAAACCAGAATATGCCACTGTTTTAGAACAAAATGAACAGATAAAAATGTTTCCATCAGAGGTCAAAATTGGACAGGTAGTTCTTGTCAAGATTGGGGAAAAAATACCATGTGATGGTACTGTGATCGAAGGGAATTCTTATATAGATGCCTCTATGCTCACAGGAGAATCAATCCCTATTTTTGTCAAGGAAAATAGCAATGTGCTGGCTGGAACTATAAATATGTCCGGCATTTTAAAGATTAAAGTTACTAAAACTTTTCAGGAATCTTCAATAAATAGAATTATGGAAATTGTCGAAAATGCAACTCATAAAAAGGCTAAAACTGAACTTTTTTTTAATAATTTTGCAAGGGTTTACACTCCAATCGTGTTTATTATAGCCTTAATAACTGCAATTGTATCAGTATTATTTTTCAACCAACCAGTAACTGAATCCTTATATAGGGCCTGTGTAATACTTGTCATATCATGCCCCTGTGCACTTGTTATAAGTGTACCTCTTTCTTATTTCGCAGGTTTAGGTGCAGCTTCAAAAAAAGGAATATTGATAAAAGGTTCTAACCTTTTAGATGCTTTAACAGATGTGGAAACTGTTGTTTTTGATAAAACTGGAACTTTAACTGAAGGAAAATTTAAGGTTTCTCAGATCATGGCACAAAAAGGTTATTCTGAAAAGCAGATTTTGGAATATGCTGCCTATTGTGAATTTTATTCAAATCATCCAATAGCAAATTCGATCAGAAATTATTATTATGAAATATTTCATAAGAATACTATTGATACAACAAGGATTAAATCTTATAAGGAAATACCCGGTCTCGGAGTCAGCGCTATTATAGATGGAAATCATGTTGTTGCGGGAAATGCTAAATTGCTTAATCAAAAAATATTTTCCAGAGATAATGTTATAAACTCTTTCAATAAAGAAAATGGCATGAACTATAACAACAATAAGATCTCCGATACAACAGTCTATATGTCAATCAACGATAAATATGCGGGATGTTTGATTATTCTTGATAATATAAAAAAAGATAGCAAGACAGCCATTGAAAAATTAAAAAAAATTGGGGTTAAAGATATTTTTATGTTAACTGGTGATAATGAGGAAATATCTTCAAAGATAGCAAAACAACTTAATATAGAAAGATTTTATTCAAAACTTTTACCAGAAGATAAACTCACCATCCTGGAAAAAATCATTGAATCAAATCAAAATAACAGGAAAAAGAAAAAAATAGCCTTTGTCGGTGATGGTATAAATGATATACCAGCTATTGCTCGAGCCGATATAGGTATATCTATGGGTGATATTGGTTCTGATGCTGCTATAGAGGCTGCAGATATTGTTATTGCCAATGACTCTCCGGCTAAAATTCCAATTGCTATTGAACTTGCTAAAAAGACTCGAAAGCTTGTTTTAGAAAACATATCTTTTGCAATATTTATAAAAGCCTTGTTCTTAATTATGGGATTTTTTGGTTTAGCAACAATGTGGGAAGCTGTATTTGCTGATATAGGCGTAACAATAATAACGATATTTAACTCTTTAAGAGTACTTAAAAGATAATCTAAATTTTTGATGCTTTTCCGGATGCTTTGTACTTTCCACCAGCCAAATATAATTCTTTTTTAAGCATAAATCATTTTAGTGGCATTTATAAAAAGAAAAACCCCCGAAAGTTCGGGGGTTCAAACTCCAACAGCAGGACTTGAACCTGCGGCCCGCTGATTAACAGTCAGCTGCTCTACCGACTGAGCTATGTTGGAATATTGCTATCGCAACAAATTAGTTAACATACCTATAAATGTTGTCAAGATATTTTTGAAAATTTAGATATAATTTCAGGTTCTCAAAAAACCAGATCTGAATTTGTGAAAAACTTGAAAAAAAGATATTTTTTGATATTATTGCTTTAATCTATTTTACTATTTACTTTTCTTTTTATGGCTTAATCTAAAAAAGAAGTGAATATCAAAAGCAGGCTCTTCGAAATTTTTCCTTGTAAGAAATAGCCTTGAAAACTAACAAAAAGCGAGAAGATAATTTGCCAGATGAGCATAAAAATATTAATTATTTAATTCATTTAAATTCAAATTCAGGAGGTAAGAATGAAATTAGTCGAATGTGTACCAAATTTTTCAGAAGGAAGAAACAGAGATGTAATAGATCAGATAGCATCTGCTATTAAAGGAACTGCTGGTGTTGACCTTTTGGATGTTGATCCTGGCATGGATACCAACAGAACAGTATACACTTTCGTTGGAGAACCAGATGCTGTGGTTGAAGCTGCTTTTAATGCGATTAAACTTGGCTCATCACTTATAGATATGCGAAACCACTCTGGTGCTCATCCAAGGATGGGTGCATGCGATGTATGTCCTTTTATACCTGTTTCTGAGGTCACCATGGATGATTGTGTTGAACTTGCAAAAAGACTTGGGAAAATGGTTGGTGAGCAGCTTGGTATTCCAGTATATCTCTATGAATTTGCTGCTTCAAGTGAATATAGAAAAAACCTTGCAGATATTCGCTCTGGTGAGTACGAAAGCCTGCCAGAAAAGTTAAATGACCCAAAGTGGAAACCAGACTTTGGGCCATCAATCTTCGATCAAAATATTGCCAGAAGTGGTGCAACAGTTATAGGAGCTAGAGAGTTTCTTATAGCTTACAATCTTAATCTTAATTCAAAAGAAAAAGCACACGCAAATAATATCGCCAAAAAGATAAGAGAAAAAGGAGATATTAAAAAAAATCCTGATGGAACTCAAACCGTTATTCCTGGAAAATTCAAAGAATGCAAAGCGATAGGATGGTACGTTGAAGATTATAAGAGAGCTCAAATATCAATTAATCTGACAAATTTTCATGTTACCAACATGCAACATGTTTTTGATGAAGCAACTAAAGAAGGTGAAAAGATTGGCGTCCGAATTACAGGTTCAGAGATTGTTGGACTTGTACCACTTCAAGCCATAAAAGAAGCCGGACTTCACTATATTAAAAAACAGGGTCTTAGTCGTGCTGTCAGTGAACGAGAAGTAATCGATATAGCCATATATTCACTTGGTCTTTCAGATGTTCAACCATTTAATCCTGATGAAAAAATAATTGAATACAAAATAAAGAAGAGTGGAAGACTTATAGACTTAAGATTAACTGAATTTTTAGATGAACTGGCTTCAAAATCACCGGCACCAGGAGGTGGTTCGGTTTCAGCCTTAAATGGAAGTATAGCTGCTTCTTTAGGCTGTATGGTCGGGAATCTTACCTTCAAGAAAAAGGGTTATGAAAATTTTAGTGATGAAATCGAGAAGATAGCATTTGATTTAAATAGTATTAGAACGGAATTTCTTAATCTAATAGATAAAGATACCGAATCCTTTAACCAGCTTATGGCAGCTCTAAAGACAAAAGATCCTGTTGCAATTGAAGAAGCAACAAAGAATGCCTGCCAGATCCCTTTAACTACAGCCAACTTGACGCTTAAAACAGTTGATCTTCTTATGAGAACTGCACAAATAGGTAATATAAACGCTATTTCAGATGTTGGGGTCGGATGTCTAAATCTCTATGCTTCTTTTTATGGTGCCAAATATAACGTTCTAATTAATCTTAAAAGCATATCAGATCACAACTTCAAACAAGATAAGATTAAATATCTTCAAGAAATAGAAAATCAATTAATCCCAAAGCTTGATTTGATACAAAAAACAGTTGAAGGAAAGATGATTTAGAATTTATTGTTTTCACTTATTTAGCTTACTTATGTGATGGGTAAGAACCTGAAAAACACAAAGAATACGAAGATTTCATTATTTTAATAAGAAGAGATATTTATAAAAAAAGAGGGAAAAACTCCCTCTTTTTTTAAAAAAGCTAAATTTGGATTATTACAAAGCTATTATTATAGAGTAATGGCTTCAGAAGAACATTCAGAAGTGCAGGCACCACAATCTATGCAAGCATCTTTATCGACGACTGCTTTGTTATCTACAAGAGAAATACAACCTACAGGACAAATATCGACACATGATCCGCACCCAGTGCATTTAGAAGTGTTTACAACTGCTGGCATATGAAACTCCTTATAGTTTGAAATAATATAAAAAAAAATAAAAAATTAATAAAACTATCTAATTGACATTTATCGCATTTAATAAAATTTTCAAGTTTTTTATTCTTGCTTTTTTCCTCTTTTCCTTTATTCTGTAATAAGGAATAAGGAGAAAAGAGTGGCTTATCGAAATTGCTGCATTGAAAAATTATACAAAGCAATCTATGAACAGGACTCTTCAAAGTACACCTATGTAAGATGTACCTGTCGAGAGACATATTATTTAATCCCATATAAAATAGGAGAAAAAAGTCATACAATAATTAGAGAAAAAGATGAGGACCAGTACTATTATCTGGATACAAATAAAGAACTTTATCCGCTCTTTAGACTTTCAGATTTTTCAACAGATAGTATAGAAACGAGGGATGCTTTTCTCATCGATAAAATTCAAAAAATTGTGGAAAATAAAAGTGAAGAAAATCCTATAGAAAATGGAAATGGACTCAATGATTCTCTAAATATAAACAATATTGAAGAAAATACTTTAAACTTCGGATCTGAAAACCTTGAACATGATACTCCTGAAAATAATATTTAACATATGAGATGAAGTGAGATGAAAAAAAAAGAAGTTAGAAATATCAAGACTCCATGCTTAATTGCAGAAATTGGTTTAAATCATTGTGGTTCACTTAAAAGGGCTGAAAATCTAACAACTCTTGCATTTGAAAATGGTGCTGATTTAGTGAAATATCAGTACTTTAACCCATCTTTTCTGATAAATGAACCATACTACGATATGGTTCTGGGAAGCTCTGACAGCCATGTTATCCAGACACTTGAAAAATTGCAGCTTAACAAGTCCGATTTTATTGATCTTGTTAAATTTAATGATAGAAACAACTTTCCCTGGGGAACATCATTTTTCTCTTTCGAAGATGTTGATGATTTTTTTAAAACTGATTCTCTAATAAATTCAAAAACTTTTTCCTTTATAAAAGTTGCATCAGGTGAAATAACTGATTATCCCATGCTGGAATCTCTTGCTCTTTACAATAAAAACTTGAATCTTCCTGTTATCATTTCATGCGGTCTTTCAACTACAAATGAAATAAAAAGAGCACTTTCATTTTTTCATAACGATGCGATCTGCTATCTCTTACATTGTATTGTTGAATATCCTATAGTAAGTGATTATTTAAATCTTAGTCGAATAAAATATCTTTCAAAAATATTTAATGTGGTTAGTGGTTTTTCTGATCACAGCTTAACCCCCTCAACTTCAATTTTATCTTTATATTTTGGTAGTAAGATCATTGAGAAACATTTTACGGATTCCAGAGAGCTAAAGGAAGCTGATAATGCTATCTCAATGGAACCAGAAGATTTTAAGGAGATATCATATTTTTTAAAAAACTTTGAAAAAGTCAGGGGAAATCCGAAAGGTTCTTTATCTGAAAAAGAAGTTAAAGAGCTTACATATGCCAGAAAAGGTATTTATTCAAAAGATAATATAAAAAAAGATAATCTTATAAATAAAAATTGTATCACAACTCAAAGACCAAATCTTGGCAGCAATGATGCAAAGTTATATTTTCAAATAACAAGTAAAAAAGCAAAAAAAGATATAAACAAAGGTGATCCTATTAACAAAGAGGATGTCTTTTAGTTTTTCATCCTTTCTTTTAATCTATATTTTAAGAGCTCTTTATATTTCAACCAATAAATCATAAAATTTATTAATCATAGTTGTACTAAATCAATGCCAAAATTTTTACTCTTGCAGATTACTTGGATGTACTAACTTTTTTAAGTGACGCAACAGCTACCTGCCTTATAAATGCAGGGTATGGTCCCTGTGAAATCTGTAAAAGAACAGGGATGGCTTTAGGATCACCTAGATCTCCAAGAGCCACAACAAGACCATACAATAAAGGAAGATTCTCTGATTTGTATGAGCTCATTACTATGCTAAGCTCTATAAGGATAGGATCAACAGCAGATTTGTCTCCTATCTTTCCAAGTGACATAGCAGCATAAGCCTTAACAATGGGATCGTTTGAGGTTTGCAAAATCTTTATAAGTGTCGGAACTGCTTCAGTGGCTTTCATATTGCCCAAAGCAATTATTGCTTCAACTTTAACATCCCACCAATCATTTATTGGAACACCATTAACCATTTGAACATAATTTGGATCTATAAGTCTTAGTAAAAGTTTTATAGATTCTTCATCATTATTTTGTCCAAGAATCGTAACTATCATCATAAGAGCATCATGATTATTGGCGGCAAGTATCATCTCTTCAAAGTACTCAATAGGTATATTCTGAAGCCCTAAAAAAAGCTCTTCAAGTGTTATTTGCTCTGGTTGTTGAGCTTGATAGGGATTATCTGTCGTAGTCTGTGCAAATATAGGAATTGATAAAAACATCATACACAATAAAAATATAAAGAAGCTCTTTCTCATGAATTCCTCCATCATTATCATTTATCGGAAATCGTAACGAATTTTCTATTATTATTTTAAAAATTACTGCTAAAATACTTTTTTTTAAAAATTTTATTTGCAATAAAAAATTATTTAAAATCTCACATAGTCTATAAAAAACTACTGCTCAAAGTCTTCAGGAACACCAATTTTCCACCCTCCATTTTCATAAACAAAAAAATATGTTAGTATTTTATCTTCAAATTTGACCTGCACAATGGCTTTAGTCAAAGTAGAATCGACAAAAGTTACCTGAAAAATTTCAAGTGGCTTTCCTGCATTCAACTGAATGCGAGATTGGTAAACAACATTAAAAAAATAATCTTTTATATTGTATATCCCATAAATATTAAGCTTTAATTTTTCAAGTGATTTTGGATCATTGTATTTCTGTTTATATTTCTCGGAGATCATAGTCAACCATTTGTCAAAATCCTTTGAAAGTACAGTTTTTTCATATTCAGCAAAAAAGGAGGTCAAAGCCTCTGTCATAGTCTTTAGATCAAGACTTGCTGGAATATTTTCATATGTAATACCTTCATATTGTTTTTGCTTCAGAATTTCATCTTGTTTTTCAACCTGTTGCTGTTCTTGATTTGTATTTTCTGTAGTAGTGGTTGGTGTGCCTTCGGTGGTATTTTGCTGTGCTGTTTTACATCCACTAATACAAACCAAAATTATAAATATGATACTAATAAACAATTTTTTTTTCATCCTGCGCCTCCATTGGCTTCCCAAATCAAAAAATATAGGTTCTACAGTAATGAAGAAAGTGCGATAGAATATAGTTTAGATTTAGCTGAATCTGCTCTTGAAGTCACAACCACTGGTTTTCTACTTCCAACAATGACACCTGCAGTTTCAGCACTGGCAAAATGTATTAAAGATTTATATAAAACATTTCCAGCATCTATATGAGGAACTATTAAAATATCTGCATCACCATTTACCTGCGATTTTATTCCCTTTTGATCCAGAGCTTCTTTAGATATAGCAATATCAAGGGCTAAGGGGCCATCAATAATACATGGACCAAAGACACCTCTATCTCCCATCTTTGCCAGAATAGCAGCATCAACAGATGATTCAAGTTTTAAGCTGACCTTCTCGTTTGATGAAATCAAAGCTACTTTCGGTTTTTCATAACCAAGTTTATTTGCAAGAATTATTGAATTTAATACTATTGAAGCTTTCTGCTCAAGATCTGGTGCAATATTTAACGCAACATCAGAGATAAAAATCAACTTATGATATGAAGGAATCTCCATAAGTGCAACATGTGAAAGCAAATTGCCGGTATTAAGATTATAATCTTTATTCAATACCCATTTTAGAATAACCGCCGTATTTATGAGTCCCTTTATAAGAATATCAGCTTTATCTTGATGCATAAGTTCAACAGCTTTTTGAGCAATTTGACTTTCAGACTGGCAATCGATTATCTCAAAATTTGAAATATTAAAATTAACAGTTGATGCACATTGTTCTGTTTTTTTCCGATCACCAATAAAAATAGGCTCTATTATGTTCAGTTGTTTTGCGTCTTTTACAGCTTCCAGAACATGAGTATCATTTGATCCAGCTATTATTGCCTTTTTACCAGAATTTTGAGCCTGTTTGCATAATTCTTCCAATTTAGTAATCATAATTTGCCTTTTAAGTAATTTATTAATTTTATATTATCAATGATAATATCTCTTTCTAACTTTTCAACGTATTTAAAATAATATTTGCGATAATATTTCTACTATTTCAATTATTTTAATTAATATTGATTTTTAAATTTTCGAAATATTAAAATCTATCCAACCAATTTTACTTTAAATTTTCAAAGATCTCAATTGCTAATTTAAATAAAGGCCTTTTGAGTCTCCCAAATAAATAGAATAAGTTTTAAATATTTTGATTTCAAGTCTTACCTAAAATAAATTGAGAAAATAAACTTTTTGGATTATTAAAAAAAATGTTAGATTCTCTACTCTATCCATCCTCTTTTTATTAACTTTTTCAAGATTACCATAGCATTGTATGATGCTCCCCTGCGTAGATTGTCAGCGACCACCCAGAATGAAAAGTTTCTGTCGCTTCCTGGTGCTTGTTTTATGCGTCCAATATAAGTTCCATCTGTATTTTCAAGATAATAAGGCATCGGATATAACTTATTTACAGGATCATCAAGAATTGTTATGTCTGAAGAAGATTTAAAACAATCAACAATCTTTTCAATTTCGCATTTTTGTTCAGTTTCAACAAAAACAGCTGAACTATGACAAATTCGAACTGGAACTCTTATATTAATTGTATCGATAAAAATATCTTTATTTTTTAGTATTTTTTTTAATTCAAGTACCAATTTTACCTCTTCTCTAGTAAAATTAGAAAAATCACCCTCATAATAAAAATCATCAATTTGAGGTATCAGGTTTCCCACTATAGGGAAATCAAAATATGATGATATGGGATTTCTACCAGATGCAATGTCATTTATTTCACTGTCGTAATCAATAAGAGCTTCTTTTCCAGCCCCTGATACTGATTGATATGTAGCAGCAAAGATTTTCTTTACATCAAATTCTTTTAATAATGCAGAGATAGCAATAGCAATAGGGATAGTTGTACAGTTTGGATTTGCAATTATTCGATCTTCCCTTTTTAAAATATCAAAGTTTATCTCGGGAACTATAAGTGGAACATTATCTTCCAATCGAAATGCAGAAGATTTGTCTAAAACGTAGCAACCTTTTTCTGAAAGAAGTGGAGCATATTTTTTAGCAATATCATTCCCCGAAGCTATAAATACAACATCTATAGCTTTAGAAAGCAAAGATTCTTCCGTTAGTTCTTCTATAGCAAATTCTTCTCCCCGAAAATATATCTTTTCTCCTGCTGAACGAGATGATGCAAATAAATAAAGGTTTTCAATATCAATATCTTCTGGTTCTAAAATCTCTACTAGTTTCTTACCAGTTAATCCAGTTGCACCTATAACACCTATATTCATATTTCCCCCGATGTTTATAAGTAAAAATAGCTCATATCTCTTTTTAGTTTTAATTGTCAAATATAGAACTTTTTTTTGTTATATTTTAATAATAAATGACTCCTCACTTTTTTTATGCAAGCAGTTTCCAGATTTTATGCTTTACTGAAAGACATAAATTTTTTATAAGCGTTTAAATATCACCTTCATATGGGATATCACAATTCTTTGAAGCTGTTTTAACGATTTTCAAAGCTGTTTTTAAAACGAGAAGATCATTTTCGTTGCTAAAATTTTGCTTTTCTCTACCATTTACAGTATTTATAAAATGCAAGATCTCATCTTTCAAAGCATTTTCTTCATGAACTGTGATCCTTTCAACAAACCCCCCTCGATAGTAAATAAGTTCTCTTTGATCCACTTCAAAGTGAGAATTTGTATCTTTATATACTTCTATTTCCTTTGTATCATAATTCATAAAAATATAGTTAGATTCTTGAGCTATGGCAAGGGTACGAGTTTTAATATATGAAGCTCTTGAGCATTTAAAAGATGCTACTAAACCTGACGAAAAAAGAATATTTGCAATAGCAAAATCATCAAAGTCTGTATATATCTTTTTTGCATAGGATGATATATCAGAAATCTCTTCTTCAAAATAGTTTAAAACTATATCGATGTCATGCACCATCAAATCAAGAATTACACCGGTGTCCCTTGTTTTTTTCCCAAATGGGTTCATCCTGACGGCTTCAATATATACTGTTTTTTTTAGATATTTTTTCTTAAGCTCTTGAATTACCCCATTAAATCTTTCAACATGTCCTACTTGAAGCATTAACTTCTTTTTGCTAGCAATTTCAACTAATTCTTCAGCTTCTCTATACAATAAAGTAAAGGGTTTTTCTATAAGAAGGTGAACATTTGCATTCAATACTTCTTTTGCAACTAAATAGTGTTGATCTGTGTTGACAGCACAGGTAACACAATCCACTTTTTTAAGCAGACTGTTAAGTGAATCAAATGCAGGGACATTGTACTTTTCACTAACATATTTCATCCTGGATTCATTTATATCATAGATGCCGGTAAATTTGACAAATCCATTTGATTCAAGCATCTTTATGACATTGACATGGTATTCACCCATATGGCCAACACCAACTACACCTATTTGAACCATTTTTTAATCTCCTCAAATGAATAGCTATCAATTATTTTTTCAATATTTTTAATAAGATGAATTTTGTTTTTATCTATCAAAATACCTAACTTTTCAGAGTATAAGACTCCAAGTAAATTGAAATTCTCAGCTTCATCCTCTGGAAGACTGAAGAAAAATTTATCAACAATAATAAACTTTAATTTTTTCGCTATAAAATCGTTGATAAGATCTTGTTGATAAGCATAAACTCTCGTTTTTGGAAGAATCTCTTTCAAAAGATAATATGAATAAGAATACATAAGAATACCAATGGTTTCCTGCTCTGCAGTCTTTAGACATTCAATATCGCTGCAATTTTTATCATTAGTATAGACAATTAAATCATCTGAAAAATATTGACAGAATGTATATGATGAAAATAATTTTTCTTGAGTTTTCGATTTTATTACAGAACCCAGTACTATATCATAATTTTTTGAAGGTTCATATGAAGTTAAAATAACTTTAGCATTTATAGGCTTAATATATCTATCAATTATATCATGTTCTATTCCCTCAAAATATTCCCATTTAAATTCTCGATTTGATTCCGATACTTTCAAAAACTCATTTTTTTCATAAAAAAATGGATATTTTTGATTTAAAAAAGAGATATTTAAAATTTCTTCTGGGAAAAATTGTGCAAAAATTTTTGGTGGAAAGATTAAATAGAAAATTAATAAGAAAAAATAAAAAAGAAGTAAAATTTTAAAAATTTTGGTTTTCATCTGCAAGTCAAGTTTTATCTTATTTATCAATTATCTTTTTTAAAATAACATTTATAAATGTTTAGCCATTTAAATTTTAAAATAATCTTAAAAATTAACATTCAAAATATAAATAACATGTTAAGTCTTTCTCAAAAAGATCAAAAAATGATCTGTTATTAACTGTTATTCATATAGAATTTACACTCATTTTAAAAAGAAGCAAGATAGATATCAGCTCTTGACAAATAAGAAAAAGAAAATATAATTAATACATACAGGGAGGTTTATATGAAGGTTAACCAGAATCAGTCTATTAACTCACAGATTGTTGAATCTATTCATACTTCTCATGCTGAAAAGGTTACTCCTAGGGAAATAAAAACTCAAGAAACCAGTGAACAGAGTTCTATTTTTATTAAACAGGCATCATACCGTTCAACTTTCTCTTTACAAGAGTTTATTTCTCAAATGCAGATGAAAATATCTTCTCTATCTTTATTTTCGAGTACCAATGATCCTTCAGTTTTAGAAAATGCTACTTACAATGGGTTACCTCTTTTCAACGATGAAGAAAAAAGTGAGATATTTAAAAGTAAGAATTCTCTTTCTTCAATAATATCATCGTATAATGACACCATTGAAAAGATTCGAACAAATGTCACTGAAATTCTTCAATCGAATTCCAACTCAGTTGTCGCAGCATCCGAAAAAGATGTAAAAAATATCTCCAGAAATATTATTGAATCTTTACCAAATTCAATCAAACCTTATGCTACAAATGCAATTTTAGATTTATTAAAATAATCTCTGTTTTTATTTATCTATTTGTATAATTTTTTAAAGATTCTTCTATTTATAAGAACTATTTTTTTCACTATTTATTTTTCCTGTGCTTTGTGATCTAAATTTTATTTATAAATATGTTTTTATAAATATATTTTTCACCAAATTTAGATTGGGAATGTTAGAGTATCATTAAAAATATAAATAGAAAAATTAATAAAACAGAATTTATCCATTATTATAAGCTTAACATTTCATAATTAAAAAAGTCATTTTCAAATTCAACAATGCAATATTGTTTACTACAAAAAGCTCCTGGATTTATGAAAGTAACATTATTTAATTTTGAAAATTCCTGTTCATGGGTATGTCCAAAAAAAATTATATCAGGCTTTTCTATAAATTCTGACAATATTCTTTTTTTAATTCCAAAAGGAGCTCCTGCTCCATGAGTTATACCTATTTTAAAATTTTCAATTTCAATATTTATATTTATCGGGAGATTCTCACATAATTGATCCATATTACCAATTACTAAATATGACTCTTTGTATTCAGATCTTAAAATTTGAACTATCTCATCACAAACATAATCTCCACAACCGATTATTGCATCTATACTCTTTAATTTACTCAGAAGCATAAGAAGTGACTCTATATTTTTTATTCTTGTTGGATAATGAATATCTGATATTACTAAAATTCTTTTCACGTTATGTCCCAATTTATAAATTGATAAATTAACCTTGCAAGTTAATCAGGGATTTAGCAATACTGATGAAGAAAAAATAAAAGGTTGATCTTTTTGTATAATCGAACTCAGTAACTTCTTAATCTCCAGAGCTTCTTCATAAGTATTGTAAGGACCTATAAGAACCTTGTAAAGATTATTGTAATAAATAAAAACCTTATAACCAAGAGATTTTAACTTTGAAGCAAGCTGCAAAGCATTATTCTTATCTTTAAATGCTCCAACCTGGATATAATAATAATTTTTTGCTGTATTTTGACCACCCGTAATAATTTGAATGCTACTTGTGCTTGATAAATTACTTTCAGAACCTGTATTTATACTTGTTTGATTTTCACCAGCACTTGCAGGTGTACTTTGTCCAGTTTGTGTGGTGGTGGAATTTTGAGTTCCAGTGGAATCAATGTTTTGAGTGGTAGAAGGAGTTTCGACTTTACCAGAACCCATTTTAAGTAAAGATATTTTTACTGGCACTTGCTTTTCACCAGAATTACCAAGTTCACTAAGAGCCCTATTTGAAATGGCTATAATTGAATCTTTATACTTATACTGATAGGTATTATCTATAACATAGACAATAGTCTTTCTCCCATTTATTATATTTTCCAATAGGAGCACGCTTAAAATAGGATAATCAGATGTTATACAGCTATTTTCATCCGGATTATAAGATAAACTTGAAGAAAATTTTTTTCCAGAAAAAACAGGATCTATTAATTCTGCAAGACCCGATTTTTCCTGTGAATATGCAATCAAGTTATTATTTATCAATAGAAATAACACACACAATATTAAAATTGGCAGTTGTAATAATTTTTTATTAATCATATTCCACTTCTCACCTGGTTGTTAATACTAAACGCTAATCATATAAAAATGCTTTAAAAAAAACAAACAACGCCTTAAAAGCAATAATTTGATATATTTAAAAATTTATATACAATTTTTCAATCATCTTTACTTGTTTTTCGGCTATTTTTAAAAGTTGTATAACTCTTAATTTCAGTTTTTGTTTTATATTGTCAATATTTTTATCTATAAGAGAAATTGTTGATGCTATATCCTGAGCATATAAAAAATCAGTTGATTTTTTATCAATCTTAAAAAGTTCATCATCTTGAAAATAAGCAGCTAGATCAGAAAAATTATCATATGAAGGTCCAATTACAGCCGGGACACCATATATAAGTGGTTCAATAAAATTTTGTCCACCTTTATTGTTAAATGTACCTCCTACTATACTTATATCTCCATATTTAAAGAGTTCTGATAGCAAACCAAATCTATCGATTAAAACTGTGCCTATCGTATTATCTTCACTACTGGAGATGTTTAAAATAAGATCATAAATATAATCATTGGTATTTTTCTTAAAACTCTTCTTATTTTCCATTTCGCTCAAGGTAATAAACTTGAAATTCTTCTCACTTAACTTTTTCTTTAATATATTGATATTTTGAAGATATCTTGGTACAAAAAATATAATAAGCTTTTTTTTTAAATTATTTTGAAGAATTTCCATGCTATCAACCAATATGTCAAATTCTTCAGAATGGATTGAGGCAAATATTAATACTAAATTTCTTTTATTCAATATTGATGAATTATCAGGATTTTTAAACTCAATAGAATCTTTTATATTGTATCGCAATGAAAATTTATCGAAATTTAATTGAATAATTTTTGAGCTTATAAAAGATGAAAGTATTTTAAGGTTTTCTGTAACTTCAACATTAAGATACTTATTTATACTCAAGAGTCTCTTTTTATCTATATCAGATCTTGCATAAATTTTATCAAAATAACCAAACAATTTTTTATAGATAAATCTTAATTTGATTTGACTATCAAAACTTCTATCATACATATTGCAGTTTATCATAATTAATTTTATTTTGAAAATCTTGGCAAAAGTTATAAAAAGAGGCCAGATTTCCTGCTCAACGAGAATTACTGTCTCATATTTCTTTGATACAAAAAATATTGTTAGAGAAATTAATGATTCAAAAGGAAGAGGATAAGATTCAACTTTTTTCTGTCGCAACAATAAATATGCTGCATCGTTAAAAAATGAGTAATCTACAAAGTTTTTAAAAAGGTTGTATGCAAGTGATGCTTCTCCAGCACTGGAAACATGGACTAAAATCTTATTTTTGTTCCTTTCATCTTTTTCATTATGATCAATTCTTTTTTTCTTATAAAACGGAAAAAAGCGAAATAGTACCTTTTTTCTCATATTTTTTAAAAAAATAAATACAAAAAAAATAATAGGGGAAAGAACAGTAAACAAAAATGAATAAAGTAATATTAAGATATAATAAAAAAGATTAGAAATAATATCTACAGGTTTTTTTCTCATCTTTGCTTCTTTAAATTCTTAAATATCATATTATGCTTATTCTATATAGAATAAAATAGAATAAAAGAGCAACATATCAAACGCAATGTTAGATTTTAAATCAAATACAACTTAAATAATTGTGCTTGCCATTTTTTTAAGATCACAATAAAGATACAGGATCTATGTCAAACTCGATGTTAAGATGAGAATCCACCTTATAATTGTCATTAAGGTAATTTCCAATATCGATTAAAACACCCCGATTATGCGATTTTAATATTATATGATAACGATAACTGGATTCTATCTTCTCAATAGGTGCTTTAGAAGGTCCTAAAATTATGACTTTACCTTTTAAATTCATCTGCAAAATAAATTGCTGTATTGAAAAGAGAAGTTTTTTACTGGCAACCAGAGCTCTTTGCTCTTCTTTTCCCTTTATCAATATTCTTAGCATTCGCACAAATGGAGGGTAATTTAGACTTTTTCTTACCTTTAGTTCCTTATCAATAAAAGATTCATAATCTTGATTTACCACACATTCGATTGCGTAGTGTGTAGGCCTTAAAGTTTGTATTATAACATGTCCTATTTCATAGGTTCTTCCAGCTCTACCAGAAACCTGAACAAGTGTTTGAAATGTTTTTTCATTTGCTCTAAAATCTGGCATATTCAGTAAAATATCGGCATTAATAACGCAAACAAGATTAACATCGGGAAAATGATGCCCCTTTGTGATCATCTGAGTGCCTATAAGTATATCTGTGTCTCCATTTTTAAAGTTATTTAAGATTTCATCATAATTGCTTTCTTTAACTGAATCAGCATCAAACCTTGCTATTTTATAATTTTGAAAATAATTTTGAATTATTTGTTCAACTTTTTCGGTTCCAAGACCGAGATACTTTAAGTTTTTACTATGACAGTCAGGACATTCCGTAACCATTTCTTTTTCTATGCCGCAATAATGACAATGTAGTTTATGGTTTGCATTATGATATGTTAAAGGTATCGAACAGGAATCACAGTATAGCACAAGCCCACAATCTCTACATTGGATGAATGAATTAAATCCTCTTCGATTTAAAAATATAATAACTTTTTGTTTTCTCTCCAATCTCTCACTTATGGCTTCTATTATCCTTTTTGAAATATAAAAATCCTGATATTTTTCTGCACTTGTAAGATTGACAAGCTCTACCGTTGGAAGAGGAAGATTGTTAAATCTTTTTTCCAATCTTAAAAGCTTAAGTTCCCCTTTTGAAGCCGAATACCAGGATTCAATTGATGGAGTGGCTGAACCAAATATACATAATGCACCATAAAGTGAAGCTCTTTTTATAGCAACAAACCTGGCATCATACCTCGGTTTTTTAGCTGATTTATAAGAATCATCATGTTCTTCATCAACAATTATGCATCCCAGATTAAATGCAGGGACAAAAAGAGCAGACCTGGGTCCTATTATTATATTTATCTCCCCTCTCATTATCTTTCTATATAAAGTCAGCTTTTTACTATTCGATATTTTGGAATGAATAAGCGCAATTTCTTCTCCAAGTTTTTCTTTGAAAAACTCCATCATCTGAGGTGTAAGAGCAATTTCTGGCAGCAAAAGCACTACTTGCTTGCCATCTTGAATCATCTGTTTTATTATTTGAAAATAAATTTCAGTTTTACCAGAACCAGTAACACCATAAAGCAAGAAATTATTAGTACTTTGTTCTCTTCTTTTTATCTTTTCCCATTCAAGTTTTATTTGTTGAAAAACACCTTCCTGTTCTTCATTGAGGTCATTTGCGTGGATGAGTTCATTAGATTTATTGATCTGTTCCTGCTTTTTTTGTTCTCTTAACCCTTTTGGAACAAATAAAAAAAGAGCTTCTCCTATAGAGGTGAAATATCTTTTGCTGATCCATCTAGCAAGTTCAATCTCCTTTTCTGAAATTATAGGATACTCATCATAAAGAGTTATAATTTCTTTTAGTTCATAAGGCCTTTCTTGCTGCTCATAAATTTTAGATATTATACCAAGTTCAACTTTATTTCTAAAGTTAACTTTTACTCTTGTATAGCAATTTATAGACTTTTCTAGTGAAGCGGGTATTTTATATTCAAAGGTTTTATTTATTGGAATGTTTAAGATGATTTCTGCAAGCATTTTTTTACTTCACTTAAAATATTTATTAAAAATCTATAGATATTTCGCCTCATTGAAAATTAAGGTTCTTCACAAAATGGAAGAGGCTCTAGACAACATGCTTTTCACTATAAATATTATTGCATTACGTATCCTCACAAATTGAAGTAAGAATTTGATTAAGAAATTTTTCATGAATAATCAAGCATCAGAATAATAAAGAAATTTCTCTTTTTACCAAAAATATATTTTATTTCAATATAATGTTTCCAACCGCAAATATATATTCGTTTATATAAGGTTATTTTTTCTAATATATGCTCCAATATTTACAAAATCTTTTTGAGCCTCAGGTATTTTGGTATTATCTCTAAGAAGAAATGAGGGATGAAATACAGGATAGATGAGTAACTTTTGCTTTAATAATGCTGAAGATTCAATAATCTTACCATGAATCTGATTCATAAATACTTTTTTTTGAAGCAAGAATGAGGTTGAAGTTGCTCCTAATGAGATTATAAGAGATGGTTTTATAAGCTGAATCTGTTGTTTGAGAAATTCAAAACAGGAAATAATTTCATTCTGAGCTGGAACTCTATTGTTTGGGGGTCTACATTTTACACAGTTCGTAATATAGAATTTTTCCCTGTCAAGTCCGCTGGATTCCATAATTTTTGTAAGCAATTGGCCTGCTTTACCAACAAAAGGGAGCCCCTGTATGTCCTCCTGTTCTCCTGGAGCTTCTCCAATAATCATTACTGAAGTTTCGATTGGACCGTTTCCAACAACTATATTGATCCTTTTTAAAGATAAATCACATTTTCTACACTCACGAATAGACGAAACCAGATTGAGATAACTTTCCTTCTTATTAAGAGCCCCTGAATCTATCTTAATGTTGGTTCGGTTATATTTGTTTTTCAAACCAGCAATATTTTCTTTCAGGTCTTCGAGGGAATTCTCTATATTTTCTCTTTTACCAGCATCATTAAAGCTAATTGATTCCAGCTTAACATCATACAAAAAATATCCATATTTTATGCCCTGAACGATCTTATCGTAAGATTTATAAACTTCAAATAACTGATTAATGAAAAAATTAATTGTTTCTTTATCTATATTTTCCATTACATTTTAAATTATTATTTTTTTATTCCTTTTTCTTTGCACATCGTGCACACTTAGTAGCATACGGAATCATAGTCAATCTCTCTAATTCTATCTCTTTTCCACATACTTCACATACTTCGTAGGTTCCATCATCAATTCTATTAAGTGCTTTTTCAATTTGTTTTAGTAGTTTATAGTCATTTTCTTCAAGATTTTCACGCAAATTGTTTTCAAGTATGGAATTTGCAAGGTCATACTCTTCAGCATAACTTTCGACTTCTTTTTCTTCTTCAAACCTCTTATTTTCACTAGCAACATCTTCAAGAATATCATTTTTCATATCGAGAAGTTTGTTTTGCAATTCTTTGAGTTTCTTCTTTTCCATTTCTCCTCCGCAAAAAAAAGAAATATATTAGCACAAAAAGCAATTTATAAAGTTTTTATTAAAATGCAACTATTTTATTGCTTCAATCTTGAAAAAAATAGGTGCAAAAAAGGTGTATTGGGTTATAAATAAAGAAAAAAGCGGTGATCCTTTTTATACACTAAAAAGGTGATCACCGCTCCAAAAGAAAACTATGAAAAATATAAA
>Ga0208825_1001013_pt1 | contig 23404 bp, 17 predicted proteins | sample AD_UKC113_MetaG_FD_184450 | JGI IMG/M metagenome (GOLD analysis project Ga0208825, IMG submission 184450) | Active sludge microbial communities of municipal wastewater-treating anaerobic digesters from Hong Kong - AD_UKC113_MetaG (SPAdes)... | ecosystem: Engineered > Bioreactor > Anaerobic >...
AGGCCGGGGCCGAGCCCAGCCGCCGCAGCACCCCGCGCGCCGCGCACACGCCGCTGGCCAGGCTGGCCGTCAGCAGATAGCCGCCGGTGGGCGCCTCCCAGTCCAGCATCTCGCCGGCGCAGAACACGCCGGGCAGCGCGCGCAATTCCAGATCCTCGGTCAGTGCATCCAGCCGCACGCCGCCGGCCGTGCTGATGGCCTCGGCCACCGGGCGCGGCGCGCGCAGCGTGATGGGCAGCGCGCCGATGGCCTGCGCCACGGCCTGCGGGCTCCTGAGCTGCTCGGCCGACAGCCGCTCGTGCAGCAGCGCCAGCTGCACGCCGCCCAGGCCCAGCCGGCTCTTGAGGTGCGAGGACAGGCTGCGGCTGCCGCGCGGGTGCGCCACGGCGGCCAGCACCTGCGCGGGCGAGCGATCGGGTTGCAGGTTGAGGTGCAGCGTCGCGCTGCCGTGCCGCGCGATCTCATCGCGCAGCAGGTGGCTGGCGGCATAGACCAGGCTGCCCTCGATGCCGGTGGCCGTCAGCACGAACTCGCCGCGCCGCTCGAAGCACCGCCCTTGGCTGTCGGCAAAGCGCAGCACCACATTCTTCAGCGGCTGGCCGGCAAAGCGCTGGGCCAGATAGGGCGACCAGCCCACACCATCACCCGCCGCGGGCGCGCTGGTGTCGGTCGCGCCCACCGGAGCGCCGCGCGGCGCCACGTCAAAGCCGCAGTTGGCCGGCAGCAAAGGCGCCACCGCGGCCCCCGCCTGCGCCAGCCAGGGCGCCCAGGCGCCGTCCGAGCCCAGGCGTGGCCAGCTGGCGCCGCCCAGCGCCAGCACGGCCGCACGCGAGCGCTCGGTCACGGTGCCGACCAGCGTTTCAAGGCAAAAAGTGCCTCCAGCGCTTTCTGGACAAGCGCCAGCAGCTATTGAATCAGGAGCATCGACCGTCCACCCCACCCAGCGGTGCCGCATATGAAAGCGCACCGGTGCGGCGCCCGGCGCCTGCGGGTTGCGCAAGCGATGCAGCCAGGCGCGCAGCAGCGGCGCGGCCTTCATCTCGGTCGGAAACACCCGCCCCGACGTGCCCACGAAGGTCTGCACCCCCAGCCCCGCCGCCCACTCGCGCACCGCATCCGGCCCGAATTCGCGCAGCCAACCGGCCACCGCATCGGCCGCGCCCGCATCGCCATCGCCCTGCCGAAAGCGCCCGATGAACGCATCGAGGTGTTCCGAATGCGTCAGGTTCAGCCCCCCGCGCCCGGCCAGCAGGAACTTGCGCCCGGCCGAGGGCATGGCGTCAAAGACATCCACCGCCACCCCGGCGCGCGACAGCACATCCGCCGCCATCAGGCCGGCGGGGCCGGCGCCGAGAATGGCGACGTCGGGCGTTTCGATCGCTGGGGCAGAGGTCACGGGCACGGCAGTCTGAAAGCCGGCGATTGTGCCGCGCCCGCGGGCCGGCGCTTGCGGCCGACACCGGATGGCCATGGAATAAAACCGCCGCCGCGGCTGTTCACGCCCATGTCCCAGGCACTTTGCGCCGGTGCGCCCACCTGAACCCAGGCCGGCGTGCGCAGCGCGGCGCCGCGGACGCGACCTCGTCAACCCCCAAGACCCAGGAGCCTGCTCATGATCCGCCATGCCACCCTCGCCATCCTCGCATCGACCGCGCTCGCCGCCTTTTCGGCCACCGCCGCCGACGCCCCCGCCACCCCGATGAACGGCATGCTGGTGGGTCCCAACCAGATGACGCTGTACGTGTTTGATCGCGACACCGCCGGCTCCGGCAAGAGCGCATGCAACGGCGGCTGCGCGACCAACTGGCCGCCGCTGATGGCAACGTCGGGCGCCGCGCCCGCCGGCGACTGGAGCGTGGTCCAGCGCGACGACGGTGCCACCCAATGGGCCTACAAGGGGCGCCCGCTCTACTACTGGTCCAAGGACGGCAAGCCCGGCGACACCACCGGCGACGGCATGCTCAACAATGCATGGCACGTGGCCAAGCCCTGAGAGCCTGTGAATCGCTTTTGCTGACCCGAGCCGCGACCACCGCCGCGCACCCCGCTTGAACATCGACGCCGCCATCGTCCACATCCCGCGCCTGCGCCGCTACGCGCGGGCGCTGGTGGGCGACGCCGCGCGCGCCGACGACCTGGTGCAGGACACGCTGGAGCGCGCCTGCCAGAAGTGGAGCCTGTGGCACCCGCCCGCCGCCGCGCCGGCCGAGCACGTGCACAAGGCCTTGCGCGGTTGGTTGCTGGCCATCATGCACAACCTGCACGCCAACCAATGGCGGCAGGCCGCACGCCAGCCCCAGGCGCCGTGGGACGAAAGCCTGGACCCGGGCCACGATCCCGGCGCGCAGACGACGCTGCGGCTGGACCTGGAGCGCGCGCTGGCACGGCTGTCGCCTACCGCGCGCGAGGTGCTGCTGCTGGTCGGCATGGAGCAGCTGAGCTATGCCGAAACGGCCGACACCCTGGGCGTGCCGATCGGCACCGTGATGTCGCGGCTGTCGCGCGCGCGGGCGCAGCTGCGCCAGCTGATGGAAGGCGGCGCGCCCGCCCGCGCCGTGCTCAAGGCCGTCAAGTAAAGGAGAGGCCCTCGATGTCCGCCCGCGCCCCCGACGAAGCCACGCTCCACGCCTGGGTGGATGGCGAACTGGCGCCCGACGCCGCCGCCGCCGTGGCGCAGTGGCTGGCCGAGCACCCCGAGGCCGCCGTACACGCCGCGGCGCTCCAGGCGCAGCGCGCCAGCCTGCAAACCCTGCACGCCCAGGTGCTCGACGAGCCCGTCCCGCCGCGCCTGCGCCGCGCGCTTCGCCCGCCGCCTGTGGCCTGGCACTGGCCGCACGCGCTGGCCGCGGCCGTCATGCTGGCGGTGGGCCTGGGCCTGGGTTGGGGCATCGCCAGCCCGGGGGTCGGCGCCCGCCCGGCGCCGCGCGCGGGCAGCACGGCCGCCCTGCCCACGTTCGTGCGCGAGGCGGCGGCGGCGCATGCGGTGTACGTGCCCGAGCAGCGCCACCCGGTCGAAGTCGCCGCGCAACAGCAGGCCCATCTGGTGCAGTGGCTGTCCAAGCGGCTGGGCACCGCGCTCAAGGTGCCGGTGCTCGATGAGCAGGGCTTTCATCTGGTGGGCGGGCGCCTGCTGCCGGGCGAGGCCGGCCAGGCGCGCGCGCAATTCATGTACCAGGACGCCGCCGGCCTGCGCCTGACGCTGTACGTCTCGGTGCTGGCGCACCCCGGCACCCAGCCCGCCGCGCCCGCCGCGTTTCAGTGGACCGCCGACGGCGCCACCCAGGGCTTCTACTGGATCGACGGCCACCAGGGCTACGCCCTCAGCGCCGCGCTGCCCCGCGAGCGGCTGCATGCGCTGGCCGAGGTGGTTTATCGGCAGTTGGAATGAGGTCGAATCTCCATTTCAACACCCAATCACACCCACTATTTTTTGCGCGCTTTTGAGCAGTTTGAAATGAGTGGAACTGGGCGTGCCATGGGTTGGTGTGAGCCGACCCTTCGAACAACTTTCCCCGAGCCATACGAGAGTTGACTCGGCGAGAGTGAACTCTTGGGAGCTCGTGCTCAAGTCTCCGCTGCATCCATCGCGGGCAATGCGCCGATACTCCGCTCATGCTTCTCAAGGTTGGTGAACTGGCCAAGCGCAGCGGTCTGACTGTGCGCGCACTGCATCACTACGACAGCATCGGGCTGCTGCACCCCTCTGGGCGCTCCGAAAGCGGCTATCGGCTGTACAGCCGTGACGATGTCGCACGACTGCATGGCATCCAGACCCTGCGCCGCATGGGATTGTCCCTTGGCGATGTCGCGCACTTGCTCGACGGCGGCGCCGTCGCGCTGCCGGCCATCCTCGCGCAGCAGATCGGCGCACTGGATCAGGAGATTGTCCAGGCCCAGGCACTGCGCGAGCGACTTACCGTCATGCAACTCATCCTCGCGAGCGGCGGCCAACCTGAAATCGACGACTGGCTCGCCAGCCTGTCGATGATGAGCACGTTCGAGCAGTACTTCAGCGCTGGCGAACTCAAACTCATCTTCGCGCGGTGGAAGCGCACCGCGGCCGAGTGGCCACCATTGGTGCAGGCGATCCGCGACATGATGGCGCGCGGCGTGCCGCCCGATTCGATCGAGTTGCAGCCGCTGGCGCGACGATGGATGGACGTGTCCGCGCGTTGGATGAACGGCAACGTCGCGCTCCTGACCCGCTGGCGCAGCATGCTGCTCGAGCACCCCAGCCTGCCACTGCCCGGCGGGATGAATCGGACGTTGTTGGAGTACATCGATCAGGCGACTCAGGTGCGATTGAGCGTGCTGGCCAAGTACCTCAGTGCGGATCAGTTTGAACGCCTGGACAAGACACTGGATCCGGAGTGGCGCGCGCTCAGGGAACGCGTCGAGCGCTTGATGGCTGAGGGTGCGCCGCCACATGCCACGCAAGCGCGCCAACTGGCGCGCGAATGGCGGACCCTGCTGGAACGGATGGCGCGGCATGACTCAGCGTTGGGCGCCCGGCTGCTCGCCGCGTACGAGAACGAACCGCTGATTCGGGCAGGAACCGTCTTGACGCCGGAAGTGTGGTGCTATCTGGACCAGGCTGCGGCCCTTGACCCTGACGCAACGTGAGGGTGGACTATGACGCCTTCAGAACCACTGGAGGCACAAATGTCCAGCTTGCCGATCAACATGGTTCGCCAGGGTATTCCGAGCCGTTCCGCCATGGCGGTCGCCTCGTTGCGCGCAGCGCACCAATTGCTCGACGAGCCGCTGGTCCATCCTGACCCGATTGCACTGCCTCTGCTGGGAGCGCCAGCCCAGGCCGCGCTGCGAGACGACCCGTTCCGGCTGAACGATCCGCTGTCCCGAGGCCTTCGCGCCGCCTTGGTCGTGCGCAGCCGATTCGTCGAGGATGAGCTCTCGCGCTGCGTCGCGGCCGGTGTACGCCAGTACGTCATTTTGGGCGCCGGTCTCGACACCTTTGCGTATCGCAACCCATACTGCGATGAGGGCCTGCGGGTGCTCGAGGTGGACCACCCTGGCACGCAACGCTGGAAGCAGCAGCTGTTGGCCGAGGCTGGCATCGATGTGCCTCCGTCGCTGGCGTTTGTGGCGGTGGACTTCGAGCGCGACGATCTGGGCGCTGCGTTGCAGTGGTCGGGCTTCAGGGTCGATCAGCCCGCTTGCATCAGCTGGATGGGCGTCACCATGTACCTGACGGCCAACGGGGTGCTGAGCACGCTCCGCACGCTGGCAACGTTTGCCGCAGGCAGTTGTCTGTGCTTCGACTACCGCGTTCCGGTGTCGATGCTCAACCCAATCGAGCGCACTGTCAGCGACGTTGTCGAGCGGCAGGTCACCGCGGTCGGAGAACCGTGGCTGTCGACCCTCGATCCAGTGCATTTGCAAGCTCAGCTGCTCGAGCTGGGTTTCAGTTCTGCGCACAGTGCCACGCCGGACGAACTCAACGAGCGCTACTTCGCACGTCGCAAGGACGGATTGCGTACCGGTGGAAGTGTTCGCATCATGTGCGCGAATAAGTGAATCCAACCGCCAGTAGTCGCAAACGCCAAGGAGACCTCAAATGAAGACAACGGCCCATACCATGATGCTTGAAGATCGCTACGGACTTCACCTGTCCACATCGAACGCTGACGCCCGCGATGCTTACGTCGCGGGCGTTGACAGCGTGATTTCCGGAGTTGCGGGCTACCGCGAGTCGTTGGCACGTGCGCTCGCGCTCGATCCCTCTTTCGCACTGGCCCATGCCGCGCTGGCCCGCGGGCTGTTCCTCGATGCCGAGGTCGGGCCCGCGAGAACGTCGGCAAACACCGCCCGCGCGCTGTGCGATCGGGTTTCGGAGCGCGAACGAAGCCACATCGACACGATCTGCCTCGGCATCGAAGGCAAGCCCGCGCTCGCGCGCGAAGCGATGCTCAAGCACCTTCGCACTTGGCCTCGCGATGCGATGGTGCTGGCTCCGGCCACCAGCGTGTTCGGGTTGTACGGCTTCAGCGGCGACGCGGACCACGAGGAGCAACTGTACGAGTTGCTCGAGTCACTGGCGCCGGCGTATGGAGAGGACTGGTGGTTCGAGACCGTGTACGGATTCGCGGCCTGCGAAACGGGTCGTCTGAATCTTGCCTGGACCTTGATCGAGCGCAGCCTCGCGAAGAATCCGCGTCATGCACATGCCGCGCACTTCCGGACCCACGTGATGTATGAGCGCGGCGAGATCGGCGAGGCGCTCGAGTATCTGGAAGCGTGGATGCCTGGTCTGGACCCGCGCAGCCTCACACGTTGCCATCTGTCATGGCACGTCACGCTTGCTGCTCTGGCGGCTGGTCGCCACGAGCGCGCTTGGCAAGCGTATCGCGCGTCCGTGCATCCGGGCGGCGCCTGGGGCCCGCCGCTCAACGTCGGCACCGATGCGCCTTCTTTCCTCTGGCGCGCGGAGCTGGCGGGGCAACCTCGCTCCGAGCAGCTCTGGCACGAGGTGCACGACCATGCGCTGCATCACTTTCCGACCGCCGGGATCGCGTTTGCCGACGTGCACAGCATGATCGCGTGCATCGTTGACGGCGATACCGATGCGCTCGGGCGACGTGCTGACGAGATCCGCCAGCGCATCGCGGACGGCCGCTACCCTGCGGGAGAGGTGGTGCTGTGGATTGCCGAGGGCTTCGCCGCATACGCCGCCGGGCACTGGGGCGAAGCGATCAGCGCCCTCGAGCGCGCGCTTGCTCAGACCGTGCGCATCGGCGGCAGCCGGGCTCAGCGCGATCTGGTGGACTTGACGCTTCTGGCTGCCTACCTCAAGGCTGATCGCAGCAGTGCGGCCGCCCATCTCGTCGAGCGACGAATGCATCTTCCGCAGCTACTGAATCGATAGCTATCGCCGTTCGCCTGGTGAGGTCGCCGAGTATCGGCTTTCGTGCGCTGCGAGCGCAGTGATTCAACGGCGTTTCCTCGACACCGGTGTCCCAAACCCTTTGCGGCTACTTGGGATTTGAGCGCTGATGCCCGCAGTGCAGCGGTAGTCGTCTCTCATAGGCTGCCGACTTTCGGCCAGCCTGTCGACTCTGGACAATGGCCCATCGACGGCTTCTTCTTGGCCATTTGCGGCATTCCTCACCCCACCACCCTCCCCTCCCCACTCAAAAACGCCACCCGCACCGCCTGCCCCGGGTGCAGGCGCTCGACGGCGGCGCGGTAGCCGGCCAGCTGGTCGACCAGGGCCGCGTCGCGCTCAGGGTGCGCGGCGCTTTTGTAGTCGAGCACCCACCAGGCCTCGGGGCCGTGGGGGCCGGCGCGGCGGCGCACCAGGCGGTCGATGCGCCGGCGCTGGCCCTGGTGCACCAGCTCGACTTCGTCGAAGGCTTCGATCACCTCGTCGGCGTCCCAGGCCCAGGCGGCTTCGCCGGTGAGGATGCGGCGCGCCATTTGCTCGGCGAGCGCGGCCTGGGCGGCGCTCAGGGCAAAGCGGCGCCGGGCCTGCGCGGGGCGCTCGGGGCGCCAGCCGGCGGGGGTGTCGCCGGCGTGCTCCAGCAGCCAGTGCATGGCTTCGCCGATGCGTGATGCGTCGTCGGAGGCGGCTTCACTTTTGCCCTCGAATGCTTCTGATTTTATAGCTTCTTGCGCTGGCAGGACGGGCGCTGGCGGCAGATCGAGCATGATGAATTCTGCCTGGGCCTGACCGGGGTGCGCGGATGCGGGGGCCGGCTCGGGCACGGGCAGTTCTTGCGCCTGCGGCTGCAGTTGCAGCCACCAGCTGTGCGGCGCCTGCCCGTGCGGCGTGACGCCGGAGAGCACCAGGCGCTGGCGCGCGCGGGTCATGGCGACGTACAGGGCGTTTTGCTCTTCGCGCGACTGGGCAGCGGCCTCGCTGGCGGCCAGCGCCAGCGCGCTGGGCGGCGGCGCGCTGCCCTTGGCCAGAAAGACCAGGCTGCGGGGCACGCGCTGCTCGCCCGGCCAGTCGAGCAGCACGGCGGGCTCGCCGCGCTCCTTCTTGACGGAGGCGGCGTCCAGCAGCAGCACCTCGTCGGCCTCCAGGCCCTTGGCGCCGTGCACCGTCAGCAGTTGCACGGCCTCGGGCGCGGCGTGGCGCGGCACGGGCAACTGCTGGCGGCGCAGCGCGCGCAGCCACTGGTACGCGGTCAGAAAGCGCCCGCCCTGCACGCCCAGGGCGGCGGCCAGCAGCGCGCGCAACTGCGCCAGCACGTGGGCGCGCTCGGGCGCGGGGGCGGCAGCGGCAAAGCGCGCCAGCGCGTCGCGGTGGCTGTAGATGGCTTGCAGCGCGTCGTGCGGGGGCAGGCTCAGGAGCCACTGGCGGTATTGCATCAAATCGGCGTGCAGCGCTTGTCCACTGTGCGCAAGCAGCTCTGTTGTTGATAGCACATCAAGCCATGCCGGGCGCGGCTGGCCGGGCGCTCGCGCGGCCTGCACGGCCAGTGCCAGGCGCGTGAGGTCTTCGTCGCCCAGGCCAAACAGGGGCGACTTGAGCGCGCGCGCCAGCGCCAGATCGTGTCCGGGCGAGACGAGCGCATCGACCAGGGCCAGCACGTCCTGCACGGCGGGCTGTTGGCCCAGCATCTGCTTGTCGGGCTGCTCGCAGGCGATGCCTTGCGCGCGCAGCTCGACCTGCAGCGCCGTGAGCGCCACGCGCTGGCGCGCCAGCACCATGATGTTTTCGGGCTGAACGCCGGCGGCCACGCGCAGGGCGATCCAGCGCGCGGCCTGGCGGCATTCGAGCGTGCGCAGGGTTTCGTCCAGCACGCGGCGCGGGGTGCTCAGGCTGTCGCGCCAGGCCGGCCCGTCGCCGGTGTCGGCGCCGGCCTTGTCCGGGCGCGGGATCAGGGGCAAGGCCTGCACCCAGCCGTCGGCCGCGGATTCGGTGCTGTGCGCGCGAAAGCCGTCGAAGCGGCCGTCGGCCTGGGCCTGCTGCATGACGGCGTTGACGGCGCCCAGCACGGCGGGGGCGTTGCGGCGCGTGTGGTCGGTGGCCAGGCGCTCGCCGCCCAGCGCCTGCACGACGAACTGCTGCGCGTCGATGAAGACCTGGGGGTCGGCGCGGCGAAAGCGGTAGATGCTTTGCTTGGGGTCGCCCACGATGAACACGCTGGGCGCAGCGGCACCGCCGCCCGCGCCGGCATAGCCTGCCAGCCAGGCCTTGAGCGCCTGCCATTGCAGCGGGTTGGTGTCCTGAAACTCGTCGACCAGCAGATGGCGCACGCGCGCGTCCAGGCGCTCCTGCACCCAGGCCGAGATGTCGTGGTCGTCCAGCAGGATGAGCGCGGCGCGCTCGACGTCGTTCATGTCCACCCAGCCGCGCTCGCGCTTGAGCTGGGCAAAGCTGGCGATGAGCTGGCGCGTGAGGCGCGCCATGCGCTGGTGGTGCTGCCACGCGTCGTGCTGCTGGCTGGCGAGCAGCAGGCGCTGCAATTCGGGCTCGGCCTGCTGCGCCGCCTCGAACTTGGTCAGGTGCGCGGTCAGACGGTCTTCCTTGGCCACGAAAAGCGCCTTGCGCAGCGCGGTCAGTCGCTCCTGCGCGTCGGGCTGCTCGAAGGCGTCGATGATCGCGTCCGCGGCGGCGCGGGGAGTCTTGTTTTTTTCTGCGCCCAGGGCCTTGGCAAAGGCGAGCCAGCGGGCGCGCGCCGCATCGCTGGTCAAGGCATCGCAGGGGCGCTCGAAGCCGGCCAGATCGGGCGCCAGCACGTCAAAGCGCGGCACCGCCTCTTGAACATGCCCGGCCTGGTCGGCCAGCTGAAACTCGACCCGGCGCGCCAGCGCGGCGGTCAGCGCCTTGTGGGCCTGGGCGCGGCCCAGCGCGCGCACCAGATCGGCGTAGTCATCGCGCAAGCCGGCATCGGCCGCCACCTGCCGCAGAAACGGCCGCCACAGCTCGGCCACGGCGTCTTCGTCGTCCTCCAGCAGCTCATAGGCCGAGGGCAGCCCCAGCTCGTGCAGCACCGCCAGCGGGGCCGTGCGCAGCAGCGCGGCAAACCAGCTGTGAAAGGTGCGGATCTGCACCGGGCGACCGTGGGCGAGCAGGGATTGATACAGATTTTGTAGCTGCTCGCGCTGGACGGACGCGCGCTGCGGCTCGATTCCTCTTGCAATCAGCTCATCGTGCAGGCGCTGCTGCCACTGCGCGGGGGTTTCTGCGTCTCGGCCCCGGGTCGGGTCGGCCGGCTTGGGGCGGGCAAACTCGCCCAGCCATTGCAGCAGGCGCTCGCGCATCTCGCCGGCGGCCTTTTTGGTGAAGGTGATGGCCAGCACCTCGTGCGGCGCGCTGCCCTCCAGCAGCGCGCGCAGGATGCGCGAGACCAGCATCCAGGTCTTGCCCGCGCCGGCACAGGCCTCGACCACCACGCTGCGCCGCGGGTCGCAGGCGATCGCGTAGAAGTGCTCGCGCGTGCAGGGGGCGTCGTTGTGTTGGTAGGCGGGGGTCATAGGCAATACCCCCTCCCCCGCTGGGGGAGGGTTGGGGTGGGGGCCAGCGGGCGCAGCAACAAAGCCTGGGGTGCCATTGCGGCCGCGTGCCCCCACCCCTGCCCTCCCCCAGTGGGGGAGGGTGAAACAGCCCATTTGGCGACTGACATCATGGCGACTCGCTCCAAAAATCCTTGCGGCACAAGCCCCGCGCCTCGCACCAGTCGCACACGCTGCCCTCGCCCAGCGCCGGCAGCGGCGCGCCAGCCTGGATGCGGGCCACGTCTTCGCTCATGCCGTCGTACAGCTGCGCGGCCAGCGCGGGCAAATCGGGCAGCTCGTGCGCGCTGGGTGTTTCGCGCTCGGCCAGGTTCAGGTAGAAGGCGCGCGGGGCTTCGCCGCCGGCCAGCAGAGCGTAGAAGGGCAGTTGCGTGTCTTCGCTGCCGGCCTTCACGCGGTCCCTGGTTTTTGTCAGCGCCTCGGTCTTGTAGTCGATCAGCAGCGGCGTGCCGTCGGCCAGGCGGTCGATGCGGTCGATGCGCCCGCCCAGTTTCAGCGCGCCGCGCTGCACGTCGATGACCTGCTCGGCGGTCTCGAACGCAGCGCCATCCGCCTCGTGCGCGGCCAGCCATTGCAGGTAGGCATCACGCAAGCGGGGCCAGGCAGCCATGAAGGGCAGGAACTCGCCCGGCTCTTCATCCAGGCCCTGCTCGCGCGTGGCCTGCTGCGCGGCTGCGTCCAGCAGGGCGGTGCGCTCGGCATCGGGATCACGCTGCAGCGCCTCGTGAAAGCGGCGCAGCACGGCGTGCAGCCAGGTGCCCCAGTCGCGCTTGTCCACATCCACGTCCAGCTCGCCGTCGTCTTGCAGGCCGAGCTGGCGCAGCGCAAAGAAGCGATACGGGCAGTCGCGCAGCTTTTCGTAGCTGCTGGCGGACAGGGGCAGCACGGGCAAGGCGGCGCCGCTGGGCGCGGGGCATGCCAGCGGCGCGGCGGCCACGGGGCGCGGCTCGCGCGGATCGGGCGGGGCCTGGGCCACATCGGCGCCCCCTTGCAACTGCAGCGCCTGGACCAGGGGCGAGGGCAGCAGCGCCTGCCCGCTGTCGTCGCTGTGGCGCCACAGCACATCGACCCGAGGCACGGCCAGCGCCAGCGCCCACGCGGCCTGCTGCGCGGCCTGCAGGTCGGCGCGCGAGGGCAGGTGCAGCCGCTCGCGCTGCGCGGCGCTCCAGGGGCCGGGCGGCTCGGGCGCGGCAGGCAGGCGCTGCTCGTCGGCGCCGGGCAGCACCAGGGCGGCAAACGGGCGCCCCAGCAACTGCGCCAGGGGCAGCACCACCACCGGCGCGTCGGCCGGCTGGGGCGCGCGGTAGCTGGCGGCCTCCAGGCTTTCGCCCACCCAATGCGTGAACTCGGCCAGGTCCATGCGGCGCTGGGCGGCGGGCTCGCCCTGCCAGGCATCCAGCGCCGCGTCGTCCAGGCCGATGGCTTCGATCACGGCGCGGCCGGCCTCGTCGTGCAGCAGCGCGGACCACAGGCCGCAGCCTTGCAGCAACGCGCGGGTGGCAGCCAGCCAGGCCGTGACCGGGCGCGCCGCGGTCATCGGCGCGCGCAGGGTCTCCACGGCTTCAATCAGGGTCAGCCGCGGCAACGCATGCACCGCCTGCGGCCAGCCGCGCACGCCGTCCTGGCGCAGGCGCTGCTCCAGCGCGCGCAGCGCGCCCGCGTCAAACACCGGCGCCAGCTTGAGCCAGTCCAGCACCGCGTCGCTGCTGGCGCGCGGCGCGCAGGCGCGCAGCGCCGCCATCAGGCTGGCGGCCGCGTGCGTGGTGGACAGCTTCCAGCCGGTTTCGTCGCGCAACTCAAACCCGGGGCGCAGCCCGCGCGCGGCAAGCAGCGCGTTGATGCGGCGGGTGAGCGCGCGATCGCCCGCCACCAGGGCCACGGGCACACGGCCGGCAATCACGTGGCGCAGCACGCAGGCGACGGCGCGCTCGGCCTCGTCCTCGCCGTCGGCGCAGCGGTGCAGCGCGACTTGGCCGCGCGCCGCAGGCGCCGGCAGCGGCAACACGGTGGCCTTTTCGAAGTAATGCTCGGCCAGTGTGTCGGCCAAGGGGTCGTGCTGCAGGCCGGGCACGATGACGAGCGCGTCCAGCGCCTGGGCCATGCGCGGCGCAAACAGCGCGTCGCTGGGGTGCGCGGAGTTGCCCACCCAGGCCGTGGCCACGCGCGCCAGCAGCGCTTCCAGCGCCAGCGGGCCTGCGCCCGCGTCGGGCAGGGCAGCGCGCGCGTGGGCCATCCAGTCGGGCCGCATGTCCGGCGGCAGGCTGGCGGCCAGCGGCGCCAGTTGCGCGGCCTGTTCCAGCAGGGGCGCCGTCAGCAGGGCGCGCTGGGCGGCGCAGCCGGCGGCCTCCAGCAAGCCGGCGGCCACCAGCGCGTCGCGCCCGTGCGCACCACTCCAGTCGTGCGGGCCGGGCGCGAACAAGCCGGCCCGCGCGGCCCAGCTGCGCGTGGTTTCAAAGCGCGGCGCAAAGCTGTCCGGAAACTGCGCGGCCCACTGCTGCGCGGCCAGCGGCAGCAATTGGGCGTAGGGCAGCAGCACCACGCTGCGCGCGGGGTGCGCGGCCTGCTCGCGCAAGGCGGCGTCGATGCGTGCCAGCAGGGCCGGCCAGCCGCCGGGCGCCGGCGCCGGGTCGGTCAGGTCATTCATCACGGTTTTTGGGGGCGGGCCGGCGCTGGTGGCGGCCGGTTTCTGTCACAATGATTCGCACTGTAGCCGCCCCGGCGGCTTGATTTTTTCCTCCAAGGACTTTCCATGGCCAGCGACCTGATCAAACACGTGAGCGACAGCTCTTTCGACGCCGACGTCCTGAAGTCGGACCAACCCGTCCTGGTGGACTTCTGGGCCGAATGGTGCGGCCCTTGCAAGTCCATCGCGCCCGCGCTGGACGAGCTGGCCGGCACCTACAACGGCAAGCTGACGATCGCCAAGGTCAACGTCGATGACAACCAGGCCATCCCGGCCAAGTTCGGCATCCGCGGCATTCCCACGCTGATGGTGTTCAAGAAGGGCGAGCTGGCCGCCACCAAGGTAGGCGCCATGTCCAAAGCGCAGCTGACGCAGTTCATCGACCAGCAGCTGGCCTGACCCGAACCCGGCTCCTTCGCCAGCCCACGCCGCGCCCTGTGCGCGGCGTTTTGTTTTCCTGCCATAATCTCGCCTGAAAGCCGGCGCGCAGGTAAGCGCCGGTCGGCCGCCCGGCACCGCGGGGCGCCGCAAGCCAAGCCCCACGCGGGCGCGGCCAGCCTCCTCCCAATTCAATCCTTCCGCATCTTCCATCGCGCGGTCCGGTCTTGGCGGACTGCGTGTCCAACCCGCATCCACTTCACCCCATGCATCTGAACGAACTCAAAGCGCTGCACGTGTCCGAACTGCTCAAGCAGGCCGAGGCGCTGGAAATCGACAACGCCAGCCGCATGCGCAAGCAGGAGCTGATGTTTGCCCTGATCAAGAAGCGCGCCAAGGGCGGCGAGCAGGTGTTTGCCGACGGCGTGCTGGAGATCCTGCCCGACGGCTTCGGCTTTTTGCGCAGCCCCGACACCAGCTACACCGCCAGCACCGACGACATCTACATCAGCCCCAGCCAGGTGCGCCGCTTCAACCTGCACACCGGCGACATGATCGAGGGCGAGGTGCGCATTCCCAAGGACGGCGAGCGCTACTTTGCCCTGACCAAGCTGGACATGGTCAACGGCGCCGCCGCCGAGCTGAACAAGCACAAGGTGATGTTCGAGAACCTCACGCCGCTGTTTCCGCGCGAGCAGATGCGGCTGGAGCGTGAAGGCTTCAAGGGCGAAGAGAACATTACCGGCCGCATCATCGACGTGATCGCTCCCATCGGCAAGGGCCAGCGCGCGCTGATCGTGGCGCCGCCCAAGAGCGGCAAGACGGTGATGATGCAGACCATCGCCCACGCCATCGCCGCCAACTACCCCGACAGCCACATGATGGTGCTGCTGGTGGACGAGCGCCCCGAGGAAGTGACGGACATGCAGCGCTCGGTCAAGGCCGAGGTGATCGCCTCCACCTTCGACGAGCCGGCCGCGCGCCACGTGCACGTGGCCGAGATGGTGATCGAGCGCGCCAAGCGCCTGGTCGAGCTGAAGAAAGACGTGGTGATCCTGCTGGACTCCATCACCCGCCTGGCCCGCGCCTACAACAACGTCGTGCCCTCATCGGGCAAGGTGCTGACCGGGGGCGTGGACGCCAACGCCCTGCACCGGCCCAAGCGCTTTCTGGGCGCCGCGCGCAACGTCGAGGAAGGCGGCAGCCTGACCATCATCGCCACCGCGCTGATCGACACCGGCAGCCGCATGGACGAGGTGATCTTCGAGGAGTTCAAGGGCACCGGCAACAGCGAAATCCACCTGGACCGCCGCCTGTATGAAAAGCGCGTGTTCCCCAGCATCCAGCTCAACCGCTCGGGCACGCGCCGCGAAGAACTGCTGCTGGCGCCCGAGGTGCTGCAAAAGACCCGCATCCTGCGCCAGTTCATGTACAACATGGACGAAATCGAGGCGATGGAGATGGTCATCAAGAGCATGAAGGCGACCAAGACCAACGTCGAGTTCTTCGACATGATGCGCCGGGGCGGCTGAAGAAGCGTCATCTTCCTGCTGCGCGGGCCGATCTTGCGCCTGCGCTTCTCGCCGTACGGGAGTACGGCTGCGATGCTCGACGCAAGCTCGACCCGCTCGCGACGGAAGCTGATCGCTTCTTTCGCTCCATGGATGCCCAAGTCCAAGCGTCGATGTCAACTCATGGCCGCAGGCTTCTTGCCGTAGGCACTGCCCCCCGGGTTGTCGATGGTCGAATGCGTGCGGTTGTCGTGCATGAAGAGCACGGCGATCAGGCCGCACACCGCGATGCCCGTGACATACCACGGGAACACCTCGCCAAAGCCGTGCTGCTTCATGAACAGCGCGACGTATTCGGCCGAGCCGCCGAACAGCGAATTGCCGATTGCATAGGTAAAGCCCACCCCCAGGCCGCGGATGTAGGCCGGGAACATCTCGGCCTTGACGATGCCCGAGATCGAGGTGTAGAAGCTCAGGAACACCATCGCCACGATGATGAGCAGGCCCGCGTCGAACAGCGAGGTCTGCTTGCCGATGGCGCCCAGCACCGGCACCGGCAGCACCACCATGCCGATGACGAAGATGAGCATGCTGTTCTTGCGCCCGATCTTGTCCGAGATCGCGCCGATCACCGGTTGCATCAGCATGAACACAAACAGGCACACCGTCATCGTGTCGGCCACGTCGCCCTTGGAGAAGCCTGCCGTGTTGATCAGGTACTTCTGCATGTAGGTGCTGAAGGTGTAGAAGGTGAGCGAGCCGATGCAGGTGATGCCGAACACCACCCAGAACGCGCGCTGGTGGTGCCACACCTCCCTGAAAGTGCCCGCACCCTCCTGGTGGCGGTCGGCCTTGGAGGTGGTCTCCGTCAGGCCCGAGCGCAGCCACAGCGACACCAGGGCGGCCAGCGCGCCGATGACGAAAGGCAGGCGCCACCAGCCGGCGGTGATCTGATCGCCGCCCAGGGTGTGGGTCATGATGACCGCCAGCAGGCTGGCCAGCAACTGCCCGCCGATCAGCGTGACATACTGGAACGACGAGAAAAAGCCGCGCCGCCCCGGCTGCGCGATCTCGGACATGTAGGTCGCCGTCGAGCCGTACTCACCACCCACCGCGATGCCCTGGACGCAGCGCACCAGCAGCAGCAGGATGGGCGCCAGCGAACCGGCGGTGGCGGCCGTTGGCAGCACCGCCAGGCACAGCGAGCCGAAGCCCATCATCAGGATGGACACCACCATCGCGTCCTTGCGCCCGAAGCGGTCCGAGATGCGCCCGAAGATGTAGCCGCCCACCGGGCGCATCAGAAAACCGATGAAGAACACCCCCGCCGCCTGCATGAACGCGCCCGTCTGCCCGGTGCCGGTGAAGAACTGCTCGGCAAAGTAGACGCTGAAGAAGGCGTAGATGTAGAAGTCGAACCACTCCACCAGGTTGCCGCTGGAGGCCTTGACGATGGCCCACACCGTCTCGCGGGTGGACAGTTGCCCCATGACCCGGAAGCCTGCCGCGCCACCGTCCTGCGCCAATGTGCCGCTTGCCATGCTCGCCACCTCTTCATGCCAGTTCCTGGGAGGCCCATCGTACGCTTGGGCCCGCATTTTTGCCCAGGCACCGTGCGGGCGGTGTCGCCGCGCCGGCTTGTCGCTATAATGCTGCGTTTTGCGGAAAGTACGCCGAGCAAATCTTGATGCGCAAGGGTTGCGCATGGCCGGCGCGGCTGCCACAGTCCAACCAAACAGGTTTCATCATGCGTGAAGGCATTCACCCCAACTACCGCGAAGTGTGCTTCGTGGATCTGTCCAACGGCTTCAAGTTCGTGACGCGCTCGTGCGCCAACACGAAAGAGACGGTCAAGATGGACGACGGCCGCGAGCTGCCGCTGTTCAAGCTGGATACCTCCAGCGAGTCGCACCCCTTCTACACCGGCACGCAAAAATCGGTGGACAACTTGGGCGGCCGCGTCGAGAAATTCCGCAACCGCTACGGCAAGGTCGCTCGCTAAAATCGCGCGACGCCTTTTTTCCGGCTCTCAAAAGGGCAGCACGGGCAACCGCGCTGCCCTTTTCGCTGCCTGACGCCCCTTGAACCAGACCAGCCCCGCCCTCGTTGCCCAGGACGCCGTGCGCCGCCTGCCGCGCTGGGCGCTGTGGCTGCTGTGCGCGGCCTACGTGATCCCGGGCTATGTGGGGCGCGATCCCTGGAAGAACGCCGACGTGGCGGCCTTTGGCGTGATGCTGGACCTGGCCGGCGACCCCTCGTGGTCGACCTGGCTGCATCCCGGCATGATGGGCATCCCGGCCGACATCAGCGCCCTGCTGCCCTACTGGATCGGCGCCTGGGTGCTGCAATGGGTTCCCGCCTGGGTGGCGCCCGACTTCGCGGTGCGCGTGCCCTTCATGCTGATGCTGGCGGCCACCCTGGCAGCCACCTGGACCGCGGTGTACGACCTGGCGCGCCACCCGGGTGCGCAGCCCGTGGTGTTTGCCTTTGGCGGCGAGGCCAAGGCCGTCGACTACGCCCGCGCACTGGCCGACGGCGGCCTGCTGGCGCTGGTGGCCACGCTGGGGCTGGCCCAGTTCTCGCACGAAACCACGCCGGCGCTGGCCCAGTTGTTTTTCGCGACCCTGGTGTTCGCCGGTTTGGCCGGCCTGCCGTTTCGCCCGCTGGGCGCGCCGCTGATGCTGCTGGTCGGGCTGCCCGGCCTGGTGCTGTGCGGCGCGCCGTCGATTGCCTTGATCTACGGCGGCGTCGCCACGCTGGGCCTGCTGCGCCCCAGCGCCGAGCACCTGGCGCCGGCCACGCGCCGACTCGCCCTGTGGCTGCTGGGCGCCTGCACGCTGGCCTGCGCGTTGCTGGGCTGGTCCACCGATCTGCTGGAGTGGCAGATTGCCACGCCCGCCAGCGACTGGCACGAAGTGCGCGCGCTGGGACAGCTATTCCTGTGGTTCACCTGGCCGGCCTGGCCGCTGGCGCTGTGGACGCTGTGGCGCTGGCGCCACCAGCTGACGCAGCTGGGCCATCAGCGGCATCTGGGCCTGCCGCTGCTGATCGCCGGCGTGCCGATGGCGAGCGCGGTGCTGACACGCGCGGGCGACCGGGTGCTGCTGCTGGCGCTGCCGGCGCTGGCCTGCCTGGCCGCCCTGGCCCTGCCCACCTTCAAGCGCAGCGCGGCGGCGCTGATCGACTGGTTCACGGTGCTGTTCTTCAGCCTGTGGGCGATCGTGATCTGGGTGGTGTGGATCTCGCTGCACACGGGCGTCCCCCCGCAACCGGCGGCCAACGTGGCGCGGCTGGCGCCGGGCTTTGTGCCCCACTTCATGTGGCCGGCCTTCGTGGCGGCCTTGCTGGCCACTGCCGCGTGGATCGCGCTGGCGCGCTGGCGCACCGCGCGCCACCGTGCCGCGCTGTGGAAGAGCCTGGTGCTGCCCGCGGCCGGCGCCACGCTGTGCTGGCTGCTGCTGATGACGCTGTGGCTGCCGGCGCTGAACTACGGACGCAGCTTCGCGCCGCAAATGCAGGAGCTGCGGCACCTGATCGGCAACACCCCATGCGTGCAGGTGCACGGCTTGTCCGCCCCCCAGGTGGCCGCCGTGCGCTTTCATGGAGGCTGGACGCCGGTGCCGGCGCGCAGCCTGACGAGCTGCCCCTGGCTGCTGGTGGACACCGACGCCATGGCCAGCTTGCAGGCCACCGTCAACCTGAGCCAGTGGCGCCTGGCGGGCGAAGCGAGGCGGCCGACCAACCGCGAGGACAACCTGCTGGTCTACCGGCGTGTTGCCACCCCTTGAGCGCGGCGCGCGCGGCCTCGCCCCCGCATCAGCCCGGTGTCGCCTGGAGGTACACGCGCCGCAGATGCTCGCGTGCCTGCGGGCCCACGTCCAACTGCCCGGCCAGGTAGGCATCCATGCCGCCGAAGTCCTCGTCCACCGCCTGATAGGCGGCCTCCAGAAACCCCGCCTGCACGCGCCAGAGCACCTGAAGCACCTCGGGCGACAGCCGTGAATCGCGCGCTGCCGGCATGCGGTAGAACTCGTTGGTGAGCAAGTAGTCGCGCATCACGGTGGCGCGCGGTACGCCCAGGGCCTCCAGGATCAGCGCCGCGGCGAAACCGGTGCGGTCCTTGCCGGCAGTGCAGTGAAACACCAGCGGTTCGTCACTGCGCAGCAGGTGCCCGAACATCTCGGCAAAACGCGGCGCGTTGTGCAGCACGAAATTGCGGTAGGTCAGGCACATCAGCTCGGCGGTGCGTTCGGCCGTCAGCGCCTCGCCGGCGGCCAGGATGCCCTGCATGCCCTGCACCACGGTCGGCTCGATGGGCAAGGGGTGCTGCTGCACGCCGGCGAATCGGTAGGCGGCGCTGGCACGCTCGCCAACGCCGCGAAAGTCAAACGTGCGCTTGACGCCCAGCCCATTGAACACCTGCGCGTCTTGCGGGGTCAGCCCCGCCAGATGGTCCGATCGAAACAGCGTGCGCCAGCGCACCTGCTGGCCGTCGACCGTGCGGTAGCCGCCCAGGTCACGGAAATTGCTGGCGCCGGCCAGGTTCAGGCAGCGATCGGGATGGCTGGGCATGATGGCAGGCAGTGAGCAGGAAACGTCAAACGAACAGGCAGTTGGCACAAACCGTAGAGCATGAAGCCCAGCGAACCAAACGGCCGCGGAGCAGGCCAGGCCAGCGATCGCCGTGGCTGGGGTCTCCCCGGCCACGGGCGACGCCCCCTTGGGGGAAGGCGGAACATCGCGCAGCGAGTGGAGACTGGGGGTGTCATTTCAATCGTCCCCGCAGCGTGTGCGACAGGGCCTCGGTGATGTCCACCTCGATCATGCGGCCCGCCAGACGTGCGCCCTGGGGACCGCCGTCGAAGTTGACGACCCGGTTGCACTCGGTTCGGCCCATCATCTCCTGCGGGTTCTTGCGCGAGGGGCCTTCGACCAGGATGCGCTGCACGCTGCCCACCCGGCTGGCGCTGATGGCGCGCACGTTTTGCTCCACCACTGCCTGCAGGTGCTGCAGGCGGCGCAGCTTGACGTCGTGGGGCGTGCTGTCGCGCAGGTTGGCCGCGGGCGTGCCGGGCCGCGGGCTGTAGATGAAGCTGAAGCTGGCGTCGAAGCCCACGTCCTCGATCAATTGCATCAGCTTGTCGAAGTCGTCCTCGGTTTCGGTCGGGAAACCGACGATGAAGTCGCTGGACAGGCTGATGTCCGGGCGCACCGCGCGCAGGCGGCGGATGATGCTCTTGTACTCCAGCGCGGTGTAGCCGCGCTTCATCATGCCCAGGATGCGGTCGCTGCCGTGCTGCACCGGCAGGTGCAGGTGGCCGGCCAGCTTGGGCAGCTTGCCGTGCGCGTCGATCAGGCGCTGGGTGAACTCCTTGGGGTGGCTGGTGGTGTAGCGGATGCGCTCGATGCCGGGGATTTCGGCCACGTACTCGAGCAGCGTGGCAAAGTCGGCGATCTCGCCCGATTCACCCATCGGCCCCCGATAGGCGTTCACGTTTTGCCCCAGCAGCGTGACCTCCTTGACGCCCTGGTCGGCCAGGTCGGACAGCTCGGTCAGCACGTCCTCGAAGGGGCGGCTGAACTCCTCGCCGCGCGTGTAGGGCACCACGCAGTAGCTACAGTATTTGGAGCACCCTTCCATGATCGAGACAAAGGCCGTCACGCCCTCCACGCGCGCGGGCGGCAAGTTGTCGAACTTCTCGATCTCGGGAAAACTCACGTCCACCTGCGGCGCGTGCGTGCGCTGGCGCTCGGCCAGCAGCTCGGGCAGGCGGTGCAGGGTCTGCGGGCCGAACACCACGTCCACATAGGGCGCGCGCTGGATGATTTCCTCGCCCTCCTGGCTGGCCACGCAGCCGCCCACGCCGATCAGCACGCCCTTGTCCTTCAGGTGCTTGACGCGGCCCAGGTCGGAAAACACCTTCTCCTGCGCCTTCTCGCGCACCGAGCAGGTGTTGAACAGGATCAAGTCGGCCGCCTCGGGGTCGTCGGTGGGCTCGTAGCCCTCGGCGGCGGCCAGCACGTCGGCCATCTTGGCCGAGTCGTATTCGTTCATCTGGCAGCCGAAGGTTTTGATGAAAAGTTTGCGGGGCATGGCGGTGGTCCATCGACAAAGGCAACGGCCGGCGTGAGGCCGGCCGGCAACACCCGGGAAGCGCGGGCGCGGCGGCCGCGCGGGCTTCTCAGTTGAGGTAGCCCGAGGCCGGCGCCGGGCGCGCCTGGCCGCTGACGCCGCCGCGCGCGTCGCGCTCGATCTCGGCGGGACTGAGGATCCAGATTTCGCGGATCACGCCGGCCGGGTCACGCAGGTAGTTCACCGTGAAAGTCTGGCCGCGCAAGCTGCCCGACAGCGCCACGCGGTTGTGCACGTCGCGCACCCGCACGCCGGGACCCAGGCGTTCGGCCTTGCCGTTGAGCGTGACTTGCGGCGGCGCGTCGAAGGTGATGGCGCCGCGCTCGGCCTTGGCCGGGAAGGGGCGCACCATTTGCGCCTGGGCGGGCGCCGTGGCCAGCAGGCCGGCGCCGGCAAGGGCTGCGCCCAGCGCCAGTGCGCGCCAGGCTGCGGCGGGTTTCGAGCAGCGGTTCATGGTGTCTGTCCAGAGGCTGTGAAAGTCAGATGCAACCCAGCATTTTACTGCGCGTGACGGGCGCACGACGCTCCGGGTCGGTGCGCTTTCATGGTTTCGGCGTACCAATGCCCGCAGAGCCAGTGCTGACACCTCGCCCCACGTGCAAGCGCCTTGTCAACCCCAAATAGAAATGTCCCCTTCTGCACCGGATAGAGATGTCCCCGACGATGCGGGGGCAAAGGGGTTCAGGGATTGCCGGGGCTGGGCTGCGCAGGGCGTAGCCCGTAGCGGCCCAGCCCCGGAGGCGCGCTGACGTGCGTGTCTGGGCGGTATACGCCGTGCCGGCGCATATCCTCGTGCAGCGCGATTTCGGCCTTCAGCCTGGCAATGCGCCGTTGTTCTCGCACCAGAGTGTCCATGCGCTCATTGATCGCCTTGTCGTCCAGCGCACGTTTGCCACGCAGATGCGCGTGCACGGTGTGGGCGCGATACTGCAGCGGCTGGCCGCGCCAGAGCAGCTCCAGGCGCTCATCGCCATGCTGCACGATATCGATGCGCGCCTTGCCCTGGGGCGCGTGCGCTTGGCCCGGCGTGATCCAGATCTGGCAGCCCTCGAACTGGCATGACAGCTGCTGGCTTAACTGCCTTTGGTGGTGCAGCGCGCAGATGCGCGCCAAGTGCTCGGCGCTGGCGGTGAACGGCCGGTGCGCATCTTCATCGCTTTGCGCGGCCACGGCAAAGCGCCGGTTGTGCTCGGCCAGGTACTGCGCCAGCCAGGCATTGGCCGCCTCGATGCCCGTAATGCCGCTCAGGCGCATGGCCTTGCACAGGCGGTCTTGCAGCGTTTGAAAGAGCCGCTCCACGCGCCCTTTGGCCTGGGGGCTGCTGGCGCAAATGCCCTCGATGCCCAGTTGCAGCAGGGCGCGCTCGAACTGCGTGGGAGTGGGGTCTTCACTGTCGTGTTTGGTGAAGATGCCATGGCGGTCGCTGTACAGGGCCAGGGGCACGCCATGGGTGTTGACGTGGCTGCGCAGCACCTCGAAGTACGCCTGGGTGGTCTCTGTAGGGGAGAAGCGCGCGGCCAGCACGCGCCCCGTGGCGTCGTCGATGAAGGCGATCAGGCAGCAGCGCTCGGCACGCCCTTCAAACCAGTCGTGATGGCTGCCGTCGATCTGCACCAGCTCGCCCAGGCGTGCTCTGCGGGGGCGTGAGGGGTGCTGGCGCGCCTTGCGCCGCTTCTTGGCGCTCCACAGCCCGGTCTCGATCATCCAGCCGCGCAGGGTCTCTGCACCGATGACTTGATCGTGCTCGCTGGCCAGGTACTCGCACGCCAGCTGCGGGCCGAAGTCGCCATAGCGTTGGTGCACGATGGCCATGATGGCGCTCTTACGTTCAGCAGCGGTGCGCCGATTGCTGGGCTGACCGCGCCGCTTGGAGATGAGCGCGCTGGGGCCGCCCTGGCGCACCGCCGCGCACAGGCGCTTGACTTGGCGCACCGACAAGCCCAGCTGCTCAGCGGCCAGCGCCTGGCTGGCCTGCCCATCGAGTACGCGCCGGATCACCGCGTAGCGCCTCGCTTCTTGCTGACTCATCAATGCCTCTGTCTTGCCCACCGCTGGCCCCTTCAACAACCAAAGGGGACATTTCAATCTGGGGCAAAGGGGACATTACTATTTGGGGCTCACACCACGTGCAAGCGCCTATAAAGTTGCATAAAATCTACATATTTAAATCCCACGCCTCCCACGCCCATGTCTGCCCTCCCCGACGCTCCCGGC
>Ga0208825_1001014_pt1 | contig 23403 bp, 23 predicted proteins | sample AD_UKC113_MetaG_FD_184450 | JGI IMG/M metagenome (GOLD analysis project Ga0208825, IMG submission 184450) | Active sludge microbial communities of municipal wastewater-treating anaerobic digesters from Hong Kong - AD_UKC113_MetaG (SPAdes)... | ecosystem: Engineered > Bioreactor > Anaerobic >...
CTGTTTGTGTAATACAACACCATGTTATAATGGCTACAAAACTTGAAATTATATTTTTTTTAATTGCATTCATTTCATTTCAAAAGGTAAATTTTTTTTTAGTATCGGCAATGTCTCTTCTCTTCTTGAATCTTTTATTTTGCACAGGAAAATTTTATCTTATTTAAGAGAATTTGCTATCTTTCAATGTCTTTTTATTTTTAACATGTTTTATCAAAAAAATAGCAGATAAAAAAATTTTTTAGCATTAAATATCACTAAAATAAATATTTTGTTATTTAATATAAATATAAAAACTAACGTGCTATTAAAATTAATATATTAACATAATCTCATATGTTATATATTTTTTTCTTGAAAAAAAATGCCTTTGCTTTCTTAATGAAATCAAGGAGAAATATAAAAAATATAAAGATATTTTGCCGGTCTTATATTGATCACAAAAAGTGATTTTTTAGCTATTTTTTTAGTTTAACAAACAAAAAAATTTTATTAACAAAGAGGGCCCCATGGGTAATATATCTGAAGTTGTTAAAAAAGTTGCAAACAATTATCAGAAAGACCCGACAAAGATGCTCGATGTCATTCGTGACACTCAGGCAGAATTAGGTCAGGTCTCGGATGAGGCTATCAAGGCGATAGCTAAGGAGATGAATGTCTCCACTGTTGATGTAGAAGGAGTTGTAACCTTCTATCATTTCTTCTCAAAAAAACCAGTTGGCAAATATGCGGTCTATTTAAACAACAGTGCTGTTTCTGTTATGAAGGGCTGTTATCAAATTGCAAAGGTTTTTGAGCAAGAAGTTGGATGTAAATTTGGCGAAGTTTCCGCTGATGGAAAAATCGGTCTTCACTATACCTCTGACATCGGTATGAATGATCAGGAGCCAGCTGCAATCATAAATGGCGTAATCTTTACAAGTCTGACATCAGATAAGGTTAAGGCTATTGTTGCAGATATGAAGGCTGGTAAAGCTGTCAAAGATATGGTGAAAGAATATGGAGATGGCAAGAATCAGGCTGAGCTCATCAAGGCAATGGTGAAAAACAATATCCAGAAAAAAGGGCCAGTTCTTTTTGCTCCTTTTACTCCAGGATCTGCTTTGAAAAAAGCTCTCTCTATGACTCCAGAACAGGTTATTGAAGAAGTTAAAATATCGAATCTCCGAGGTCGTGGTGGTGCTGGTTTCCCAACAGGTATGAAGTGGGATTTTACAAGACAGGCTAAAGGTGATAAAAAGTATATCGTTTGTAACGGTGATGAAGGTGAACCTGGAACATTTAAAGACAGGGTAATCTTTACAGAAATCCCTGAGATGATGTTTGAGGGTATGGCAATTGCAGGTTATGCAATAGGCGCTGATGAAGGACTGTTGTATCTCAGAGGTGAGTATATGTATCTCAAGAATTATCTTGAGGATGTTCTCTCAAAGATGAGACAGCAAGGGATCCTTGGTAAAAATGCCGGCGGCAAGGCTGGATTTAATTTTGATATTAAAATTCAGATGGGCGCTGGTGCTTATGTCTGTGGGGAAGAATCTGCATTGATTGAATCTGCAGAAGGCAAAAGAGGCGAGCCAAGGAACAGACCTCCTTTCCCAGCTCAGAGAGGTTTCATGGGCAAACCAACATCTGTCAACAACGTAGAGAGCTTCTGCTGTGCTGCAAGGATAATCCTTGAGGGCGGCGAGTGGTTTGCAAAGATGGGAACAGCTCAGTCAAAGGGAACAAAGCTCCTTTCTGTTTCTGGAGATTGCAAAAAGCCTGGTATATATGAAGTTGAATTTGGAACAACAATTCAAACTCTCCTTGAAGAATGTGATGGCCGTGGTGCAAAGGCTGTGCAGGTTGGAGGTCCTTCTGGAGTTTGTGTTGATAAATCTAAATTTGGTCAAAGAATTTGTTATGATGACCTTGCTACAGGTGGTTCTATAATTGTTATAGGTCCAGATCGAGATCTCTTTGAAGTAGTTCACAATTTTATGGAATTTTTCGAAGAGGAATCTTGTGGATGGTGCACACCTTGTCGTGTAGGTAACCAGATTTTGCTCCATAAACTCGAAAAGGTTATGTCTGGTCATGGAACAGAGACAGATCTTAAAGAGATGGAACAGTGGTGTGTAACTGTAAAGAGCATGAGCAGATGCGGTCTTGGTCAGACATCACCTAATCCTATATACACTACCTTGAAGAATTTCAGAGAGATGTATGAAGCCAAGATTCAGAAGGGTAAGGATTATGCTACTGAATTTGACCTGGCTGCAGCAGTTAAGGATTCATGCGCTGTAGTTGGAAGAAAACCAAATTTAGGGGAACACTAAGATGAGTGATATAAAGTTTACCATAGATGGAAAAGAATATAGTGCTAAAAGTGGCCAGACAATAGTCGAGGCTGCGAAGGCCAATGGTGTATACATTCCAGTGCTCTGCCATTTTGATGGAATGAAGCCCGCTGGAACATGCCGTATATGCACAGTAAGAGTGGGTGGTAGATTTATGGCAGCATGCACCACTCCTGTTTCTGATGGGATGATTATTGAAAATATGACTCCTGAGATCGAAGACATGAGAAAACAAATAGTGGAGATGCTCTTCGTTGAAGGAAATCATATGTGTCCAACATGTGAGAAGAGCGGGAACTGCGAGCTTCAAGCTCTTGGTTACAGATATAGGATGATGGTTCCAAGATTCCCATATCTCTGGCCAGAAAGAACTGTTATAGCAGATACTCCTAAGCTTTACATAGATAGAAACAGATGTGTTCAGTGTCTCCGATGTGTCAGAGATATAGTGACTGCTGATGGCAAACATGTCTTTGCTGTAACTAACAGAGGTGGCAAGACTATCATTACAATTGATACAGAGCTTGCTGCAACTCTCAGTGAAGAGATGGCACAGAAGGCAATGAATCAGTGTCCGGTTGGTTGTATTCTCCGTAAAGAAGTTGGTTACAGAGTCCCTATCGGTCAGAGAAAATTTGACAACAAGCCTATCGGTAGTGAAATCGAAGGTTAAAACCTATACTTGTGAATTTGGAGGCATAAGATGAGTAAACCGGTTGTGGCCACAGCGTCACTGGCAGGATGTTTTGGATGCCACATGTCATTACTTGACATTGACGATAGAATATTACAACTTATAGAATTGGTTGAGTTCAATAAATCACCAATAGATGATATTAAGACATTTACAAAGCAGTGTGACATTGGAATCATTGAAGGAGGATGCTGCAACAGTGAAAACGTGCATGTCCTCAAGGAATTCCGCAAAAACTGCAAAATTTTAATTTCCCTTGGCGAATGTGCTATAATGGGTGGACTTCCTGCAATGAGGAATGGCATTCCTGTCAAGGATTGTCTGGAAGAGGCATACTTAAATGGACCAACTGTAGATGAGAATAAAAATAAGATTATGCCAAATGATGATGAACTGCCCATGATTCTGGATAGAGTATATCCATGCCATGAAATAGTTAAAATTGACTATTTTATTCCTGGGTGTCCACCAAGGGCTGATTTGATATGGGAAGCATTAGTTGCTCTTGTAACAGGTAGCGAGCTTAAGCTTCCATATGAAGTATTTAAGTTTGATTAATTGGAGCGCAGATTATGGGAAGAAAAATAACTATAGAACCAGTTACCAGAGTAGAAGGTCATGGTAAGGTAACTATTCAACTTGACGATGCAGGAAATGTTTCTCAGACAAGGCTGCATATCGTTGAGTTCAGGGGTTTTGAAAAATTTGTTCAGGGTCGTCCTTACTGGGAAGCTCCTGTTCTTGTGCAGAGACTTTGCGGTATTTGTCCTGTAAGCCACCATCTTGCAGCAGCAAAGGCAATGGACGTAATAGTAGGAGCTGGCACAGGTGATGGTCTTACTCCTACAGCAGAGAAGATGAGAAGGCTCATGCACTATGGACAGATGTTCCAGTCTCATGCTCTACACTTTTTCCACCTTGCTTCTCCAGACCTTCTCTTTGGAGCAGATGGAGATGTTGCAACAAGGAACGTGATAGGAGTTGCTCTTGCTCATAAAGATCTTGCTGTTCAGGGCGTTCTTATGAGAAAGTTCGGGCAGGAGATAATACTTGCAACAGCTGGTAAGAAGATCCATGGAACTGGTGCAATACCAGGTGGAATCAACAAAAATCTTTCAATAGAAGAAAGAGACAAATTCCTTAAGGGTCCAGATCCTCTCAATGCAGATAAGATGGTTGAGTGGGCTCAAGGCGCATTGGCTTTCTTCAAAAGCTACCATGCAAAAAATAAAGACTACATTGATAATTTCTCTGTATTTCCATCAAGCCATTTGAGCCTTGTTCGTAAAGATGGAGCAATGGATCTTTATCATGGTGTAATTCGCTGCATAGATAAAGATGGAAACAAGATACTCAATGACATAGACTATCAGGATTATTATACTCACATTGGTGAAGAGGTTAGAAGCTGGAGCTACATGAAGTTCCCATATATAAGAAAAATTGGTATGGAGAACGGATGGTATACAGTAGGACCTCTTGCACGATGTAATACAGCTGATTTTATACCAACACCTCTTGCTCAGAAAGAGTTTGAAATATTCAAGGCCTATACAAACGGTAAGCCAAATCACATGTCAATGCACATGCACTGGGCAAGGCTTATTGAGCTTCTCCATTCTGCTGAGGTAATTAGAGATCTTCTAAAAGATCCAGATCTCCAGAAGGATGATTTAGTTGTTAAAGGAACAAAGAAAAAAGAGGGTGTTGGTCTTATTGAAGCACCACGTGGAACTCTTTTCCATCACTACAGAATTAATGACCTTGATCAGATTGAAATGGCTAACCTTATTGTTTCTACAACAAACAATAATGAGCCTATGAATAGAGGCGTTAATTATGTTGCTAAGGCTAACTTTACAGGTAAAAAAGAAATAACAGAAGGCATGATGAATAGAGTTGAAATGGTCATCAGAGCCTATGATCCATGTCTTAGCTGTGCAACACATGCTCTTGGACAGATGCCACTTGAAGTAACTTTGGTAGACTCTGAAGGAAGTATTCTTGCTCAGAGACGGAAGTAAGCTCTTTGAAAGTAGAAAAGATTTATGTTTATGGTTATGGCAATCCAGGCCGCAGTGATGACGGTCTGGGTGCTGCCATAATAAAAAAACTGGAGGATGAAAAAATCCTGGAGGTCGTGACTGATTGCAATTATCAGCTAAACATTGAGGATGCGGATAATATTTCTTCCAGTGACGTGGTTATATTTGTTGATGCCTCAATTGAGGCAAAGGAGCCCTTTGAGTTTAGAGGGATTGAGCCTGCAGCAGATATTACTTTTACAACCCATGCCATGTCACCGGAATCCGTTCTGGCTCTTTGTCAGGATATTTATGGAAAGCATCCCAAAGCCTATGTTCTTGCAATTAGAGGATATAATTGGGATTTTGCAGAGGGTTTATCTTCAAAGGCTATAAAAAATTTAGAAGAGGCGTATCTGTTCCTTATGCAAAAAATAAGAGATATGCTCTCTGGTAAAGAGTAGCTTAATATATTTTTAAGGAGAATTTTATGTCTGACAAGAAGATACTTGTAATAGATGATGATCCAGATATTCTGGAATCAATCAGTGCAATTTTAAGCTCCGAAGGGTTTAGCGTTGTTACAGCTATGGATGGCAAAGAGGGAATTGATAAGTTTAAGAGCGTTAAGCCAGATCTTGTTCTTTGTGACATGATGATGGAGAGGGTTGATGCAGGAACTAAGGTTGCAGAGCTTATTAGAAAAGAGGATAGCAAGACTCCTGTTTATCTTTTAAGCAGTATAGGAAATGCAACAGCATCTAATGTTAATATAAATAGTCTTGGATTCAATGGCGTTTTACAAAAACCAGTTGATCCAGATCTCTTGATCTCTCAGGTTAAGAAGGCTCTCTCTCGTTAACTTTTAGCCTGAGTATTTATAATAAATGAATAGTAAATCCGGTGCAGAGTTTTTAAAAGGCTGCATCGGATTTTATATTTTCCCATTCATAAAGTCCATCCATTGCCATAATATTTCCTTGACAAGATTTAATAAAAAGATTTTCATTTGCTTAAAATAAAAATCTTTTTATATAGGTCATTTATGCCCAGAAAAATAATTTTTTTACTTTTAATCTCCTTTCTTTCTTTTGTATCTGCCTGTTCAACCTTTATACCAGAAGAGGATGTTGATAGCCTCAATAAACGCTATTCTGGGGATTACATTCTTTTGCAGGATGTAACTATAAATGAATTATCTCTTCCAAAGGGAACAGTTGTAAAGCTAATAATAGTGGGTGGTGATGAATGGGTTAAGGTCTATGCTTATAATGCAAAAGAGGATCTTCTTCTTGCCCATAGATTTTTGATCCTTTACATGTTTGAAGATGATTTTCCTGATAAAGAATTTAATGTAGATTTGCTTGACAAAGAATTGGCAAACATTGTAAAACCATCAACTAATTCTTCTGATGAGGCTTCACAGCAGAAGACAAATAGAAGAGGACAAAAATAAATTATAGTGAGGAGAATTATGTTTGAAGGAGCGTTCACTGCACTTGTAACACCTTTTAAAAATGGAAAAATAGATTACGATGCGTTGGAAAAGCATATAGAGTTTCAGATTGCTCAAGGAATTGACGGTGTTTTACCAATGGGAACAACTGGGGAGTCTCCGACAGTTTCCTTTGAGGAGCATGAGGAATTTATAAGGCGAGTTGTAAAAATTGTAAATGGCAGAGTAAAGGTTCTGGCTGGAACTGGAGCTAATTCCACAAGTGAGGCTGTGTGGCTTACAAAATGTGCAGAAGATGCAGGGGTAGATGCAGCTTTATCTGTAAATCCCTATTATAACAAGCCTACACAGAAAGGGCTTATTGCTCATTATGAGCAAATTGCAAAGTCAACAAAGTTGCCAATAATACTTTATAATATTCCTGGTAGAACAGGGGTTAATTTTTTACCAGAGAGCATAAAAGAGCTATTGAATCGAGTTGATAATGTTGTTGCAATGAAAGAGGCCTCAGGTGATATAAATCAGATGATGCGTTTGGTTGAACTCTGTGGTGATAAACTTACACTGCTTTCTGGAGATGATAATTTATTACTGCCATTGCTTTCCATAGGAGGAAAGGGGGTAATCTCTGTTTTGTCTAATATTTTGCCTGCTGATGTTAGAAAGGTTATAACTCTTTTTAATGAAAATAAACTTGATGAGGCTAAGGCCTTATTTTATAAATTGTTGCCACTGTGCAGAGCTATGTTTCTTGAAACAAATCCTATTCCTGTTAAGACTGCAATGGCAATGATGGGATTTTGTAATGATGAACTCAGGCTACCACTGACTCCTCTTGGTGAGGAGAACCGTAAGGTCTTGAGAAAAACCCTTGAAGAGTATGGGATAAATTTGAAATGAACATAGGAATATGTGGAATAAGTGGCAGAATGGGTCATGCCATTTTGCGAATAATGGTTGAAAGGGGACACAGACTCTCTGCAGCCTTTGACGCCACAACTTCACCTCTTATTGGTAAAAACGCAAAGGAGATTGTTAACTCCCCTCTTGCAGATTGCCAGGTCAAGGCTATAACATCAGAGGCTTTAGAAGGAACAGATTGTATAATAGATTTTTCTGCTCCAGGTGCAACTTTAAATCTTGCGGAAATTTTAAAAGATAAAAGAATTCCCCTTGTTATAGGGACAACAGGCTTTACAGTTGAAGAGGCAGAAAAAATAAGACAATATTCCCAATACATTCCTGTAATCCTATCTCCAAACATGTCCTTAGGGGTTAATTTGCTTTTCAAACTCACCGAAATTGCCTCGAAAGCATTGACCATAGATTATGACGTTGAAATATTTGAGGCTCATCACAGATTTAAAAAGGATGCTCCATCAGGCACTGCAAAGAGATTGCTTGAAGAGGTGCGAAAAAACATGAAAGGCCTCTCTGATGCAAGGGAGGTTGATGGACGAGAAGGCATTACAGGGGAGAGAAGTAGCAATGAAATAGGCATGCATGCTCTGAGAGGTGGAAATATAATTGGTGAGCATACTGTATTTTTTGTAGGAATGGATGATCGCATCGAGCTGACACACAGAGCTGCAAGCAGAGATGTTTTTGCAAGGGGAGCTGTTGCTGCGGCGGAGTTTTTGGCAGGCAAGTCAGCGGGATTTTATACTATGTATGATGTTCTGGGATTTAAATGACAGAGGAAAATAAGGACAAAAAAATAGAAGATTCCACTTTAAGGGAATTTTCTGAAAATCCTTTTGATGTGGACTCAAGGCGGCCAGAGGATGTGGTACGCCTTTTTTATATTCATGATGTGCCAATAATTCCTGTTATTTCAAAGCGTGGAGTGCTTATTGGTATACTCCGAAAGGAGTCTGTTATTTCGGAACTGAGCGATATTGAACGAGTAGAGAAGCTAAAAATTGATGAGTTTATTACACGCCTTGCTGTAAAGATGAACTTTGATGATCTGCTGCAATATGGGAAGATAAGGGAGTTTGTGGTAATTAATATTTTTGGAGAAGTGCAGGGGACATGGAGTAGACTGCAGCTTTTTGCCTCCTGTGACTCAGGTAAAATTTCTTCCCACGATGAGGTAAAAAAGCAGCAGGAGGATCAGCTTCTTGAATGGATGATATATCATATTCTTGAGCACATCCCGAGAGCTTTGTATGCTCTTAACGAAAATGGTAAAACTGTCTTTTATAATAGCTTATTTGAGGAAATCTACGAAGAAAAATTAAAGTCTGAGGTTGATCTTAGCCACGCTGAAAAGCTTTTCACAGATCCTTCGATAAATGAATTGTTTTCTTCTTTTAACGAAGATGAACTTTTTTTCTACAACACAGAGCTGGATGTTTTTTATGAGAAGATACCTTTGATGAATAATGGAAGGAGAGTGGGTTTTCTGATTTTTTGTGAAAAAAATGCACCTCAAAGCAGAGAGCTCCGTATACCTGGTGTAGATTTACGAGATAAGTCTTTAACTGAAATGCTGGAAGAATTAGAACGATTTTTTATTGTAACAACACTTAAGGAATGTCGCTCTTTGGATAAAAGTGCAGAGAAGCTAAAAATAACACGACAGTCTCTTAACTCAAAAATAAAAAAATATAACATTGATTTAGAAAAAACTTAAAATTTTGCAAAAAAAATCATATTTTTACTTGACTAAAAGTACTTATTTATTACTTTAATTAAATATAAAAAGGTATCTTTTAAATTTATTTATTAAATGTCTTTGTTTTTTCACACCCAAAAACCTCATTAAAAATTTGAGAACCAAATAACTTTAAGAGTTAAAAGGCAAAGGCATAATCAAACCTTGTATTTTCTCAAACACCATTATAAAAATATTTTAAAAATAAAAGGTTTCTATGGCTAAGGCAAGTGAATTGAATGACAACTTAAATGAGGAAGTCCTCTCTGAGGAAAAGGAAATTAATGAAAAAATCCCTACAGAGGGTGACAGGCTGGATCTTGGAGAGCTGAAATCTAAAACCATAAATGAGCTATACTCAATAGCAAAAGATATGGGCCTTGAAAGAATTTCTGGCTTAAAAAAGCAGGATCTCATCTTTGAGATTTTAAAGGGTAAAACAGAACAAAAAGGCTTGATCTTCGCAAGTGGGGTTCTTGAGATCCTTGCAGATGGTTATGGATTTTTGCGTTCGCCAAATTATAATTACCTCCCAGGTCCTGATGATATTTATGTATCTCCTTCCCAGATAAGACTTTTTGGCTTAAAAACAGGGGATACAATAGCTGGTCAAATTAGACCTCCAAAGGATAATGAAAGATTTTTTGCATTACTGCGGATTGAGGCTATAAATTTCGAGAATCCTGAAAATCTCAGCAGACGAGTGATGTTTGATGATCTCACTCCCCTCTATCCCCAGGAGAGAATCAATCTGGAAACCGAGAGTAGTGAGATTGAGATGCGCATTATGAATATTATCACTCCTATAGGAAAAGGGCAGAGGGCTTTGATAGTTGCTCCACCAAGAACTGGAAAGACAATTCTCTTGCAGAAAATAGCAAATGCAATAACAAAAAATCATCCTGAGGTATATCTTATAGTGCTTCTTATAGATGAGAGGCCAGAAGAAGTAACAGACATGGAACGTTCTGTAAAAGGAGAGGTTATTTCTTCAACCTTTGATGAACAGGCTACACGTCACGTTCAGGTTGCAGAGATGGTCATTCAAAAAGCGCGACGTCTTGTTGAGAGAAAAATGGATGTTGTTATATTGTTGGATTCAATAACCAGGCTGGCTCGTGCTTATAACCAGGTTGTCCCAACAAGCGGAAAGATCCTATCCGGTGGTGTAGATTCAAATGCCCTGCACAAGCCTAAGAGATTTTTTGGTGCAGCTCGTAACATTGAGGGTGGTGGAAGCCTCACAATACTTGCGACAGCTCTTATTGATACAGGTAGCCGTATGGATGAGGTTATTTTTGAGGAATTTAAAGGCACAGGTAACTGTGAACTTCATCTTGATAGAAAATTATCGGATAGGAGGATTTTCCCTGCTATTGATATTAATAAATCTGGAACAAGAAAAGAAGAATTACTGCTTGACGAAGAGGAGTTAAATAAATTATGGGTATTAAGAAAGGCTCTTGCTTCTATGAGCTCAACTGAGGCTATGGAACTCTTAGTTGAAAAGATGAGAGCAACAAAGAATAATAAAGCATTTTTTAAGGCAATGAATGCTTGATTATTATATTTTGATAATAACTCTATTAAGGAGATAAATTTATGAAACCCGGAATTCATCCAGAGTATGTAGAGACAACAATTAAGTGTGCCTGTGGCAATGAAATTCATACTCGTTCCACAGTAAAGGATCTGCATGTTGAGATTTGTTCAAACTGCCATCCTTTTTACACAAAGAAGCAGAAGATTGTTGATACTGCTGGTAGAGTAGAAAAATTCAAGAAGAAATACAATATCAAATAAGTTGTTTTCTTCCTGTCTTTATGTTTTAGAAAAAGAGATGAAATATCAAAATTCATCTCTTTTTTTTAGGATCTCATTAAAAAATCCGCTGACTCCTGCAAGGGATAGCATTATCATAAGTGCTCCTGCAACAATTCTCGGTGAGAGTGGTTCAGAGAAAAAGATAACCCCAAGCACCATGGCAAATACAATTCTTGATGAGGATATCAAAGATCCTGTTGGAGCTGTTACACATTTATATCCAGCAGTCAGCAGGAGCTGACCAAGATAAGACAAAAGGGCTACTATAGCGACATGGGCAATATAAATTCCTTCGGGAAGCTCAAAAGAATTTATAATTAGTATTCCTGAGGAAATTGTCCCTATGGCAAACATATAAAAGAGAATTTGATTTACTCTATTTGATTTTCGGGCTTCTCGTAGAAAAGAAATGCCAAAGCCAGCAGTTATTCCGGAAAGCAATCCAAAGATATCTCCAATGCTTATTGAAGAGAACCCATCATTTTGTGGGAAAACAACCAGATATATGCCAAATAATACAGTAATTAGATAAATTAGTAGATTTTTTTGTATTTTTTCTTTTGTTATTAATGGAGAGAATATGAATACAAAAGCGGGATATGTCATATTCAAAAGATTAGTCTTGCTTATTGTGGAGTATTCAACTCCAAGGAAAAAAAATATAACAGATGCTGTATTAAAAACTCCTCTCATATAGACGTTGAAGGCTTTGTTTATGTGAAGATTGTCTCTTGTGCCAGCAATATATGTTGAGGTAATAATAAAACCTGTAAGGAATCTGAAAAAAGATAGCTCTATCCCTGAGATCCCTGTGTCATTTGTAATATATTTCACAAATACTGTTGAAAAGGCAAAGAGGAATTCTGCAATTAGAAGTAGAAGTACCCCACTGTTCATCCATTTTTTTCCACTGAAGCTCTGCTTCTTATTACAAACAAGCCTACCAGCCCAATTAAAATAAAGCATATTGCAACGAGTTGCGCCTGAGTTAATAGCAGAGCAGTCTTTGGATTGAGTCTTATAAACTCCACAGCAAACCTTGCAACGCCATTGAGTAAAAGGTAAATGAAAAATAGAGTTCCCTCTTTGAGATTATTTTTGCGCAGCTTTAGCAGAACCATGAAGAATATAAATGCAAAGAAAGACTCAAAAAGAGGAGTAGGGAACACATTAATACTTACAGGAACAATTCCATTGGGATAGGCAACTCCAAAAATTGACTCTGTTGCAATTCCATAGCAACCATCACCTGAGGCATGACAGCCCAGTCTTCCTATGGCATAGCCTATTGCCATAGCAGGGGAGGATGCATCAAATACTTTGAGGACAGATTCTTTGTTTTTTTTGATTATTGCAATGGCGATGATGAAGCTAAGAATAAATCCGCCATAGACAGATAGTCCGGCACCAGAAAAAATCATTTCAAAAGGGGCAGCTTTAAACTCATCCAGATTTTCAAGGATGTGAAATATTTTTGCTCCAATTATAGCAGAGGGTATTACTGCTATTAAGAGTTTATATGCCAATTCTGGATCAATGGATTTTATTTTGTATTCTCTTTCTGCAATAAGAAATGCAATATAAAAAGCAGTTCCAAGAAGAAGCCCATAAGAACCAATTGTTATTATTTTATAATTAAAAAGTATAGGATACATTTATTTCCCCTATTGATGTTTTCTGCAATTTAAGTTTTTCACAGTCATAAACTTTGTCAAGATATTATTTTTTGTGCATAGCCTCATTTTTGACAATTGACTTTGCATCTCAGTAATTATTCCTGAATATAATTTTTAGTGAAAAATCAAGAAAATATCATCCCAGCGACGAACAGACTGTGTGGATAATAGAGTACTTTTATTTTTACAGATTCCTCTGTTAGCGAGGCTGGAGTTTTTCACTATGCAGAGCGAGTTGCTTTCCCTTCAGAGAATAAAACTCTGTGTGATGAAGTGAGATTTATAACAGAGAGCTTTGATTTTGATGAAAAAATAATGGATTACAGACTATCCGATAGAAAAAAAGAGAGACTTAAGTGGAAAGATTTTTCTCTGCAAAATCTAAGTGATAATTTATTTTAAAACAATCTGTCTAAAGCCTCCTCAATAAGCTCCATGTCTATTGGTTTTGATATATAGTCATCAAAGCCAGCCTGAAGGAATTTTTCTTGATCACCAGGCATTGCATAAGCAGTTACAGCAACAACTTTAGGTCTGTTTTTTGAATCCGGGAGATTTTTTATATTTTCAAGGGCTTCTATTCCATTCATAACTGGCATCTGTATATCCATGAAAACTACATCATAATCTCTCTGTTTAACTTTCTCTAAGGCAGCAAGCCCATCAGATACACTATCAACGCAATGATTCATCTTTTCTATAAGTTTTTTTAGCATGAGAGAGTTTATTCTGTCATCATCAGCTATAAGTATTTTTAGAGGCTTTCCCGATTCTCCCTTTGCTTGGAGCGTTGATTTTTTTGTATTGTCAATACATCCAACTATCATGGTGCATGTAATCTCTGTGCCATAGCCAGGCCTGCTTGAGATATTAAGGCTCCCCTCCATCAGGTGTATGAGCCTTTTTACTATTGTAAGTCCAAGACCAGCTCCCTGAAATTTTTTTGTATAGCTTCGTTCCTGCTGATAAAAGGGCTGCGTTATCTCATCCAGTTGCTCTGGCTCTATTCCTATGCCAGTATCCTTTACTGTGAGAATAAGCTTCCCTTTTTCATGAGATTGTCGATTAAAGCGAACCTCTATGGAGATGCTTCCTTCATTTGTAAACTTATAGGAATTCCATGCTAAATTTTCAAGGATCTGACGTATTCTCAATTCATCTCCAATTAGAGTTTCGGGGACTTCTTCACTAATAGCATAATCTATTTTAATAGATTTTTTTTCGCATTCACTTTCAAGAGTCTTTACTATAGCGTAGATAGTTTTCCTTATGGAAAACTCTTCTGAAATAAGATATATGTTATCTGTCTCTATCTTTGTAAGATCCAGTATGTTTCCCAGTAGCCTTGTTAATCTGTTAACAGAGCTTAAAGCAAGATCAATAAGCTCTATCTGCTGTTCATTTGTTGATATTTTTTCAAGTAATTGCAAAATACCAGATATTCCGTTAAGTGGAGTTCTCACTTCATGGCTCATATTTTCAAGGAAAATTGTTTTTGCCATACTTTCTCTTTCTGCCTTTGCCTTAGCATCTTTCAGTTCCTGCTCATGTAGCTTTTGCAGTGTGACATCTTCAATTATAGCGATTCCACCATACATTTTTTTATTTAAGAATATAGGAGTAAATATGCCGCGAATTATTGTTTCCTTATTTCCTGTGAAGGATCTATAAAGCCCATCGTATAGGCCTATTTTTCCAGAGAAGGTATCGGCAAGAGTAGACTGTAGCTTTGCGTTTGGGAGTTTTTTCATATCAAGGCCTATGAGTTTTTCCCTTGAGGATCCTATTATCTTAACAAATTCGCTATTACATTCAAGTATTATTCCCTTGTCATCAAAGTATATTATTCCAAGAGGTGAGTGTTGAAATATCAATTTAAATTTGCTATTGGAGATTTTGAGGAGTTCCCTGGTTTTGATGAAAGTTTTATATAAAATGGCAAGGGTGAGAGCGCTTAACGCTATAGCTACTGTTATTGCTACTATTTCAGGGAAATAAATGTTAAAAAAATTTTCTACTATATGTAGATATTGAATAAGCATTTAATAACAGCCCATGTTATAATATATATTTATGAGACAGTTCAGGCACTTTTTAAATTTAAGGTCTACAGTTTACAATATCAAAAAATAATATTAATGGGTATAAAATAATACTAAATAAAATGATCAACTGTAGCAATGATATCCTTAAGCCTCGGTTTTAGGTATGTAAGACCTTCCTCAACAGAATCAAAAAAGTGAAAAATATCCAGATCCTCTTTGCAGATCATGCCCATATCAACTAACTTATCAAATTTTATTAAATCGCTCCAGTATTCTTTGTCATATAGCATCACTGAGATATTGGGCTTGGCCATTTTCTTTGTCTGGATTAAGGTTAGTGTTTCAAAAAGCTCATCGAAGGTTCCAAATCCTCCAGGGAATACAATAATAGCCTTTGCATGATAAAGCAACCAGAGCTTTCTCATGAAGAAATAATGAAATTCCATATTGAGTTCATCGGATATATAAGGGTTTGGATGCTGTTCAAAGGGGAGGGATATATTGAGGCCTATTGTTTTTTCACCTGCATCCCTTGCCCCTCTATTTGCTGCTTCCATTATGCCAGGACCTCCTCCTGTGCATATATAAAAGTTTTCCCCTGTTTCTTCTTTTAGTTCTTTGCTATAGAGAGCAAGCTTATAGGACATTTCATGTGCAGCATGATAATACCTGGAAGTGCCATAGGTATCATCATCAGGTTTGATTCTTGCTGATCCAAAAAAAACAACAGTGTGATAAACACCCTGACTCCTGAATTTGCTTTCAGGGGCAATATATTCACTTAAGATTCTAAGAATTCGGGCTTCTCTGGAATTTAAAAATTGTGGATCTTTATATGCCTTTAGACCTTTCCCCATGGTATCGACGCTTCCTCTTTATGTTAAAAATGGTCCCATCTGTATATTCACTTACATTGGAGGATATCACCTTTTTTTTGTCAATATATTCAATGGAAACACTGTCCATAAAATTGAGAATAATTTTAAGACCTGCACCAATTCCACGCAGTGGGACCTCTTCCCCGTTTACCTTGACAGTGAGTCGGGATTTTTCTGATTCAGTTGCATAAGTTATTATCTGATTAAAGTATTGAGAGCTATTTTTATCAGGGACAGAGCTGAGCATTTTTATAAAATCAAGGCCAGAGCCATGATCTATTATTGTTGCATCGAACTCATCTTCTTTTATCTGATATCTTATTGTGATATTTCTTTTTTCTGGGACAGGGCAATTGCTTTGTGAACAGTTCATTGTTACCTGTACTGCATTGGTAATGCTTTCATCCATTGAAAGTATAATTTCATCAATCTCTTCCCGAGGATAGCGCATTTCCTGTAAATCCCGTATGAGTCTGTCTATTACAACAGGCACAATGGCGGTTGATGCTGTAAAACTGTCCAGATATGATTTTTCTTTTTCTTTAACCATCTTTATTATTCATTGCATAAAATACTTATATAGTCAACTAATTTTTTTATTCCTGTTAAGTAAGAGTTTTTTAAAAAACTCTTACTTAACAAAATCACTCTGTTATTTATCGGTATTTTTCAAGAATTTTTTATTATGCAAAATATTTTTGTCATCTGGAAGTAAATATCAACTAAGAAGTATCCTTTTTGCCTCTGAAAGATCTTCTTCTTTTCCAATTATTACTAAAAAAGTTTCATTAAAATCTGTATCCCATTTTGAGATCTCATACTTACCGGAAACGTATTGAACTAACATAGGGTTATCCTCCCCTTTAAATTGGAGTAGGCCTTTCATTCTTAAAATTCCGGTTGGAACGTTATTAAATTTTTTGATAAAATCATTTAGTTCTATTGAGGGCATATCTTTAATTGTGAGGGAGGCGATTTTTTCATGAACATGGGATTTTGCTCTTAAAGTAATGAGCTTTTTTTTGTTTTGGTGCAACTTATCATCGATAAAGAATAATCCATTATTAACATGGCCAAATTCTGATGTCTCTATAATTGCCTTATCATTGATTTTTTGTATACTTGCTTTTATTTTTTTTAACTCTTCATCCTCAATACAGTCAATTTTGTTTATTATAATTATGTCAGCTGCTGCGATTTGGTCTCTTGCTATTACAAATTCAGTTGTAGATTTTTCAAAGTTAAGAGCATCTACTATTGTGATTACAGAATCAAAAGCAACAATGTCACAAAGGGCATCTATCTCAGCAAGAATATTTAGTGGATTGGCCACTCCTGTTGTTTCAAGTATAACAAAGTCAGGTATGAATTCATTAAGAATTTTTTTTATTCCCTTGCGTAGATTTCCTGCAAGGGAGCAACAAACACAGCCTTCATCCATGGATATTACTTTGCATTCAGAGTCGATAATATTTTCATCAAGGCCTACTTCTCCTATTTCATTTTGTATTACTACACCAAAGTGATATTTTTGTCTCTTGAATTCCAGAACTTGCTTAATAAATGTCGTCTTTCCTGCACCAAGAAAGCCTGTAACAATAAACATTGGCGGCTTACTGTTTATTCCCAGGAGATTTTTGTCAATTGGTGATATGTTTTGAACTGGGGGAGTTTTAAAGAATGTAAAGAAGAAAAACCCCTCAGGTATAGTTTCATCTTTTATTGTCCATGTTTTTTCTTCTATGATTTCTGATTTTTTTGTAGGTGAAAGAAAAAATATTTCATTGTTATCTTTTCCAAAAACTATATTTAGAAAAATTCTATGAAGTGACTCTTTTGATTTTACTTTTTTTATTTTACCATCAGATATCTCTGTGACTGTTGTGGCAATTTTTTTCATGTTAATAGCAAAAGGCTTAGCATCAACTAAAAAACACATAGATGAAGCAATTATATTTAGGACTGCAGATGATAAATAAAATGATGGAATTGACTGCTCTTTTTCTCCAGGATATAATAAATACTTTTCCTGCCCATTTTTTTCAATTTTTATTCCATTTTTTGCGATTACTACATCTTCTGATACTGCATTTATTCCTATTGATAATGCCTGCGTGTGTGGATTAAATTGCAAAGCAAGTTCCCCAATATAAAACAGGGAAGCAAAATTTGGATGTTCTGTAAATTTACGTATCATCTCTGTGTAGTTGGTGCTATTGGCATGCAATTCTGCTTTTATTGAAAATTTTTCAGCAATCTCCTCGTCTTTTTCGGGAAAATAAAAAAGATCAAAAAGCACTACATAACTCGCTTTGGTTAGTGATCTGTTATGGCTTATTGCAAAGATTCCTTTAAATCCTTTAATTTTAAAAGTCCAGGCCTCGTTTTTTTGTGGTATTCTAAAAGTGCCTGCCCAGTTAAGTTGAGTCCGTATTACTGGCTGGTAATTGATTAAGGTTATTATATTTTTTAATATTATCTGTAGATCTTTGGCTTTTTGAGGTGCTCTTCCTGATGGGAAAATTCTTTCTATCTTCATATTCAAACAGTCCATTAAAGAAATTTATACTGCGCTGTAACATTGTATATGCTACAGTGCAGTTGTAGTAAATCTAAACTCCAAAGCTTATTACATCACCATTTCCAAGATATGATTTATCTTTTGTTCTAAACCTTGCAGTTCCCTGAACTACAGGGTAGCCTCGCTCAATGAATTTTTTGGCACATAAAAGTCCTGTGCAGTGATTGCATCCAATTTTTTCAAATCCATAATTTCCCAGAGAAATTACAAGATCATCATATTTTGGATCCCAGTCTTCGAAGGGGGATATATGTAATCCACCGTAGATCCCATGGAGTTTATCATTGTCATATTTCAATTCTTTATATGCAGTGTCGCAGAATTGAATTATTCCCTGATGACAGCATCCGGTTACACTGACAAGACCTTTGTCTTTGATATTGAAAAACATTGATTGCTCGCCAAAGACTCGGCATATAATTGGGACATTAAAATTATAGAGACCAAAGCCCGGAGTCATTTTTGTTAAACCTGCTTTGTTTATAATGAGTTTTCCCCTATGGCCAGAATCTTTTATATAGCTCAAACCTTCAGAATAAAATCCTTCAGGAATATATATGGTTATGTCTGGCTTGTATTTAAGAGTGACTGGAAGCCCCCAGAAGTGATCAAAATGTTCATGAGATATTATCAAGGCTTCAATTTCACCATTAGCAAGCATCTTGTCTATCCCTTCTCTTTTGAAACATTCATCCATCCATTTATAGGACCATCCAGAATCAAGTAAGAATTTTCTCTTTTTACCATCAAGTTCTTCGATTTCAACTAAGGCAGCAAATCCTCCGGCATTATCAATATTTATGCAGTTTTTCTTTATAATTTCCCATGCTTCATCGAGCCTGTTAGGCAGAAGATGCTTGATTTTTTCAATGCCTTCAGAATATGATCCTTTACCTAAACCTTTACCATTTCCAAAAGGTGGCCAGTTGTATTCATATTGATTAACCAGCAGGCCACCTGCTTTTTTTATATCACCCATCAAAGTGGCATTATCAAACCAACTCGTTTCGCTGATATTTGTAACTTTTATACTTTTGCATACTCCAAAATCTTGCAATTTACGTGTTTTGGCCTTAAAATGGCTTTTCCTCATCGGAGAATAGGAGTATAGCCCCATTGCAGCAATAGTGGCTCCTCCAATTCCTATAGCTGCACCTTTTATAAAATCTTTTCTGTTAATTTTGTTGTCAGACATTTCTTTCCTCCTTTAATTAGGAATAATTGAAATTTTCTCATACAGGAAAGGCAGTATTCTTATTGTGATAAAATACAGAGTCATTCCAATTACTGCTCCTGCTCCTATGCCTAGTCCAAGTGAGGATGACCATTTTATCTCTGAAATTTTTTCTTCCATAGCCTTTTCCTCTGCAGCTATTTCTTCTGCAGTCTTTGGAACCATTTTCCACCCAGGCCAGTTGTCCATGAACCAATGATTTACAAGCCATATGTTTATAAGCCATATTGTAGGTATCATTGGGAACTGTTGTGGATGAGAAAAGCCTTTTTGTGTTCCAAGAACCAGATGACCAAATCTGTAATATAAATAATATAAAACTATTCCTGCAGCAGCAGAAATAATAGTCCTCAATAAGACATTTACTGGAAGGCTGAATTTATTTGGCCAGTTGCCAGCATAGAATTTTAAGAATAAAGCAGGTACAAGAAGAAAGATCGCCATTTCACCAACATGGAGCCATCTCCAGTCAGGTGCCGCATCTCTTCGTGTTCCTCTAATGGCTTCTCCAAAGGTTAATTCTTGAACAAAGTAAAAGAAGAAATGCATTGCAAAGGCAATTGCAATTATCCCAAAAAATGCAGTGATTCGCCTTGCTGTTGGATTCTTAATGAGGGAAAATGGAAATCTTTCCCATATAGTTTCAAGAAGCCAGACAGTTACAGTGCAGCACATAATCCATGCAACATGAAAGTTCCCTGAAACAGTGTTAGCGAAATTTTCCCAGTATGGAGGGGTGATTGATGTAAAGTATTGCCATGGGTAGTAGAGGATTCCCATGTGGGAGTGCATCGTTACAAAATATACAATTGTGCTAAGGAAAAATGTTACCACCCATATACTGAATCCTTTAGCAGGTTGAGATAACTTTTGCCATGGAGCCTCTTCACAGGCAACAACCCATGCAGGACTAAGCCATGAAGCTATCGCTGCAAACATAAGGCAGGCAAGGGAAGCATACTCAATTGCAAAGAATTCTGTAACTCCAGGAAGTTTAGATATTCTTGATGGATTAAAATATGCAATACCAAAGTTTCCCAGAATACCTTCAAAGAAAATCTTAATGAGCGCTACAAGAATTAACGCAGAGATTGAGGTGAGAATTAATCCCTTAATCACAGGATGAGTCTTTATAACCCAATCTCTTTTAAATGGCCAGAAATTGAAAAGGTATACCATCCATATGAGGACAATCAGCCACCATCTGGTATACATGTATCCCACATAGGGGGTATACATCCTTAGCCATCCCCGTGGATCTTGAAAAATCCACCATGTTATGTAAAAAATAACAAGTGTAAACAGAAGATTGACAATGGCAGGGATTGGACCTTTCCATTTTTTTTCAAGCTTCCGTTGTTCAAGATAATTTTTACCATAATCTTCCATGGTAGTCTCCTTGAAAAATTTTTTATTATCTGACAGAATTACCATTTTTTTCATGATAGCAATCCTGCAGAATTTCCTTTAGTTGGCTCAATGTAAGAGTTGAAGGATCAATACCAAGCTTCATTGCATCATAGAAGAGCTCATTGGGTGATATATCTTCTTCGATTTCTATATATTGGGCAAGGTCTATTAGAGGTATAAATTTCTTTAACTTGAAGATGGAATCTTTATTTAACAGAGATTTAATTAATGATTTTCTGCTAATCATAATGGACCTCTTCTGTATAAGATTCTGAATTAGCATATGACTTTTCTCGTATGTAACTAAAGATAAGAGTTATTTGATTGCGAAGCTCCTGCTTTGCTCCAGTTGTATCATGCTTTTTTATGCAGTTAAGTATTTTAACATAAGATCCAAATATTTTGTTTAACTCCTCTTCGGGCAGTTCCTTGAGGCATTCCCAGAGTATTGAATTTGAATTTTCAATTTGATGAAGCATGATCAAAAGAAATTTATTATGAGATGCTTTAGCCAGTGTTATTTTAAATTCATTATCGTAATAACTTATTTTTTCTATTTTTCTTTCCAGAATGGATTTGCTTAGCTTAACTACTATGTTTTTAAGAGAAGTTATTTCTTTCTCTGTTATCCTTTCGATTGCAAGTTGAAGTATATCTGGTTCAACAGCAAGTCGTGCTTCAAGTAGTTGCATGGCTGTTTTAAGAGAGTTAGAATTTTCTTCAAAAAATATTTCAAAATTTGTAGTTTTGAGATAACATCCACTACCAGGTCTTATTTCAATTATATTGCAAGCCTCTAATTTACGAAGAGCTTCTCTAAGTGAATTTCGGCTGGTGTTTAATATCTTAGATAATTTTCTTTCGGCAGGTAGGACATCTCCTTGCTGAAGATTGTTATCTTTTATATATTCTATTATAAAAGAAGTTAATTTAGCATTATTGTGTAAAAAATTCATATTTTAGTCCAACCAAATTTTTATTTTTTATAAATTTACAAATTATTTTACTTATGTCAATTGTTAATATCAAAAAATGTCAATTTTTTACATTTTTGGTTCTACCAATTTTTGAAGAAATGATCTTTAGCTGTTCCGAAGATTCTATTTTTTTATTAGCATGAGGTTTTTAATGAAAATAGAAAGCAGAGGATCATATAATTTAATATTATCTTCAGTAAATACAGAAGGTTCTGTTGAGCAAAATATAAGAACTGTTTTTAATTCTCCTTGCTCAAAAAAGGGTTTAGCGAAATAAGATCTTATTCCACATGGGATGAAAATTGCCCAATCAACAGGCTTTATGCTTTCCAGTGTATTTTCAACAATTATGTGATTCAGCTTATAATTTAAGATGTTCTCTGCAATTGTACCTTCAAAAGGATGAGTGTAACCAGGTGTAAGAGTATCAAAGGCAGAGCCGGCTCCCCATACTATGACTTTCCCATCATTAATGTGAATATCTGAATATAGAATAGCAGTGGCAAGATTTTCAATTGGTTGGTTATTTAACATAATCTCCAGGAGCTTTTTCAGGTTTTTTTTCTTTGCTGCAGATTGAGCCTCTTTATTTATTTTTTTTAAATCAGGATCTTTTATCTGATATTCTTTAATTTTTTCAGGGGTGATAGGTTTAGTATCAGAAATATTATAAATAGAAATCCATAGAAGATTTTTTCCTTCGGTGTGCAAAGGGCGAATCATTGCATCTGCTAAAAATCTATTATTCTCTGGAGATTTGAATGAAAGTTCACCTCGCCATTTACCGGAAAATATCAGTTCTTCATAAATTAAGATTAAATATTTCTCTGAGTTTTCATCAATAAAATTTGAAAGATTGTATTCTTGATTTGACGAGAGTAGAAAAATTTTTTCAAAGGCACTATTGCATGCTATCATTTTTTTGTCATTAAAGCTAAAAAGTGCCACAGGATTTGGGAATAAATTAATCTTTTTTGCCATACTTGACTGAGAATTATCAATGGAACGTATAAAATTGGCTGTTTCAGTTATGTCCATTATATACCCTACATAACAACTAGAGTTATATATATCCTGATTTCCGGCGATTTTTATCCATTTAATTGTCCCATCAAAGAGTTTTATTCTAAATACAGCGGTAGCTGATTTATGTTCTTTTATGCATCTTAAAAATCCATCAAAGATGTGTTTGTCTTCTTTTAATATAATGCTATGGGTAAACTCCGGATTTTTAATAATTAATGTGGAATTATCCCCAAGTCCTGGTATTATATATCTATTAAGATATTCTATTTTATTTTTTATCAGGTCTATTTTCCAGAATAAAGCGGGGATGGCATTTATGTATGAGTAAATGTCTTCAAATGAATGTGACAATGAACTATGAATGGAAAGAGGTGAATCGAAATTATTCATATGTATAATTTATTAGTTACAAGCATTTATTCAAGAAATTTTTTTGAATTTTTAAAAATCTATTCAACAACCACAACCTCTTGCTTGTATTTTATAGCCAGAGCCTGGTAAATTTTTTTTGCAGCTGTCCATTCCTCTTTGTGTCTATGGAGCACATCTCCCTTTTCAAGGGCAGGCACTCCAGCAT
>Ga0208825_1001017_pt1 | contig 23334 bp, 10 predicted proteins | sample AD_UKC113_MetaG_FD_184450 | JGI IMG/M metagenome (GOLD analysis project Ga0208825, IMG submission 184450) | Active sludge microbial communities of municipal wastewater-treating anaerobic digesters from Hong Kong - AD_UKC113_MetaG (SPAdes)... | ecosystem: Engineered > Bioreactor > Anaerobic >...
GTATGGAATTGTTAGTTAGAGATGGCGATTTGCAATTCAATGATGATTTGCTAGTGACAGACGATCTTGTATATCGTTAGTAGTAGCTACTGCATAATTTATTTTAGACAGAACGTGGCGAACTTGCATTGATGCCAGAGTTTGGGATAGATAGATATCAGCTATTCGATTACGTACATGGTGTGCGACCTAGTTAGTAGTAGCCATACGTGAATAAAGTGATAAGCGATTAGTTGCAGAAATTGGTGTCTGGTAGTTAGATGATGAATATAGAACTTACGCCAGACGATTTGCGAGGTATACTAAACGTTAAAATTACGTTCAACTATTTCGGTCAAGAATTTGAGATAATGAATTAGAATATACTAGTTGAGTAGAACGATGTAAAGTCATTGATTAGCTTTAATCAACCAGCTTGATTTCATAGGGAGGCACGACATGCCGGAGATAACTGATATTAGAGACTCTCTTATTAATGAATTAAGTTAGCAATATGGTGTAGACATTGAATATGTAGATGGCACATTTTTAGGATCGCTTGTGAACACGCTATAGTGGAGTATCAAACGCTAGTATGACAATGCAGACTAGTAGGTTGCATAGTTTGATTTGGAATCAGTATTGGGTGGCTAGTTAGACATCCTATAGGCAGCACTTGGCGTGCGTCAGCAAGTAAGAATATACGATTAGTCTGAGACATAGCAACTTTCAATAAACGATTAGGTTGTTCTTCAGACAATTGATGTTATGCGTTATCCGAACATTCTGTCTTAGACTCTTGTCTCAGGCAATGGAGGATACTAGTCGGTTGAGGAAATAATAAACGATGATATCCAGATAGAAGATTAGGCTGGCAATAGGTTCAAACTCTATTTTGGTGATAACGATGTGGAGTATTGGATTCAATAGTTGAGCAGACCAGTATGCATAGTTCCAGCTCAACCTGTGATTATGATTCCTAATCGTGTTATATAGAAAGATACGAGATTCAATATAATACAATAGAAGGCCAAAATTGCGCCACAACTTATAGTAAAGTAGTAGAGAAGTATCGATAGTATATACTACATAGAGTCACGTAGAGATTTTGCAAATAGGTTATTTAACACATTCTAGATTGCAAACTCATTTAATTAGTAGTCGATCACGTAGTAGCTTAAATACATAGAGCCTTAGATATAGGATGTAAGAGTATACGATCAAATTCGCGGCTAGGGCACTGTTGATATAGTTATGTTTCCACGTCTTACTGAGGTAACAACAGATTAGGATTTCCAGTAGGTCAATGACTAGTTTGTAGGCTGGGTATAGCAGCAATAGTTAAGATACGTGCCACTTGGCATAGACGTAAGATTTATATGTTAGCAACCAGTTAGAGTTGATGTTGGCATAGGATTTGACATCTGGGATTTGAACGTACCAGATATGCCGCAAGATGAATTTGATGAATTAATGTAGACACTAGGTGCAAACGTACGTACAAACTTGATTGATTAGCTATCACAACTCGAAGTCGATTAGCCAGTAACTGCGGCACAAGTATTAGATTAGTTTAGAAAATAGGTAAATGATACAACATATAACGGTATACCGGTTTATACGTTGTTTGGAATGACAAACGAATTTCTAAACAACGTGCAGGTAGCATTTCTTCTTAATGATACAGTTGCATCATATGATAAATTTGAATAGCCAGCTGGCGGATTTGTACAAATTAACGAAATTCTATTTAGCTACAGTACCGGTGGTGGCGGTGCTGCAAGATGAAAGTGATGTGATTTGATGCTGGCGAATGTGATATAGAACGATCTTGAGAATCAGCAACTTGTAATAAATTTTGATGGCAGATACACGTTAGTGCGGCATATTGGCTATTCTCTTAGTTATGAAATATATCAAGGTGCAGGAACATATCCACTATACTGCGTTACGGACGTAATTTACTATCTTGGCGATTAGTAGGATGATGGATATGCAGACTAGTTGATGTTTACATACTAGCCAGTTGATCCGATATTTGAGGCAAGTATTCTTCCTTCAGTCTCTGTGAATGGCACGAATATTTTATAGAATTTCCCTAGCTAGTTGACAGAACGAAATGAAGATAGTAATTAGCATAAGTTATAGATGTAGTTAGGTCAATAGTTAGACTCGCTTCAGTTATACGATGGCAAGCAAGTAACAAAGACAGCATGGGATATAACAATACCTATGGAATTTGATTAGTCATAGCAGGCTTTGGTGTTTGGCAAGTACGTGCCATTTCTGGATAGATACATTACTATTCCAGCCGGAGTTAGCTAGTATATACCAATTTAGCTATTGCCAAGCGCAGATTTCGATATTCAAGATGTGCAGAAGACGAAATTGAAATCCTAGCTTCTAATTGAAGATGAGGTATACGTAGAACCAGTTCACCTTGATGGCAAGCTATATTTCAATTTCTTCTAGCCAACTTCGGGCTAGAGTATAGGTTTAGTTTCATTAGAAAATTACTCTGAAGTGATTTAGTACAAGATAATAAGCGATAAAATAGTATAGATTGTTAAGGGCAGCACAATTTATACATATGATGAAGAATACATGTATCATGATGGATATTCAGTTATTCTGTTAAACATGAATGGCACAGTGTAGTAGGAATATCCAATTTAGTATGCTGGCACTATTGAGAATTAGCAAGTGATGGAGAATTTACTCATTTAGAAAACAGATATTGGTGTCATTTTATTTGAGTGGGCAAATTAGGACTTTGAGTATACCATTCCAGAAGGCATGAGTAGTATAGTTAATGTGACCATACACTTTCCATTTGATGTAGTATATCCGTATGATATACCAAGTTCAGAGTTACCTGCCTATTATTTTCCATACTCTGAATTATCTGAGTTGGAGTATGATGAAACGTACGTGCCCGCGATAAATCTTGATGTGCCTGGCATTTTTACATACGACCAGATGGTTGAGTAGATTGGTTTAGTCGTTAATAATCAGTAGGTATTGAATCAGATAATTGGCTATAGCATTCCACAAATAAATAGGGTATGCTTAAATGCCGCAAATGCTGTGATTGAAGATTTGATACATTGTAGATATGGCAGGAAATATCCAGTTTAGGAAGAATTTACGGATGTATAGCACTATTAGACGTTGTAGGACACTTAGCTTTACACGTTTTCGATACATAGGAACGAATTATCTACGTTAGGCGAGAATTTCTAGTAGCTAATATAGATGCTTTCATAGTTAAACAAAGGATACAGCTAGTAGGGTCCAGATTAGCTATTACTTCCACTATTAGGTATAGGCGAGTATACATACACGCAGCCACCAACGCTAATGTCGTATGATATTATTCGTTCTACAGATTTGGACTTTGATGATTATTAGTCATTAGACATGATTCCAAACACATACGGCAACTTCAAATTCGGGCATACAAATCTATCCAGAACTTAGATTGTATTGCGAGACAATCAATTATATTTATCTCAAACGTCGTAGCCGTCGAATTACTTACTTGACACATCAATATAGCAAAGTCAGAAGTAGTAGAATCAACACATAATTAGGATAGTTCTTGATCCATCTGACACATAGCGATTTAGGATGCTTTACAATATGTTCAATCGGTTATGTTCACCAGAAACTGGCAACGCGATCTTGCCGATGGTAACGTTAGGATAGCATGTATACATATTATTGCAGATTCAAGGTTAGACATCATGGTTTTACTTAACGTAGACTACGATATAAAAAGTGCCCGCAATTGCGGGCATTCTTATTATTCTACTTTATTCTCCTGATTGATCTTCTGATTGATCTTCTGGTTGATCCACTAACTAATCAAGTCGAACTGTCAATTCTGCTATCTAAGCCTGCATACTTGCAATCTCATCTTGGATATTATTGAATATATTCTGGTTTGTCTACTGTAATGTATTAAGCTGTTCAACAACTTGATTTATAGCAGACTAGATATTTAACTAGTTAAATTCTGGCACTTGTATATTATCAAGTGCTTTTTGAATTTGCATAATTTCATTCTAGTGCTGCTATTGTGTCTACTGTAGTTCTTGATCTGTTTTGCTTAATTTCTAGATTTTATCTACCAGTTCGTTATACCTAGTAGAGAACTCTTTAAGAGTAACGACGTTATGTAATAGCCACGTCTTGAAATTATTAAATTCGCTATTTAGCTTATCAAACTCATCCTACAATGACATATTATTAACCTCCCAATTGATTTCTTTGGTCGCACATGGCTATCAGTCTAATACACAGAGTGCAATCTGTATAACTTCGTATTTTAGATTAACAACAAAATTGTATGCATAGTTCGTATTGTTAATTAAATATAGGGTGATATTGTGAAGAGGAAAAAGTGCAAACCGAAGAAATAATTAGAAAGGCCCGCGATTTGCGGGCTTTCTTTATTTTCTGCGATATTTTGCTGGATATTCGTTTGGTATAACCGGCGGCAATTGTTTATAATCTCTATACACCAATTCTTCTTTGACATCTTGCACTTCATCCTCGTGCTTCTTGCGTATAATTGCTCCAACAATCTATAGAGACTACACAGCTGATCCTATAGACGCCTACATAACTGGATGCGAGCCTATAGCTTTACCTATATCGCCCATTACCCTCTCAAATTTTTGGCCAAACGACTAATCTTCCTACTAATCTTCTCTAATCTTATTTAGCAGTTTATAAGTATCTGACGTATCTGACTACTAATCGCCTGCCTTAGTAGATGTAGATGTCCATTTAGACGTATCAGCCGAAGAAGACCGTTCAGCTGCGGCTCTTGTTGTCTATTTTCTCTATTCCTATTCCTATTTTTTGGCCTACTCTTCCTATTGTTGACGTAACTGTCGTTCCTCAGCTATTTGTTGATTAATTTGTTCAATTTTGTTTAGTAGATTTTTCTGTTCTTTATTTTGTGCATCTATTTGCTATTGTAATTCCTACAATTTTTGATTGAGATAATCGATAGTCTACTGTGTATCAGTTGGCTGCTATGATGTTTGTGTTTGAGTAGGCACAGTGTTTGTTGATGCATTTTGCTGCTATTGTAATTCCTATTGCAGTTTCTATATTGTGTTGCTTAGAGTTTCTAATGTTTCAGATTGACTTTTGTTTAACTCATAATATTTGTTATTAAGTTCATTAAGTTGCTAGTTTAATTCTTCTATTTTGTTATCGTTAGATGGCCTGCTATTAATTCTAGTTACTATTTCTGGACTTTGTGCAACTGGTGCACCCTATACGCTAGATGTCACTCTAGCTATAGGTTGTGCGGCATCTCTTGTCGTATCCTACAATTCAAGTTTATTGAGCTAATCGTTGAAGTAAGGCGTAGATGATTTGAAAATGTCTTTACCTGTGGCGACTTTGGTTATGAAGCTTATAGTCTTATTTACACCATTCATTATACGTCTAAGTATGCCGCCAATTGCAGTTCTTTGAACATCGCTGCCAAGTATAGTTTCGCGTGTGTCTAATAACGTAACGTCATTTATATATGGTAGAATCTAATGCACTTGTTCATCAGTTAGCACTGCACCACTTAGCGGTTCTAAGTCTTTGCCATTATAGTTATATAGTCTTACCAGTCCGTTGGTTTCTTGATTAATCACAGTCTAAATATAATTGAATATGTTATCGTTTACTGCTATGTTTTTCTATCCGCTATTTATCCTTTCTGATATATTTCGCACTATTCTATTGATAATTGTTTGGCCCTTGTTCTAGTTATCTGCAATAATTTCGGCATACTGATCTTGAAATAGCTGTATCTACGTGACAAGATCGTCTAAATTCTAAGGCTACATTCGTTTCAAGTAATCCTAGAACTAGTCAGATTCGTTTCTATTGAGCTATTTTAGTGTATAGTAAAGCTAATTTATATCGTCGACATTTTTGAGGCCGCCAAGTATCTAAGTTAGTTGCTCGTCATCTTTGAATTGATTATATATATAAGTTGTTTTTTCAAGTAAGTCTTGTGTTGCGTATTTATACTAGCTACCAAGAATCTAAGCGCGTGCATCGCTATTGAAAGTGCTTTGTTGTGCGAGGTACTAGGCATGTAGACTTCTAGAGAACACTCCTTGCTGTTGACCTAGGCCTAAGTATTTAAGTGAATTAGTTGTATACACTTCCTCTTGCATTTTTGTGGCCCACTTATAATTCCTGTCATGCATTGCATTTTCTTCCTACATCATTATCATCAATTGCCTGAACATCTTTTCATCATATTGATCGAAATCGATGGCCTTTGTTGTATCATTGATATCTGCTGGAATGCCAAGTACTTGTCTAACTATATCTTTTACACTATCTTCCTATTGTGCTTCGTTGAATGTGCCAAGCTATTGCTATCGATTAACGGTTATGCCAGTAAGCTATGGATTATTCTTTTGTATCTCATTGAACATTATCTAAGAATACTAATTGGCCTGCTAAGTGATTTGATGTCTAATAATCTGATGTACGTCCGCAGTGCCGCGTTCTACTATGTTTTGCACGTCTGTTACATATCGTTCGCCGATTTGTATTAGCATCTGATTTACTGTATCTTCCATCTATTTGACTATATTGCTTCCGTCATGCAGAGTATTCTGCAATGTATCTGAGATCCAGCGTACTCTCTAATATTGTGCTAATGCGTTAATTACTAATTTATCGAAATTTTGCGGCGTATCGAACTATAAACTTTGTCTAGCTGTATACAAATTGCCATTCACGCTTGTTTGAAAGTATGATACTAAATTACTAATTAAGTCAGATATAGTTACAGTATCCTACTAGCTATTATGTGAGCCGGCGGTAATCATAGATATGATTTTGCCGACAGACTAGTCTTTTGTGCCTGTTGCTCTAGCTTGAGATTCTCTTGATTGAGTCATTAACTCAACAATTTGGTTCTATAGCTTGCCTTCTGTCGTACTAGTGTCAAATAAATCGTTTATCTGCCTTTCTAGCTGTATAAAATTACTACTAGATTGAAACTATTGTAAATCTTGTAGTGTACTGCCATTGGCGTTCCTCATGTAATTGTCGACTAACGTAAGATAGTCATTAATTTGTTTGTATAGCTACTCATTATCTTTTGTTGAGAATCTTGATTGTTTCGACTACACAAATATGAATTGTGCGATTGTGCTCTATGCCTACTAGCCTTCTTCCTACGTTGACTATTCCAGGCTTGAGAACTATATTGTAAGATACTTATTGAATTGAGACATATCCTACTATGTTACGTCATTGAATTCAAATATGTTTTTTAGAATTACTGCACGTTGGATTGTATCAATATGTTCTAATACTTGTTGAGCTTTATCTCCTACGTTTGTTGTAAAATACCTTGACTGAGATATTATATACGAAGACTGACGTAGCTACTCCATAATATTTTCGATATTGCTAAGTATATTAGATGTATCGGCAAGTGTGGCCTACTTACCACCTATTTTTATATTTGAGCCTATCAACTCGTTTAATTTGACTATACTATCAGATATGCGATCTATAAACTACTGTGCTGTATCTTTGTCAACTGTGGCATAATCTGTTATCTTCATTACATCGCTATTATTGACGTAGTTTGTAAGTTCATTCATTATCTATTCTACTTGTCTACTGAACTAAGACGCATCTGGTAGGTTTTTCATATTCCTACGTAATTCTGGATTTGCTCTGTAGTCATCTAGTATAGTGTTAACTACATCATATAGTCTAGTAAGTTGCTGCCTCGAATATCCTTTAGCTAATAATTTGCCAGAGTTTGGGTCTATATTATCTGATATTAAGCTTACTAGATGTGCACTTACATTCTATTTGATATCGACTGTGCTTCCTGCGTTAGTTGCTTCTTGTATTTCTTGAAATAATTTGTTCAAATAATCTTCGACTTGTACTGCCATAAATTTGTTGCTTATTGAAGTCTATGTGTCTCTGATGATTTTATCTGCGTTAACACCTAATATATTATTTTTTAGCGTTGTCTATCTTTCGTCGGCCTATATAGTGAATACAAGTTTTCCGCCGGCGTCTAGGCTCATTGTTTCGTATATTCCATTATCTATGTTTATTCTTGTGCCAGACGAAATTAACTTATTAAGAACCTAATGGCCTGGCATAGTATCAAGTGTATATTGTTCGTTGCCAGGCATTCTTGTGCTTAGCATTCGCTCTAGTCGCTAATACAATGACTCGTTTGTCGTTTGATTGCCTTGACTATCTACGCTATTAACCAATGCTGTGTCTGTAATGAATTGCCGCACATTTTCTATTGTAGTGTCAAGATCGAGCTATGATTCAGACAGAGAACCGTTTACGCTAACATTTGTGTCGCTTAGTGCCTGCCTTATTTTATTGAGCGTTTGTACTACTCCGTTGTCGCTAGTTACATTCTAACCCATCAACGAGACTAGTCGATGTATAGGCGAATTATCGCGGCCTATATACTAAGTCTGCATTCTTATCTAATCTTCTATTTTCATATTAGCCACGTTGCCTTCTACATCAGTTAGCAACTTCTCGACATCTTTCGCTACTTCCTACATTCTAATATCTATGTTATTCAATATCTGCTGTGTTGGCGTACCATTGAATTGTTCAGTATCAGGTAGCATTACGATATTACCTTGATTGTCGACGCTAATGCCGCCTATCTAATATTTAACTAATTTGACCTACTGTACAAGCGGTGAGTCATTTTGCAAATCGATTCTTAGCGATTCATCAAGATTTTGATTAGTGCTTAAGAAATTAATTGCTTCTTCTAATACAGGATTTACATTATTTTGTCTTAGTGCAGTATATAGATTAATGAACGAGCTTTCCTATTCAGATTCTGTACCAGTTACCAATCTTGTAAGCTAATTCCTATATGTATAATACGATCCCTGCTATTGGAAATATGATTCAAGCTATTTGTCTAGTGCGGCCTATGCCATTTCTTCCTATGGTTTGACATTTGACAGAAAGTTATACGTCTAATATACAGATGGCATATCAATAAACTGGCGTGTGCTTCTTAATCGTATATCAGATATTTCATTTCCTATCTTCTCGCTTAACGTTAATTCGCCCTAATCTCTCTCTGTGCGTTCTACGATTGGCTCTATCTTAGCTAACTATCCGCCTAACGTCTCGCCCTCGTTATTGTTAAATAGTTGCTGCTCTATCGATACGTACTCATTATATGGCTGGCCAGTAGTTGCAGAACGCATATCCTAGTTAAATAGCCTTTGGAATGTGAAACGGAACAAGTCACTTATTGTAGTAAATGGATGTGTTACTGCTTTCAAATCAACGGTTCCAGTTGAGTCATAGTTTGCTCGCTAAACGTCAATTTCACCTTTGCTGATATCCAAATACTATTTCTCTGCATCTTCTAAGGTGTTATTTTCGGATGTCATAAACGGCTAGAATAATTTACGCAACGCTCGTTTTTTATTGAACGGCAATTCCTTTTCGCCGCCTTTTGTATACTAGTCTATTGAGTCATTCATGACTTTCAATTCCTAATATATATCTTCCTAGTGCACAGTGCCTGATTGTATTTGATTATTTTGCTTGTCATACTTTGCAAACAATATTTCCAATATATTGTTCTACTTTAGCCTGCGGAAATCGTTTAGTGATTCGCCCAATTTTAAGCGGGCTGTGCTACCATCGTCCATAATTGTGTCTATCTGGTTATTTAGAAACGATATATCAATCTGCTAGTTATTTAGAGATTCGTTAAAACTACTAAACATCTTTTCATTTTGATTATTGCTATATTCTTCAAGTGCTGTCTTATACTACTTTTGTATAATTCCCTACATTTCATCAGCATTTGCAGATGAGAGGTTATTAAATAATTTCATTGTATAATTTATGCGTTCCATTGGCGACAAGCTCTATAAATCGACGCCGCCTAGTGTGCGTTCTATTATGTTAATGTCATCTTTAAGTAGATACTATAGTATGTAATCTGATGCGCGCTAAGTAAGGTCGGCCTATTTTTCGGCCATATCTGCGTTACCTGCAAAAACTATTTTATTTAATGTCTCAATTAAATTGCCTTTGTATCCTTTCTATATAGGCCCTTCTTTGATGCCCTAATTTGAGGCCATTAGCTTGTCAAATAGCTAGGATATTAGTGTTGCGCTATGCCACACTTCATCGTTTCTGTTACTATCTATTTTACTTAACTAATCCTAAATTGTCACTATACTTGCATTTTGATTAGTTAAGTGTGCAGATGGCTTAAAGTCTAATATGCGGCTCTAAGTGCTGCCTGCAGTAGGTGTGGTTATGTTGTTAATTAGTACATTCAGCTTGTCAATTAATCTTGTGCTTGTTGTGTTTATTACTTCCGTTAACTGACTGCCCTAGCCGACGTATTCTTTAACCTACTATTCCTACTCTGTAGTTATTCTTCTAAGGCTATTGAGTACGTTAGTTATTTGTTGCTAGTTACCTGGCTGTTGATTGAGCTGTTGCTCAAGTTGCTACATTATATAGTAGACGTTATGGTGCACTTCTGTGCCATTTACTTCTTCAACTATATCGAGGCCGTGCGTTAGTTTCAAGACATCGCCAACTATATTGTGTAATTTGTCTTCCGACATGAATTTATTGTAGTCGAGATTGTATAAATCTGCGACATTGCCTATTCTTATATTTTCTTGCAAGTTGAGTAGTATATCTTTATGTGTCTGTTCAAGTTTTTGAATTACATTCTGTATGCTCAAAGACCGTGCAGTTTCTATATTATATGCAGACTTTTCCTAGTCGTAACCGAGCGTGCCAAATATTTGCCGCATTATACTTGAAGTGCCGCTTTGTTCTCCTGCTGTGAGCAGTTCCATACGTGCGGCCAATATTTGTTCTAATGAGAAGCCAGATAGGTCTCTAGTAACAGTGCGGCCATCACGAAGTGGTTTTCGCTCAGTCAGTTCATACATGTCTATTAGCATATCTAATGACAACGGATTGCCAAACCCATTTTGTGCTTGGCTTGTTAGCAGTTCTTGTATATCGCGTCTACCTACTAGCAGAGATGAGTATTTGACGCCTAGCATATGCTGTGAAATTGGCTATTCGTCTTTACCGTAGTATCTTAGAATATCTTCAAGCTAGCCTGAACCTACATACTCCTACTTTTTAGTCCCGCCTTTAATCTACCAATCTGCAAAGTCTATTTTATCCAAAGGCCCGATTTTCTTGCTTATCTCCTGCACTAAGTATGACAAAGTGCTTGCCTTATCTTTGTCGTTTATACTTTGATTCAATATGTTCAACACGCCTGATAGCGTGTTAATTGTTTCTTTTTGCTGGCGTGCACTAAATTGCGGCATTTTGAGCTAACTTACTTCAAATAGATTCTACATAGACAGCTATTTATCTTTAGTGTCACCTGTAAGTACGTTAGCCAAATCCATTATCTATTTGATAGTGTAATCTCTTTGTGCACCTTCATTTTCGTTGTTAGTAAATTGCATTTTATAGAGCAATTGCATAAGCATGCGATCTCTATCTTCTGTCAATTGCCCAGTCAAATTGTCCTATGTGCCAGTCAAATCTAGGCCGGTTGTTAACGTTCGTAAGAATGATATTGATCTACCAGACAGTAAATCCTATGCGTCCAAGTTAATTACAGTTTGATTTAATGTACTTTTAGACTACTAATTATTGCTTGCAACAGATGCACGATCATCAAGTTGCTTGCTAAGATAGTACTGCATTTTGAGCACCATTTTGAGGCCAAAACCCTATGCATTAGATTTAGAGACATTGACTATACTTGGGTCTCTTCTAGTGTCTCTATTGAATAGATTGATTATATTTCTTATTGGCTTTAACAAATCGACTGGCTATCTGCGTTCTCCGGCCTCAATTTGCATAGGTTGGAACTACGACTAGAAGAACTATTTTACCAAGTTGAGCTAGCTTATCTACTTAGGTTCGTTGTTTACATCCTACATTATTGTATATAGTTCTACGCCATTGACCTTTATTGTGCTATCGAATTCGCCTATTAGTTCTTTCTAGTTTGCTTTGATTGCATCTTGCACTGATTTTCTTATTGGGTCGTAAAATTCGATTATCTGATTATAGAATTCAGTTTGCTAATCCTAAGTTGCCGCTGTTTTATTGTAATCGTTGGCATAAGCTATGAACTAGTCTCTTATTTCCTTAAGCGTATAATTAAACTAATTTGGGTCAGAATTTACAACCTATCTTCTGTTTGCACGCATTATGTTATTATTAAACCATCTTATATAATCTTCCTGCTGATTCCATTGCTGGCCTATGATATTTGTGCGTTGCAATTGCATAGCGAATTCTTGGGCTGTATGATAATCTCCGAGTCCGTACTAGATATTGAACAATCTGCGCTGTATAATTTCATCTATTGTTGTATATACCTATCCGGCTTTATTAGTTGCGTTGTCTATGTTTGTGCCTGATAGCTTTATCTACTCTTGTAGTATGTCCTGCTCAAATGGTGCAAATTCGCCGGCTGTAAATCCAATTTTGTGCATACTAGAATTATTTACACTTATCGGATTAATATATTTTGTGAATATGTCATCTAGCCAATCGCTAAATTGCTGCCTGAACTAATCGTCTGTTAAATTGGTATTAGTTACCTTTTTGAACATATCTTCCAATTCACTTTGATTTTTATTTAACAGCGACTCGATCGATTGTATGCGTGCAATTTTTGAAATCTCTTCATCGTCGAACATTGCGCCTATAGCTGTACGCATATTTTCTACGCTTTGCAATTCTGTTTGAAATGTATTCAAATTTGTGCGATTTACGTCGTTATACTACTCGCTAAGCTAATTTATAAATGTTGTATGCACTGTTTTTAGGTTCTCGGTATATTCCTTGAATGTTTTATTGAACTCATCTATATATTCTTGACGTTGCTACATTGTAGGCTATATGTACTCTATATTATTGCCTGTTTCTGTGCTTTTCAAGTGCCCAAATTCAATGAGTTCTTTTAACTGATCGAGTCTCGTTTTTTGTTCTGACATCCTACGAATTGTCTAGTTAAGCTCATCAACGTTGATTTTGTCCTTATCTCTTAGAATCTCATATAATCTGCCCTATATTGTGCCTTGAATATCAGTTGTAGCTTCTGAAGTATCAGCTAAGAATGGCTGAATCTACTCACGTAGACTTAGTATCTATTTTTCGCGTTGTTCATCAGAAGTGAATTGCTGTATGTCTGCGATAAGATTTCTTATATTCTTTGCATTGTCAGTGACGTTTGTTTGTCTTGGTACTGTAGTTTTTATACCCTATTCTAGTGTGCCTTGTTGATTGATTCTGTGTATCATATCCATCAATTGGTTGGCAAAATCTTGCTCGTATAAGTCTACTACGTTCATTTTTTTTGCATATTGTTGAGTATACAAGTAGTTAATAGGTTGCAGTAAAGTTGAGCGATTGCCCGCAATTTGCATTAAGTGTGACAATGCTATAGGCTTCTGCTACGTGCCTTGCAATTGTGTAGTCTAATTTCTGCCAACGTAGTCGACCATATGTTGTCTCATTAAGCTAAGGACTAATTCATTTGTGCCTGCACGAGACTATTTTTCTACAGTCTGTTCGACATTATTAGAAATCTATATAGTCTTGATGAAATCGTTGAATTCGCCGAGAGTGCTTGTGTCTAGATAGACAGTTGAACTATACAGGTATTCGAGTATTTTGTTATACAGTCCAGTTTGGTTATCTGAGTAATCCAGTAAATTTATTGTTTGGTTTCCGAGCTTAATTATTCGATTGATTTGCTGATTACTTGATTGGTTCATCAACCGCTTTGTGATTTTATTTGCCAATTGTTCCATTTGAACAGAATGCGGCAATTTGAAACCTGGTCTACTTTGCAATAGCTATCTATCTTGTAATGGCTATGTCAATAGCTCTTTATCGTCTGTGAAATCTATTATTCTTACGGCTTTGCCTTCTGATAATTTTTGAACTATCTGTTCCTACTGTGTATCTATATATTCTTGCTATTTATCTGCACCTAATATGCTGGCATCGAAGTACGGCTACATTACTATTTGTAAATTTGGCTGTTCTTGAACCTATTTATCGATATTCTGCTATAATTCTCTGACTACTTGTTCTTTTGGGAAGTTGAACTGGTCGCCAACGTTACTCTTTATTAGCGGCACATGTCTTACATTCTAATCAGCCAAATCTGGATATCTGAACTTTATGACATCGTCTATAGTCTGGCCTTCAGCTGGTTGTACTTTTTGATCTACAATTGTTGAATATGCAGTGTCGTACTAGCCGAAGACATTTGATAAGCTCTGGTTAGTGCTCTCTATGTCGTTATATCTCTATAAGTCCCAATCTAGCACACCTTTGACAACATTCTCGTTATTGACAAGTGAGCTGAACGGCATTGTTACTTCTATGCTTTTGCCACTGATTTTGTGCGTTATGCGTAGTTTTATGTTGTACTAAATATCCTCGATGTCGGCTGACAGCGAATTTTGCCCACTTGTTCTTGATTGAATTTCTTGTTGCAATTCGTCAAATGAATTGAATGCATTGTATTGTTCCTCGCCCTTAAATTTGACTAGAATCTAACCTTTTTTAGCGTTTTGTTGGCCTGTAGTTGCAGTCAATTCGCCCAATTGATATTTAATGTCGTAGTACTACGAACTGAATGTATTATATTGGAATAGTTCATCTGTATTTTCAAACATGCCGCCTTCATTGAATCTGAACACGTGCTCGTCGTTATCGTACTATAGGAATGGTATATTGATATATCCTTGCGGGCTTAAATCATACCACTGATTAGCTTGTATTCTATTGAATGCATTAATGACGTGCTCTGGTATATTTCTTGATATTGTTTTATTAGTCGTATCGTACTCGAACTAGAATAAGTCTGCCAATTCTTCTGGTATCTCAAATTGCGGCAATTTGCCCTAGTACTGCTAATCTGTCTTCCTGATTTTTTCCTATACCATTTGATGTACCTGGTCGAATGATATTTGTTGGCCTGGCACGCCATATTTCAAATCGAATTGCTAGTACTATGGAATACTCACAGTACCAACTTGTGTGCTGAGATTATATGGTTGGCCTTTTGGATCTCTTGGATTTGGTGAAGCGACAACGCCGCCTCTGCCGATATCTTTAACTGCGGCGTTAGTCTACTCTTTAAGTAGATTCATGAAAAAAGTTATATTTCCATTTGAAGGCGAGTTTGAATTAGCCAATTTGCGTTCCTCCTCTTATCTCTCACTTCTGGCTTTGGTGATATGAAGCTAGTATTTCATTTTGCATTACCTAGTTGTATACGAACATCGAATTTGCATTCATAAAGTCATATGAGCGATTCTATTCTGTCTGATATAACGTGAATGTCTACTTCTACATCTGAGTTGGGTACAACGAATACTGCGGTAAATCTCCAATATCGCGCATAATCTAGAATGTTTTGTACTAGTCTATATCCACTATGCCCTACTAATCTAGGATGGGCTGCGGTATATTATTAAGCTAATCGTATCTCTATTCTTCTATTCTATCTATTTTGAATTGGTCGTAGTCTTGTAAATTCTCGTGCTATACTTTCTATTCGTACACATTCGTTAGTATATCCTACATTAGAGGATCCATTATCTTAGTGCCGCGTTTAAGGTCTGCTGTACTTGCTTGCTCAAACTAATCTAGCACCCATCTACGTGGCTGGTCGAATTTACTCTTATACCAGTTTAGTGACATTAGCTTATTCTCAGACTACTTGTTCAGAATCGTTTCAGTGCTGGTTAGAGATTCTAATACTTGCCCTTGTGTTTCTATATCATAGTAAGTCTCTATTTTCTCTGGGATATGACTCTACGGATAGAATAGGCCACCAATACCATTAACTGCAAAGTCTGCAGTGAGAGTCTACTATTTCTACTAGAATGTATTACCGCTTAGAAGCTACGATAGTACGCTAGACGTGATCACATTGCCTGGGCTTTCTGTCATTCTATTTCTAACCATTGGCATTATGAAATCTTCTATTGGATTTTGCCATAACTATCTATATTGGCCTTGCACGTAGTAGCGTTTAAGCTCTTCATATGCACTATTTTGCTAACTGAATTTCTCGTACACATATCCATAGCTATGCTAGATTTTTTCTGTTATCTGCTTGCCAAAACTTGTGCCATACTAATATCGTTTCTAAAGCTATGTATCAGTTTGCCGCAATTCTCTATCGACTTTATAGTCTGGCATTATAGCATTTAGATAGATTGTGTCTTTATCTTTATACTCATACTTCTGGTTAATATCCTTTGGCACATAGACAACAACGTCGGCACCTTCTAGCGATTTGAAGTGTTCCTCGACTTTCTATATCTTCTCTCTAGCAATTTCATACTATTCATCCAATCCGACGCTGCGTTGTTCATATATGCGTTTTGCCACTTCATCCAAGTCTGTAGAGATACCTTTAATTTGCACAACTTCGCCTGTAGTGGTCTTAAATTGCTAATTGCCAAGATACTCTTTGACTTTTATTTTGTGCCTTTTAAGTTTCATATTCTACCAATAATCTTCGATAGGCTACTATTGTTGTGACTCCATTTCCTCTAATCCTTGTTGGATTATATATCGTTCCTAAAGTGTGGCTAGACCTGCATCTCTATATTCTCTTGCATATTTCTACTAATTTCTAGTTGTTCTATCTCTAGGCTATACGTTAGATAAGATTCTGAACATATCGACTATTCCATAGTCGTCAACAGAGCCGCGGACTTTCTCGTATCCTGGGCCTGGCAATCTTACTTCGCCATAACTAATTTGCGAGTATGGATCGCCTGTTAGGAATCTATTAGGCAGCCACGGGAAATTTTCAATCATGTACGGGTTTGGCAATGGATTGATCTTCAAATCTTTGAATCTGACGTTCTGATTGAACCTTCTGTACAATTCTGTAGTGCCAAACATAGAGCCTATACGTTGCTGATAGTAACTACGTTCTGACGAATACCAATATTCTGAACTCTAAAGCCGCAATTTGCCTATCTATTCGCTTTGGTCTTGCATACCTTGTAATGTAGTACCAATCATGAATCCGAACATACCAAAATAGTTTTGCTACCAATTTGAGGCCTAGTCTAATGCACTATTCTTGCCTGCAAGGTATTGTGACTCTAGATAACTCTTGATTTCCTATGTGCTTCTATATTCTGGCGAGCTAGCGAATCTGCCAGCCTATTTTCTCTCGCCATTAAATGAGCGTATCCAATTGCCAGTTCCAAGTGTCTGGTACTAAGTTATATATGAGCCTACGTCTAATGCATCACGTTCATCGATAGACTCGATATACTTGCGCTATTGATATTTTGACATGCTAGTTGCATTTGATAGAGCCTAACCGTGCGCTAAATCCTATAATTGTTCCTGATATATTCTCAATGGTTTGAATCTATTAATTGTATTGCCACTAAGTTCTTGCATCTAAATTTGTGCCAGACTTATGTTATTAGGCAATAGACCGTACGGGACTGTATAGAAATCCGGCCTGCCTTGTTTAATTGCGTATGGTCTATACATCTACAGTTTCTCTTCATAATGGAAATCATTTTGTAAGAACATACCAAATGCATTGAGAAAACTCGGCTTCTAATGTATTAGCTACTCAGTTTTAGTGCCTAATCCGATAGGAGTATACTACCAATCTTCGCCTTCAAGGTAAAGTAATGCCGGCCTATACTCTTTTACTTGCCCGCCATAATATGGCTCACGGCCAAATTCCCACAATTGCGATTTATACACAGCCTAATCTTTTATGCCTTCCATCTGCAGTACATATTCTTTTGTGTAAGGTATGAATTGTGTTAGCATACCAATAGACTAAGCTAGGACCTAAGGCCGCTCTCCGCCAGCTAGAAATCCATACGAGAATGCTGTTAACGGCAATAGTCCTGTATATTGCTCACCTAAGAATCTACCAAGTGGGCCTATACCAGTCTAGTTGAGTATGCCAATCCCGGCTGTAGTTACATTCTTAGCTGTTTCTACACCCTACTTTTTTAGTGAGGCTTTACCATCTGTTGAGTCGTATAATGGCTATTCTATTAACTAGAACTAACTTAATCCGAGCCCGAGAAACTACTATTTTGAAAGCTGTGACGTCAATTCGCCAAGCTAGTCGGTTGACTAGAATGGATTCGGCCTACCAAGCCCGAGTTCTTCAAATAGTGCAGAAGGTCGCTAAGCAATGAAGTGCAGCAATGTGGATTCTGGCGTTACATACTATGCCTATTCGCGCTGATATTGTTCTCTAAGCGCTGGGTCCTTTATGTAATAATCATTATATCCAGTTGGGCTATACATCTTATTAGTCATTCCCCATTGTTTAATTGGATTTGGCTCGATTATAGTATGTGGGAATAACTGACGCATATAGCTCTTAAACTAAGGCTCGTCTGACTATAACTCACTTGGCGCCTTAAATCTTGAAAATAGGATATACTTATTTTGCATCTATAGTGATACATAATTATCTTCCATATCTTCAACTTCTTGGAACGTGTACTGTTGCATTAACTTATTGAGGTCGACTTGTGGTGAGCCAATAGTAGTTGGTGCAAAGCCCAAGATTTCCTTGTATCTCTGCATTAAGAATGAGCTACTCATTATTGGCTCTAGCTATGTATTGATTTGCTCGTCGCTGAATATATACTCTGGTGTTTGATTAGACACATATCCTACCATACTTCTAACCTATTCAGGCACTTTCAAATGCTGCTATAGAGTATTAATCGAGCTAAGATTTAAGTTGCTATTCTACAGCGAATTCATTGTTGTGACCTAGTTATATTTAATAGCCTTCTACTTTAGGTACTAAAACTACATGGAATTAACTAGGCCGCCATCTTCGTCTATCTAATTTAAGATGTCAGAGAACTATTCGTCGTAAATTCTCCTTAATTGCAGCTAAGATTCTCTTGTGCCAAAGTCATAGATGTCGGCTAAGAAATAGTTGAAGAACATAGAAGTTTCAGTCATAGATAGTGGTTCTGTATTATTGAGTAAATTCACATTGCTTAGCAATTCCATTAGCTTTTCTGAGTATTCCTGTTTGAGTTTCTGTGATAGCTACTATGAATACAGCACAACTTGCCGCACATCTATACCAGCTGTCGTCTATTCTTTACCGAGTACGCTCTAACCTGTTTTGCTAACGCTTTGCTTCATACTTTGATACTATAGATTTTCTAATGGTGACGGCTATAGCAACTGCTATATTCTGGCGTACTCCTCCTACTATCGCGCTAAACTAGGGTCACCTATTTCCTGTGCTTGTTTTGCTGTGCTCTCCTATAACGATTGAATGTAATAATATGTATTGATATAATCTTCAAATTCTTTATACTACTCTTTCATTATTGGGTTTGATGGGCTTAGTATATCTTCAAGCGTTGTATCTGAAGTTACATTCTCAGTATTTTGAATTGCTCTCAATATCTTCTCTTCGCGTTCCTGTGAAGGCACACCCATTTGTGTTTTGACTAATGCTAAAATTGTATCAGTTGGCTGTTCTGTCGATACCTTATCCTCAATTTCGGCTCGAATTTTCTTGTATCTAAATGGCTGTGCAAGGTAATCGAAATTCTGTTTGAACATTGTGCGGTCTATATTAAACTGGTTGAAGAACGGCAGATTTTGGAACTACTAAGTAGGTATCTAGCCAACATTTACTTTCTCTATAGTATTCGTTTCCTGATTATATTCGACTAATGCTTTCGGGAATATCGTATTAATTTGCGATTCGTATGCTCTGAATACGGAGCCAGAGACTCTGAATTTAGGTACTATGTACTATTCTGGAATTAGATCGGAGATGTCATATAGTCCATGCGAGCTAACTATGAATGAGCTTTTGCCGACGATGTACATTCTAGAATTTGTTATATCTCGTTGTAGCTACTCATCTAATTCCTTAAATCGCGGCACATTCAAGTTAGACATTTGATGTATGAAATTGATATTGCTTTGCGGGCTAAATGTATCTGGCATGTTTATATTGAGCTGCCCGTTGATTACGCTACGGACGCCAGATACTATTCTGTCCAATTGCTACTGTTCTGTATCAAGTGTTTGCTATTGGTCAACAACGGCACGTAGATGACTGAATATATATTCCTAAGTATCTACATTCTCATCTTGATGTTTATACATTATTGACAAAGTATCAGCCACACTTCTGATTGTCTCGTCAGTTGGCTACTAATTAATGTACTTTGCTATAGATTGTACAGTTTCTGTAGCTCTATCGTCGCTATTGAATAGCTATTGAATAAACTCATTGTTGTATTCCTTTTCGACGATTGTATTGCGTACTAGGTACGCAACTTGCATTGTACCTTTCCTTGTAGGTACGTACGATTCCTGCGATATGAACTAAGTTATATCCGAATCTTTCAGATAAAGTTGCAAATCTGGCTGAAAGAGCTATATTGGGTTAAATCCCAGGAATGGGATTTTGACATTCTTTGCAATCTAAGACTACGTTCTCAACGCCTACAACTCAAACTACGGCTTACTAGCGATGACGCCGTCTTTTATGTACATCCCGCTACCAATATTAGCAGACGTATCGAGTCCCTACTATTTAAGCCTTTTTAGTACTTCTACAAATCGCTCATTCTCTATTTCCTAATTTTCTAGCGACAAGTTGAAATCTGAATACTTAATCTTACCAGATATAAAATCTTCAAATGTTATTTGCTTAAAGCCGCGCGATTCTAATAGTTCACTAGTTGATTCAAGTGATTTAAGCCTAGTATTAAGCTCTTCAACTAACGATTTCGTAAGTTTACTATCTTTATCACTAAGGAATTTGTCGAGTATATAATATCTCTTCTCTGCAACTACACTCTTTCCGCTTTGATCTGCGCGCTATTTTGCAAATGTATTCATCTCAGTGCGCATCTGTGTGATACTACGCTACATGCCTTGGTCTATTAGCTGATCTGGATCGAGCTATTGGTCTGACATCCACTCGTATATGAAATTCTAGACATGCTTGACGCCTACCTAGTCTTCAAGCGATTCAGACTACTATGCTTCGTACATTGTGCGTGCTACTTTCTTTATATCAAGTAATCTGCCAAATTGCCGCTTAGTTCTATTAAGCTATGTGGTAGAGCTCTCTTTATTAATTGCACTAACTGCACTATCGTATATACTAGTCGCAAGGTATTGCACATTCTTACCAAATTGAGTTGTCTACTAGCCAATCTACTATGTTGGGTGATTTAGAATTGTTATGAACTGATCGAATGACAAAGTCCAATCATGTTCTTTACCGAAGATGCCATAGATTTTATCTATCTACTAGCCCAACTTGGGCATATTCTGGAACTAATGTTTAGTTAGTGACGATACACCGATAGACTAAGTCATCTATAGAGCAAAGCCGCCAAATGTGAATTTCTACATTGGATTGAGCGACGTGAGCTAGATAGTGTACTAAGCCATCTATGCCGGCCCATATTTCTGTGCTATCTTCTTATTCTCTCGCACGAAACCATACATAGAAGCAAGCTAATCTGAGGCCTTAACCATCATATTAGACTATTTCGTGCGATTGAGAAATTGCAAGTATGCCTCGTTATAGTCTATCTATTTCTGTGCCAATCGCTGGCTTAAGTCCTTATCTAATTCTTTAGCATAATTAAGCTAGCTAATAGAAGAGATAGGCATTCTTGCTCTATTCTAAATAGCGAAGCCGACGACATTTGAAAGTTGATATGCGTCTAACTCATTAATTGTTTGTGCGCCAGTTGTGAAGTAGCGATACTATTTAAGCTACTAGCCTGTAAATTCTTCAGTCTGCCGCCAATTGGCTTTTATCTATTTATCAGTCTATTCGCCTACGACAGTGCCCTATGCATATTTATACCATTTAGTAGACTAAATCTACTAACCTACAGTGCTTGATAATTTCTTACCTACCGGGGTGAAGACAGAGCTTATTGCAGACGCGACAACGCCGGCAACCAATAACTGATTGATCGACGGCTTACTTAGTTTCTTTAATTCTTTTGCATGGTACTCATCAAGTTTCTATGCCTTCTGCTATTCAGATTCGTCTTTATATTCTAAATTCCATTGCTAAGCTAACTCTTCAGGTGTCTTTTTTCTTCGCTAGATGCCAGTCACCCCTGAGAATAGAGTAACAAGCTACTTTTTGGCACTAAAAATTCGAGATTATGTACCAAAAAGTTTCTAACTAATTGGTATATAAATTTATGCCAAAAAATGGTAACAAAAAGGGGCCCTGAATGAGGGCCCTCTTTTTGCGTTACTTAATCAGCTTGACTTCTTACAGTGTCTGGCGTACAGACTTTGCGCACGCTTCATAACAGATGGATAACCATGTTGCTATGCTCTGCGAATCGCCTATAGTAAACCGGTGCATGATATAGAACCTGTTCTAGTTTTATATGGGAACTTTCGTTCTTTTGGCATTAGGAATGAGCTAGCCGGCATTTGCGCACGCTTACTCTTACTCTTTGGCGGATTCCACGTTTTAGATTTACTTACTTTCTACTAATCTGAGTAGAAGTGCTCATACTACTAGTCTACATCGCTAATCAACTGATTTAGAGAATTGTCATTTGTGGCTTCTATATTTTCAGACATGTTAGTTACCTCCTAACATCTGGACGATATCGTCTATTGTTTTACCTTGTATATCTTCCAATGTGAATGACTACTGTCTAACATTAGCGTTCTACGTGCCATATGCTTGTTGCTACTGCTATTGGCTGTATTGCTGATTATAACTCTACAATTCGGCCTGCAATCGTTGCTCTTCTAATTGCTGATGTGCTACCTTAAGTGCCTGTATGTAAGTATACATAGCCAGCGATTCTTTAAGCGGCATATCCAAAAAGTCTTTAATTGTAGAACCTTGTATCTTAGACCATAGTTCTAGTGCCATCTCCATGTACGGATCGAGTGGCTTATCCATAAGGCCGTTTACGAAGCCGTTAAGTTCATCCCTTGATAGCGGTATATCATTAAGCATAGTCTCTGCTATCTATCGAATCTAGAACTCAGGCACTTCTTCTGGGTCGTCAGGAAACACTAAAGTCTACTTTGCAATTTCAGTAAATGTCTCTTCGAGTGTTAGATTGAATTTTTCTCTAATCTCGAACTACTATTTAATCTCAGTTATATTAGGTTGGCGCTAAATAACGTACGAGCCATCTTTAAGTTGGTAAGTATAAATCTAACCATACTCTGCTTTTAGTTTAATAAGTTGCCAAG